>SCLI03000169.1_pt1 | contig 41158 bp, 60 predicted proteins | sample 7268041 | NCBI WGS metagenome assembly SCLI03 (sample SAMN10721081, study PRJNA514188) | viral metagenome | isolation source: depth-stratified mine tailings core A | place: China: Fankou Pb/Zn Mine tailings | collected 2017-10 | reverse complement strand
GCTACATCGCCAGTTTTGGGAAAGCTGACGGCGTCAACGCCGACGGCGAAGAGGTCATCTATAAGTCAAATAGCCAGCAAGTTAAGACCTTCGGCACCGCTGACCTGGTGGCCGTCATCCCGCGCACCGATGGATCGTTTATGCTGCTGGTCGGCGACCTGAAAACCGGGAGGCACGCGGTGGATGCGAAGGAAAACAAACAGCTTATGCTGTATGCGCTGGCTATCCTGGCGAAACTGCGCAGGCTGTACGACATTACGCTGGTGCGCCTGGTGATATTCCAGCCTTATTGCGGCGGCCCGTCTGAGTGGGATATCACGCCGGAAGGCCTGGAGATATTCGCCAAGTTTGCAAGCAAGCGTGCGATCGAGGCGCTGGACGTGTACTACGGCGGTAAGAAAAATCTTAAGGCCAGCCATTTCAAGCCCTCGGCGGACGCGTGCCAGTGGTGCCGATTTAACGAGAAGTGCAACGCCCGGACGAAGGCCGCTATTCAGGTAGGCGGTACAACGGCAACCGATGCCGACCTGGGCGACGATAACCACGAAATGACGCCGGAAGCGCTGAAGGCGGCCTATGAAAAGCTGCCGGAATTGCGCCAGCACATTGCCACGATCGAAAAGGCTATGCACGCGGCGCTGCTGTCGGGTAAGGCCGTACCTGGGTATAAGCTGGTTACTGGAAATGAGGGTAACCGCAAATGGTCCGACGCCTCGAAGGTTACCGAGACGCTGGAAGGCGCCCGCATCAAGCGCGATATGATGTACAAGGAATCTCTGATATCGCCGACCGACGCGGAAAAAATATTTAAATCCGAGAAGCCGCGGATCTGGAGTCGCCTGGAAAAGCTGATCGAGCGCACCCCGGGCAAGCCAACAATAGCGGCAGCGGACGACCCGCGCGCCGAGTGGAAACAAGCAACCGACGACGATTTAGCGTAATTTTAGTTTGACATCTGCAACCAACTAAATTACTGTACTTATACCGGCCCGGCGGTTTCCGGGAGAATCGCAAAAGTGAGAATCGCAAAATGGGAATCAAGGTAAATCTGAAAAACGTTCGAATCGCATGGTTTTACGGCATCGAGAAATCGAAAGCGCAGAATGACGGCGAAAAGGACTCTTATCGCGTTGAGATTCTGGTCGATAAGGACGACCATAAAAACCTCGCCAAGCTGGACGAGGCTTCGCTCGAAGTCATGACGGAAGCGCTTAAATCAGAGAAAGCTGCCGAGAAATGGCTTAAGCGTGAAAGCGGTCTCGAAGGTAATATTTCAAAGGATTGCGCCATTAAAGACGGCGACGAGCGCGACACGGAAGACGAAAACTACGAGCATAAAATCTGGATCCGCGCCAAGTCCTACAAACAGCCGCGCATCCTGACCAGCGAAGGCGAAGAGACCCGCGACGGCGAGGAAGACCTCGAAGGTAACGACCTGGAAGGTAAAGTGCCGTACGGCGGCTGCTACGCTAACGTCTCGATCGAGCTCTGGGGTCAGAACAGCGATAAGGGCAAAGGTCTTCGCTGTAACTGGTTAGGCGTTAAGTTCGTCTCTGACGGCGAAGCGTTCGGCGGTGGTGGCTCCAGTGAGCGCGCCAACGACGACGACCTGGACGACGATGAGGACGACGCACCGCGCCGCGGCAAGTCCAAGCCGAAACCGTCCCGCCGCTCCCGTGACGAGGATGAAGACGAAGAGGACGAAAAACCACGCCGTCGACGTTCTCGCGATGAGGACGACGAAGACGAGGAAGAAGAGCGACCGCGCCGCCGTCGCCGCTAAAATCAAGGCCCGCGAAAGCGGGCTTTTTCATATCTGGAGCGCGAATTATGCTTAAACACAACCGCCGCAAAAGCCTACGAGCAAATATCCCTGTCGGGCTGCCGTTCGATGTAGAAGGATTTGCCGCATTCATGCGGAACCGTCGCCCAGGCCTGACACTGGAATACCGGTACCATGAGCAAGCCAAGCGCCCCGCAGGCACAACGGCAACCGACGAGGACCTGGAATGATTTTCGATTATCTTTTCCTTGACACCGAAACGTTTAGCGCCTGCGACCTGAAAAAATGCGGGGCCTATGCATATGCCGAGCATCCGACAACGGAGATCATGATTTGCTCGTATGCGCTGGACGACGGCAAAGTGCAAGTATGGGACGCTACCGCAGACCCGCGGATGCCGCGCGACCTGCGCCGGGCGCTGCGGGAAGTTTGCAAGGACGGCACGAAAAGCCGCCTGGTTATGCAAAACGGTTTACTCTTCGACCGCCTTATCATGCGAGAAGTCTGGGGTATCGACGTTCCTGTTAAAAATATCATCGATACGATGGTATGCGCTTTCCGCTTGTCGCTTCCTGGCTCCCTGGAGGCGCTATGCCGCGTGCTGGAGATAGACGAGGACTTAGCGAAGGACAAAGCCGGTAAAGCGCTGATACAGCGATTCTGTAAGCCTACGCCGAAAAATTACAAGGTTCGTCGCTACTCGCGGGACACCCACCCGGAAGAATGGCGCAAGTTCATTAAGTACGCCCGGAGCGATATTTCCTCCATGCGAGAAGTTTTCTATGCGCTGCCGACGTGGGGCGATACCAAGAAAGAAAACGAGATTCTCGCGATTGACCAGCTGATAAACGACCGTGGTTTTTATGTCGACACGGCGCTGGCCGAGTCCGCCGTCGCTGCGGTCAAACAGCACAAGCTGGACCTGCAGCGCGAAGCCATGGCGAAATACGGCGGCAGCTTAACCGGCAAGGACTTCCTGCCTATCCTGCGAGACCTGGCGCCAGCATTCGAGATACCCAACGCGCAGAAGGCGACCCTGGGCGACCTGCTGGCAGATGAAGACCTGCCGGACGCTGCACGCGCGCTAATCGAAATGCGCCTCGGCGCCGCGTCTACCGCCTCCACCAAATACGATCCCCTGCTGCGCGGCTTATCACGCGACGGGCGCCGCCGTGGCTGTTTGCAGTATGGGGGCGCCAAGCGCACCCTACGCTGGGCGGGGAAAGGATTCCAGCCGCAGAACCTGGCACGCGGCCATTATGAAGGCGAAGACCTTGATTATGGGATCCGTTGTCTTAAGCGCAACCGCATCACGAAGGCTTTCGATATCGCCAAGCTAACGGCAACCACTGTTCGCGGATGCATTATCGCGGCTCCTGGCTGCAAGCTGGTTGTTGCCGACTATTCGAACGTCGAAGGGCGCGGCCTGGCGTGGATATCAGGCGAAGAGGCCACACTTAACGTTTTCCGGGCGGGTACAGACCTGTATAAAACGCTTGCGTCGACGGTCTTCTGCGTCGCGTATGACGACGTATCGAAGGACCAGCGCCAGATTGCAAAGGCAATGATTCTAGGCCTCGGCTATGGCGGCGGAGTGGCAGCGTTTCTGACATTCGCCAAAAACCTCGGCCTTGACCTTGACCGGCTGGCGCACGACCTTGCCGGCACATTCCCGGACCATATCTGGAAGGCTGCGCGCCGCGGCTGGGAGTTTGCCCGCATCCAGGAGAAGAACAAGCGCGCGCCGAAGGGTAAGAAGGCCGAGCGCCCGTCGTATGACCTTCCGAAAAAGGTGTGGCTGACCTGCGACGCACTGAAACGCATGTACCGCGAGGCTAACCCGAACATCGTTAACTTCTGGGCCGAGCTGGAAGCGGCAGCATTGAGCGCGATCCGCAATCCGGGTAAATCTTTCTGGGCGGGCGCTCGGGTACGCGCCGATGGTAACAAGGCCGTTAAATTCACGCGCACCGGTAAACCTGGTAAGCCGGGGTGGTGGCTTAAGGTTGAGCTGCCGTCTGGTCGCATCCTGTCATATCCGGGGATCGGCCTGTCGGTCGAGAAAGAGGAAGACGAGGATACTGGCGAGATCCGCACGCGTACCCGCATCAAATACCAGGGAGAAAACCAGACGACCCGCCAGTGGGGCTGGCAACATACCTACGGCGGTAAGCTGGCGGAAAACATTGTGCAAGCGTTATGCCGTGACCTGCTGGCCTGGGCGATGCCGGGTGTCGAGGCCGCTGGGTATGCAATTATCCTGTCGGTTCACGATGAATTACTTACCGAGACGCCGGACACCAACGACTACACCGTAAAAGAACTGGAGCGCCTGATGTGCGTTCTTCCTGATTGGGCCGCTGGCTTCCCGCTTGACGCGGAAGGCTGGGAGGGGAAAAGGTATAAAAAATAATGACTTATAAAAAGATTCGAGTTGACGTATATAACGCGGACGTTTGGGTCGTTACCGATCGTGAAAATGCTGAAAATATCGCCTGGCGTAAGCTGGGCCTCAGTGTCACCGATGCAGATTTTGAAAGTAACGGATTCTGCGCATACAGTAAGGCCGGGGATATGATCTGGCTCCCTCCTGGCGCATCATACGGCACTATAGCCCACGAATGCGCTCACGCCGCTATGAATATTTGTCACCGCCGCGGGATAATAATCGATACCGGTAACCAGGAGCCTTTCACCTATCTAATCGGCTTTCTGGTTAATCGCGTAACAGACGCCGCTTTTGTTTTGTGGGGCGACCATGACGCCAGAGGGTAAAGTACAAAAATACGCTATGGCCGAGTTTAAGAAGATTGGCGGCCTGGTAAGAAAAATCCGATACGAGGGGCGCAATGGGTGCCCCGATCTGATGGTCATCCTGCCTGGCGGCCTGGTGCTGTTCATTGAAATGAAAAAGGCCGCTAACCTCGGGCCGGATCCCCACCAGGCGCGCGAGCATGAACGAATGCGCAAGCGCGGCGCGATAGTCCGCACAATCGGCAGCAACGAACAGGTAGATAAATTGGTTGCAGAATTCCGCAGCGCGGTTTAGTATGTTGGTTGCAACTGGAGGATACAACATGACCAAACCCAAATTAAGGAAGGCGGGCCGCGATTTGATCGCTAAGTACGGCTCGCTGTCGGCCGCCCCGGATGAGGCGCTTGCTGCCGTGACTAAGCGCTGCAGCGGGCCATGCCGGAAACGTAAACCATTAAGCGAATTCCATCGATATAGCGGGCGCAGTGTCGATGGTTTCCGCGCTGTTTGTAAACAATGCCGCCGCGAAGCCGAGCGGGAACGTCAACGAGTGAAACGGGGTGGCGAATGAAAGTATTAGCAGGAGCGATCAAACGTGGTGACGTGCTGCAGGTTGGCGAGATTCAGGAAACGGTATTCTACACATTCCGATCACTCGACGCGCAGAAGCAAGAAATTCGCGTGGTTCAATTCGAAAGCGGCATGGTAATGGTTCTGGAATATTCCGATATCGTGGAGCGGGTATGACCAGATTCAAGCGCCGGCCGTATCAAAAAGCGATGACGCGGCATATGCTGCGCTACCCGCGCTGTAATATCTGGGCGACAATGGGCTCGGGGAAAACAGGCTCGGTCATGTGGACATTAGATCGCCTGTTTCAGACTGGGGACCTTATCGACGGCGAAGATCGCGTGCTTATCCTGGCGCCGCTGCGGGTGGCGTCGGGCACATGGCCCGCGGAGCAAGTTAAATGGAATTTCCCTAACCTGCGCGTCGGTGATGCAACCGGGCCCGCGAATCACCGCCTGGCGACGCTGGAGGAAGACTTTAACGTTATTTGCCTGAATTACGAATGTATCGAATGGCTTACCGACCTTTACGGTAATGATGACTGGCCGTTTACGGTTATCGTTGCCGACGAATCAACCAAGCTGAAATCGTACCGGTCAAAGAGTGGCGGCAGCAAACGCGCGAAGGCGTTAAGCCGCGTCTCCTGGGGCAAGGTTAAACGCTTCATCAATCTGACTGGTACGCCGTCGCCTAACGGGCTTAAGGACCTGTGGGGGCAAAACTGGTTCGTCGATGCAGGCGAGCGCCTCGGGACGTCCTACGCAGCATTTACCGATCGCTGGTTCATTACTGAGTCAAAAGGCGACCACCACGCAGCGAAGGGCTACCGGCCGCGCAAAGGCGCAGATGATGAGATACACCGCGCGATGAAAGATGTATCCCTTACCGTTGACGCCGCGGAGTTCTTCGGTTGCGATGACCCGGTGCTGGTCCCGGTGCTGGTAGACCTGCCGAAGAAAGCCCGCAAGATTTATGACCAGATGGAGGCCACGTTATTCGCAGAGCTGGAAAACGGCGAGGTAGAAGCGGCGAATGCGGCAGCCCGAACCTCTAAATGCCTGCAAATCGCCAGCGGTGCTGTATACGTCACTAATGATGACGGCGAGCGGTCTACCGAGTGGGAGAAAATCCACGACGTGAAACTGGACGCGCTGGACTCCATTATCGACGAGCTGGCCGGCGCGCCGCTGCTGGTCGCCTATCAGTACCGGCACGACCTGGCGCGCATCAAAAAGCGGTTCCCGTTTGCCGAGGACCTGAAAAAAGGTGCTGCCGGTAATAAGCAGATCGACCGCTGGAACGCCGGCAAAATCGACGTATTGCTGGTCCATCCGGCATCGGCGGGCCACGGCCTTAACCTGCAGGACGGCGGATGCCATCTCGCCTTCTTTAGCGACACCTGGAACTATGAGCATTACGCACAGGTTGTGGAGCGTATCGGGCCAGTGCGCCAGCACCAGGCAGGACACCCGCGGCCGGTGTTTATCTATCTCATCCAGGCAAAGGGTACGCTGGACGAGGTGATGGTCGCCCGCCGCGGCGACAAGGCGTCGGTGCAATCGGTGCTTATGGACTACATGAAGAGGAAGAAATGAAAGAATCAATCATCGCAATAGCTATTCTCGCCGCGGTTTTCTTTACGGGTTTTTATTTCGGTCACCGCGGCGGTGTGGAGGCTGGTGTGGAAGCGGCCAAAGGCGGTAAGTGGGATTGCGCTTTTGCCGTCGGGTTTATGCTCTGTGATCGCCGAGGCGAATAAATGAACTATTACAACGAGTGGGACCCGCAGGCCGCTGCATGGCTTCGCGAACTTATCGAAAATAAACTTATTCCAGAAGGCGTCGTTGATGAAAGATCAATTACCGAAGTACAAGCCAAAGACCTTAAAGGCTTCACGCAATGCCACTTCTTCGCCGGAATCGGAGGATGGCCTCTCGCGCTCCAGCTCGCGGGAATCCCGGAAACAACCAGACTCTGGACGGGATCGCCCCCATGCCAGCCGTTCAGCGCTGCCGGAAAACAGCTCGGGCAATACGACCCCCGACACCTTGCGCCGGTCTTCCTCGGCCTCATTAGCCAGTGCCGCCCTGCAATCCTGTTTGGGGAGCAAGTTGCGCCTGCAATTGCAAAATCGTGGATGTGCGATCTACAAACTCACCTGGAAGGAGAAGGCTACGCCGTCGGGTTTAGCGTACTTCCAGCTTGTGGCGTCGGCGCACCGCACAAACGCGATCGACTTTTCTTCGGCGCGTTCCGGATGGCCGACGGTGACGACGATAGACAACAATCAGGTAGCTGGCGAAGGCGCCGCAGTGAATCACCCGGCCCGAGGGACGACGTTGGGCGGAGCGGTACGCCTGACAAACTGGCCGACACCGACGGCAAACAACGGAACCGGGGCGGGGACGAGCGGTCGAGAGGGAGGGTTGAATCTGCAAACGGCAGGGGCGATCGCATCGTGGCCGACCCCCGCAGTCGCGGACGACAACAACAGCAGAGCGAAAGACCCACAAGCATACTCGGAAAAGAGATTCAACCGCCCGAATGCAAATTGCAATCTGGCGACACACGCGCAGCATCTAGTAAACCAGCCGATCCGCATAACGGCTTCTGGTCAGATGCTGACTGGCTCGGATGCCGGGATGGAAAGTTCCGGCCAGTTGAATCCGGCACATTCCCGCTGGCTAATGGGATTCCCGCCCGAGTGGGACGCCTGCGCGGTTACGGCAATGCAATCGTCCCGCAAGTCGCCGCCGAATTCATCAAAGCATTCATGGCGGCCAAAGCAGAAACCGAAACTAAGGCTTAAACATGGCGGATAAATCAAACACTGCGCCGGAGGATAAAGACTGCTGGCGCTCGCCTCCTGAGATATTCGAGCCGCTCAATGAGCGGTTTAATTTCCGCTATGATATGGCGGCAGCAGATCATAACGCCCTTTGCGCACGGTACTACACCGAACAGAATAGCGCCCTGGGTATCGAGTGGCCCGCAGCATGGAAATGGTGTAACCCGCCTTACTCGAAGCCGCTGCCGTGGTTCCAGCACGCCGCGCAGTACCGGAAAACGGTGTTGCTCCTGCACCTGGCCGTCGCTACGCAGTGGATGGATATCGCGCGCCGGGAGGCGAACACCATTATTCAGCTAACCGAGCGCATCCAGTTTATTCACGCCAGGACCGGCGAGCGCGCGGCGACGAAGAATAACCGCGACTCACAGATCATTATCATCGGCCGCAGGCCTAGCCCCGACGGCGCGCGCATCGTCCAGTCCTCGATCGCAGATATCGCAAAATATTTATAAATGTTGGTTGCAATATTAGCGGAGTCATATTATAGTTAGTTCATAGGGCGGCGCGGTGCCGCAGACGAACGAGGATAAGACGATGGGACAAGAATATTTCTGCACAATTACTTGCGAAACCACCTTAACGCATCTTTTCAGGGAGGATATCAACTATGAAGTCTTTCTGATTGACGGTGATTACTTTGTGGCTGACCAGGAAAACAACCAAAAAGAAGTTTTCAAATCTGATTACAACGAAAACGTGTGGCTAACTACCGACGGTAAAAGTGCGCGTTTTCTTGAGTGTAACGCTAGATAAACCAACACAGGCCCCGTGAGGGGCCCCTTTCAGGAGCAAACACAATGAAACGTATTACCGCAATCGCAATCACTCTGGCCGCTGTTCTGGGATGCTCGTATGCAGGATCCGCCGCTGCCGTCACTCCGGTTGAAATGTGCCAGGAGCTGGCTGAAATGGGTGGCGTTATTGTCGACGCCAGGAACCGTGGCGACTCGCTGGAAAACGTAACCAGCATTATCAACGGCAGCGATATGACTCCGAGCCTTAAAGCCGGCATGACGCGCATCGCCGTTACGATTTACAGCAATCCGTCGCTGAAACGCGCCGATGTCGTGGCGTATGGGTTTAAAGGGTGTATAGATGGGCTGTCGAAGGATATGTAAGAAAGGGGCCGAAAGGCCCCTTTTCAGTTACGGCGCTAACAGGTTAATTGCTTCTTCCACTGCAGCTTTCTTAAGGGATGCCCCCTCCGACGGAGTACTTGCGCTTTCGGAGATAATTACCCGCTCCTGCAAGGCTAGGATCTCATTGTCCAGGGCATCGTCGCAGACGATACCGAGATTAACGAGAATGGTATCCCGCTTTCGTAATTGCTCTGCCGTTATGTCGCTGCCGCTTATGTTAGAAAAGTACTCCACTATCGCCGTGAATAAAAAATCCGCTTGTTTTGAGTCGGAACCGTGCATTAGATGTACCCCGCTATTCTGAAATGTTTGATGTAGTTAAAGTTAACATTGTTAGTCATTCTCGCTCTGACATAGTGGCTGTACGCCAGTCCGACCTGCGTCACTGCGGATAAATCCGTGTTATCGGTATCCCCCATTTTAACCAGGCCATTGACGTTACTACTGCTCGCCTGTGCAACAAGCGTGGTGTCAGTGGTCCCGTCCGCGGTTTTATTGTTCGTCATTAAGACTAGCGCCGAGGTAGAAATATTACCATCAAATGCCGCCATTTGGGTAAGTGATATGGCTATATTACTACCGGCGGCTTGTGCGTTCGCCGCGAAAGTGATAAAGGTGCGGATATCATCTATCGCTTTTATCCCCGGGGTTACCTGCCATAAAAATTGCAGGTCTACGCCCGTTTTAGACGCCACGGTTATGTTATCGTTCATAGAGCTAGTATCGGCGCGATCATAGATTAACATATCTGCAGGACGAAGATAAAAGTACCTACGCTCCCAACCTTTAACCTCATTATTTTGTAAGAAAAAGGCTTGGTTGTTAGACCCCCCGAAAGCCATCGATAAAGGCTCTTTTCGTATCTTGTTTCCGGTGCAATTGTTGTTGCCGAAATATATTTCGATAGTGCTATCGTCCACCCGGTTAAAGCTTTCTACTACGGCGTTTTTGGCACGCAACGATATAAGACGCGTCCCCTGACCAGAAATACCTCGGATAACGTTTCTGTCGGCAGTAGTGCTAAATTCGGTTAATGAGTAAAATGTGGAGACTACACTTGTACAGTTACGGATATCGATATCTTCAACTACGCACAATTGGCAATTGTTAAGCAATACCCCCTCTGATGAAACTGTAAGGCCTAAACTAGGCACTCGTCCTCGGCTTATCTTACACCGCTTGCACGCGTTCATCGATGCCGCGGATCCGTTCTGTGTTCCGGCAGTCATAGCCACAACTTGATTCCAGTCAGAGATCTCGCACTCGGTAGAGTTAGCCATAAAACCTAAACTGTAATATGTGCGCACTAAATCCGGTTGCTCAATCGTCACACCAAAAGCTTTTACGTCGAAGCATGAAGGAGTTGACAATCCGACGTCGGACCCGAAATTAAGGCTCTGCGTCCATCCTTTTGTCCGTAAGTTGAATATCCGTACGTGTTGTGCGTTAACGCAGTTTATCGCGTAGCCGCCCCACGAAGTCCCTAATGTGAAAAACGCCTCCATCCTTAAATCGTTAATGATTACATTTTCCGCCTGCACAAATGACTGATTAAACTCCAGGTATTGCGTGATCGTGGGGTCCGTAGCCCCGGTATTTAATACCGACGCAGGATACGAGTCCGCCAGGTATGCAGCTTTAGCTTTATCATAATTCCACTCGTAAGAGCTGCCGACGATAAGGCCGCCCCTGCCGTAGGACGATATAGGGTCTATATGTTTTATCGTCGCACCGTTACCCATTATCGTGCAGTTAGACGGTATGAAATTAAGGTAGTCTACCCAATAAACCGCCCCGGGTTTAAGCCACACCACGCCAGACCCCGCGGCACGTATTGACTCAAACATATTAAAAAGCGCTTTAGAGTTGGCGTGCGCCGCGGCTTGACTATCAGGGACGACATTAAAAGCTTCCGGAGACGTCCAGCCCCCGATCAGACTAACCCCGGAGTCTGATGCCAACGTGTTTTTAAAGGCCTCATAGTCAGCGGTAACCGCGTCAAGATCTGCCCTCAATGAAGGGTCTACCCGAGGGATCCAGTCAGTATCCGTTGTTGGGTCGGTACCCGCGGCAACAATGTGCGGAAGCGATCCCGCCCACGAATACCAGTTATTGTCGGCAGGATTAAATATAACTTTATCTCTATCATCCGTCGTTAATGTGCCGCCAGAAGTGAAATCGAATGATGCTGGCTGGAAACCTATATCTCGAAGGATAGCCGGCATTGTTTTTTGCACTTGACCCGTCGCGGAGTTCGTCGAGTAGTCAATTTCTGCGCCGGACGAAACGCCGCCCGCGCGTCCTGTAATAACTTCGGCCTCAAAGGTCTGGTGCTTCTTGGCTGTTTTCAGATCTTCCAGCGATAAGACGTCGCCGCATCCGCTTGACATATCAGAATCCTCTTATGAAAAACCAGTATCAAAACCGGTGCTAAACGCCCGCCCGAATGGCGATACGCCGTCTTTTTCGTAGTACCCGTCCGAATAGTTATAACCGGTAATCGTCACGGTTCGGTTACTCCCCGGGGTGATGGTACTAACTAAAATCATTTGCGCTGAATGCCTGGCATCGCTGCCGAAGGAAAATTCCGTTTTCAGCGCGTCGTTACCAGTATAAATGCTTTCGGCGGGCGCGGAAAGCATAACCACTTGACGCGGGTTCGCCCCTGCGGTAACGCTGACGCTTTGCACCGATCCGTCGCGCTTTTTCAGGATTAAAGAGTGGTCTTCTCCCGGCGTGAATTCAACGGGCTGTGATAGGTTAACCACCAGGCCATTTACCGATATAACGTAACCGTCGAAGGGCGCTACGCGCGACCCTTTAACCACGCTTATCGGGCGTCCGGGAACGGCGAGCGCACCCTCTTCCAGCGCCGTGAATTCAACGGCAACACGGTTAAGGTTATTACGCTGATACCGGCGCCAGGCGTGCCAGTAGGCTTGATGATAGTTGCGGATGCCTTTCGAGTCGTATGTGTCGGTTTTAACTCCGCCGGATTCCGGGATCTGGATGGTCTCCTTAACGTTGGTGTCCGGGTCTATATAACTAAATTTCAGCGAATCATAAGCGCTCTTGTCGTTAAACTGCCGTGTCCACTTCTCCCCGGATGGCGCTTTACTGCGATGCGTAAATACCATTTCAGGCCCCGCCCGCGGGCGCTCCAGGTCCAGGTAAATATTGTGGCCCCTTCGTGACGCCGAACAGAATATCGCTTCGGCGATAGTGGTTATGATGTCCTGCGCCGTCGTCTCGTATGAATCAAACGTGTAGCAGAATTGCCCGGCCAGCGCGGACCCGAAATACGATTCGACTTCGCTCTGGGTCGCGAGGAGTTTATCCATATTTGCGGCGCTAAGCGTTATCCCGCCCACTATGGGGTCGTTTAACAGCCGGATAAGCGATTGCACCGCTTGAGTGTTTTCGGTCAGCACCGTATCGAACACCCCGCCTCCGAGGTATTTATACAGCTTCTCTGTAACGATTAAAGCCAGCTTAGGCGACTTAACCGACGTCGCGCGCGCTGTTTGCTTGCGGGCGGTGTGGACAGTGGTTCGGTTGCCGTAATGCGTCGTTGTGTCGCGTATCTGTCCATACAGCGCATCGTATTTAATTTCGTCGACGACCTGTCCCTCGAAATCGAAATCAGCGTCCGTAACGCGGCGAGCGCGCACGCGCACTTTAGAGGCAAACGGCAGATCTGCGATAATGCTTACCCCGGTAGAATCTGGCGACCGTCCGGAGACCGTGCCCTGTACCGCATAAATATCGCCATATGGGTTATTAGCGGAATCGAGTAGCTGATACTGCACCTCGGCGGTAACGCTGGCCGGGCGTTTACTGCTTGCGCCACTGTCCTTATACATCCCGTTATCCGCGCTGATATTAACCAGAAGGCGCTCGGGCTTGATAATCGTGATCGACGTCCAGTCGGTAAGGCTGGCGGTGTAAGTGTCCCCCGGTGATATCAGGGCGTTAGGGTCTTCGTCATTGTCAATAACCAGCAACGGAATTTCTACACCCTCGGCCCCCATGTTCGTCCAGGGCGTTAAATTGGTCGAAATATCAACGGTGATATCGACGTCGCTAACCGCCAGGACCGGATAAGTACCTGAGAGGTCGTAATCCGTGGCGCTTAAATCCGGGTCCGCGATGATGTGAGTGAACGTCGCCAGATCGCCGACTTCGATAAAGTCCTCGAAAGCGGCGTCCCCGGTCGGATCGGTAATCGTGCCGGTGCTGCCGTTGCGCCTGGCGGTGGCCGCTACGTTATTCAGATTCGCGTTAATATCGTTAGGCGCTTTCAGCGTTGCGCCGTCGATCTCATTCGATGCGTAGGTGATGAACAGCGGTTCGGTGATCGGGTCGCCTACCAACGTTTGAGGGGCATCGCCGCTATTTGGCGAGGTGTAAGGGCCGTAAACGGCAGCAGATGACCCGGAGATCTCCGACAGCAAAGTATCGCCGTCAGTGATACCGCTCGCCGGCGTCGCCAGGGGGCCTCGGCCTACGTCGTAATATCCGTACTCAATAACCCGGCCTGCGCTGTTATACAGCTGGTAGTTAGTCATCAGGATTGAGGGGATACTCTGTACCGTGCCGCAAATATCATAAGTCCGTTCGTAGGGTCTGGCCTTGTTGGTGCGGTCTGTCAGGCTGTTATTAGGACTTTCGGCCTGCTGGTTAGATAGCCCGGCTGAAACCGACGTTTTTTGTGACGGCATTAACAGTTTTAGAATCGGGTTAAGAATTTTCCCAACGAAACTAAATACCGCCCCGACCGCGCCGCCACCAGGGGACTCGATAACGAAGTATTCCGCGTCGAGCTGCAGGCGTTCGAAATCCTCCGTAACTTCTGTATCCTCTCCAATGCTGCCGATGTATATCCGGAAAGGCACGCCATCCGGGATATGGTTGATCACTATCCGCATGGGCGACGCCCAAAAACTTTTAGTCTGGAATTCGCCGTTTTCGTCGCGCGTGATTAAATGTGTTTTCATCGCCAAAACTCTATTTCCTGATAACGGTCTTTGATATCCGCCAGAGGTTCAAGCCTCACCTGGCGGGCCGCAAGTTCACAATGGCTTACCATTCCGTCGAAGTATACCCCAGCGTGCCACACAATGCGCGAACCAACACGGCAGCCCATTAACACCGCGTCGAAATTCGCAGGAGTCTCCGCCCGCACAAGTCCGGCCGGATCCCGGTGCCCGTCCGCGAAAGCCGCGTCTATTTTAGTCGGCGATATAACGTCAAAGAAAGGCGTATCCAGCCCCGCCGCCGCGCGTACACGGCGGACGTGGTGCCAACAATGGTACGTCCTGAAATTATATGGCGTCCCCGTGTAGGCGTTTATGTTCACGATGAAAGCACCCCGCGCAATAACGGGATCTCCGTCGGTGTCGCCAGTAGCCCCGTAGCCCGCTCATTAAGACGAGGCACGCCAACGTCGGCAGTGAACACCCCTTTCTCCTGTGATAGCGCCTGCAGGTCGTAGGTCACGGGCCCGTCGCAAGGATAGGATAAATCTGTACTGATAAACCGGCGATAGGTGAAAACCGGCCACTCCTGATTATCCAGCGGGATATTCTGCATTTCATCGTCCAGCTGGTTACCGACATCCGGCAGCGTGAACCCGGCTTGCTGGTCAAGGTTGTTGCTATTGGCCGCGTTGCTGGCGTTCATTGGCGACGGCTCAAACGTCACCGTCTCGCCCGTCTCCAGTGTTGCCGTTAACGGCGATGTCCCTTTTACGATCAGATACCGCCTCGACAAAAGCGAGTGGGTTATCTCGACCGTTTCGTAATCAAGCTGGCCCTCCGGATTCGAGGCCAGCTTTAACTTGTATGCTGCGATAACTGATTCTTCGCTCATTGCATCGGGTTCCATATCCGCGGAAAGTGGGTCTGGTCGTAGGCATATTGCGCCAGGAAGCGATTAAGACCATCGCCATAGCAACCGAACAGGTCAGGGAGATTGGCGGTTAAACAATCGTCGTCCTGGTTGCTGGTGCGCTCTGCCGTTAACGTAAACGAAATCGTCCAGTTTTTGCCGTCCTGCGTCGAGTCGCTGATCGTGCTGGTAATCCAGACCTGGTGATCTTCCAGCCCGAGGCCGCTATCCAGGACCATGATAAACGAATTGGCCCCGCCGTCTATCTGATTCAGAAAAGCATAAAACGCCTGGCGGCCGAGACTGGACACGACTAGGACCACGCTAAACGGCACCGCGTCGTAATAAGTATCGCGCCCCTGGCGAGGTGCGCCGCCCTGCACCTCGTTGCGAAAGATGTTATTTCCGCGAGTCAGGGAGTATCCCTGATTTACGATAGGCCGCAGGGCGGCCGGGAATCTTAAATCGCTCATAGTTAAAATCCTGGCTGATTGCGCGTGCTGCGGCGCGATGCTGAAATCTGCGAGTTGCTATCCTGCATGTCGTTAGATACTGTCTCCCGGATAAGAATACGTAAACGACCTTCGTCGTCGGTTTCCTGCTGTACACTGTCAATCCGGCCGGTAGTCTGGTTAACAATTACAACACCGTCATTCGACCCGCGGCGGTTGCTGCTCTCACCCATAATCTGCCTCATCTGCTGCGCGGTGCGCACCCGGGACGCCGACGCCGGCATAATAATCTCGGGCTTGCCGCGTTCGGCGATAGTTGACGCCTGCCCCGCTGAAAGGCTGCCGCCCTGTTCACGCGCGGAGCGAATCTTCGCGACGTTAGCCATACCGGCAGCAACGGCCGCCGCCGCCGCCGCAATACCTAACCCGGGGCCGATGATAGGGATCGGCGCCAGGGACGAATAAGCCGCCGTAGCCGCTTTATACGTGTTGATAACCGTTTCAGTGATAGCGGCAGCTTTATAGAGGGCATTGCCTTCGCCGAGGGCCGTTTTAAGCGCCGATGTCGTGTCGCTTAATGTGCTGGAGTACGAATCCAGGCGTTTATCGTCGGCCTGCTGCGCGATTTGTGCCAGGGCGTTCTGATATTCCTGCTCGTTAATGATCCCACGGTCGTAGAATTCTTTCGCTTTGTCCTCTTTCGCTTTCTGCTGCACGTCGATTAATTCAAGCTCGCTCGCGTTAAGCGCCTGGATGTCGGCGATATACTGGTCATGCTGTCCTTGCTTCTTAGCGGCTTCCTGCTGCCGTTTATCCAGCTCTTTTTGTCGGGCTTCTTCGGCGGTTAGCTGGATGTCGGTTTTAGCCTGTTCGAATTCCTGCGCGCTGATTGTCCCCGCTTTCTGGAATTCGGCCAGCTTCGCCAGTTTCTGCTGTTCCGTCGCGTTTATTCGGTCGATCTCGTCTCCCGACGTGCGGTCAACCTGGGCCAGAAAATCGTCGGCGGCTTTCTGCTGGCGGGCAGATTCGTTCTGCGCACGCTTAGCCGCGGCCGCTTCTCGGTTGGCGGCGGCCTTAGCGATACGGTCGTTTTTCTCTTTCTCAGTTTTATCGATGCGCGCGATGTCCTGCTGCGCTTCCTTGTCGCGCGCGGCGTTGTACGCGTCGATCTGGTCCTTCGTCACACCTTCGCGTTTAGCGAACGCCTCTTTATCGGCGGCGGCCATGGCCGAAACGCGGTCACGCTCGCTTAGGGTGGCGATCTGCGCATTCTTAACGATAGCGTCGTTTTGCTCGCGGATCCGCTGGGTCGTGGAGTTAACCGCCGCGCCCATGCGTTTTTGAGATTCGGTAACCAGTTCCTGCTGTTTCTGCGCGGTAGCCAGCGCGTTAGCGTTCTGCTGCGCGGCGGTAGCCTGGTCCAGAAGTTCTTTCTTGTTTTCGGTGGCGGCGGCCGCGGCGTTGGCGGTGGCATCGGCGACTTTCTGCGCATTCTCGGCGGAAGGCTCCGCGTTAAACTGGCGTTGCGCAACGAGCATATCCGAAATTTCGCGCGTTCCGACGCCATAGGTCGCCGCCAGCTCATTCACGGCAGCGGCCAGGTTGCCATATTTCGCGCTGTTCGCGTCGGTCATGACGTTAATATTTGACAGCGTATCGCCTACATCGGCGTTGCGTGCGATAAGTTCGTCGAGCGTAGCGATATTGGTCTGCGCGGATACGCTGTTACCGAGAAGCTCTTTCCCCTGCTCTTTGATTGCGGTTGTGGCGCGTTCAATCTGCTGCGCGGCCTGCAGTCCGATCAGCTTAACCATGCTGCCGTATGCTGCGTCGCCGTTCTGGCTAAGTTGCACCAGCGCGTCGGAAAACTCGATCGTGCCATCTTTCGCAGTCTGGAACGATTTAGAAAGTTCGCTTGCGCCTTTCTCCAGGTCCTTAGCGCTGGCCCCGGTATCGGCAAGAGATTTATACAGGACGCCGCCGACGGCAGACGCCAGGGCAATTACCGCACCCAGCACCGCGCCGCCCGGGCCGAAAGCACCGGCGAGCTGGCTACCCTGCTGGCCGATAGCGACGAAGGCAGACGTGCCTCCCTGCAGCTGCACGACCATATCCTGGACCTGGAAACCGACTTGCTGCGCGCCGTTACGGAATTTAGCGAAGCCGTCATTAGCGGCTTTCTGCGTGGCCGTGTTTACCTTATTAACGTCTGGAGTTAATCGGTTAACGGACGTGTCCGCGCGGTCTGCTGCCGTTGCGAATTGGTCGAGTTGCTTCGCGCCGGCGTCCACGCCTTCGGTTTTTACCCTTGCTACTAGTGACGCTGTATCAGCCATCGTGTCTGCCCTCAAATATGGCGTCTATCCGCATGATTAAATCCGCTTCGAGCATACTGACATCCTGCCCGGTCGCGGCTTTGTACGCGATAATGTCGGACCAGTTAATCATTTCTCGCGGGTACACGGTTATATTATCACCTGTTTCGCGCTGTATGAATTTTAGTTCCCTGTATTTCTCGAATACGCCAGCAAAAATTAAGGGGCACTCCGGCCCCTTTTGCACTTTCCTTTCCACGCCCTCGATGATCCCCATCGATATCAACGCCGCTTCATGCCCTGCCGATATCTGGTCAAACTGCTGGCGGCGTTGGCGCGTGACAAATTGCCAGGTAGCAAACTCACACAGCGCGGTTACTTTGCGTTTAAGGCGTCCCGGCTTTTGGTATGGAACGTCGCCACCTGCGGCGCGAGCCCGCGATACTGGCGCAGGAGTTCGGCGAGTGCTTCCGGGGTAAAGGTATCATCAAATGACCATCCGATCACCAGGTCGGCGGCGAGCTGCCGGTTTAGGTCTTCCAGTTTATAGTTGCGCTGCTCGTTCCATTCGGTGTAGTCGTCTTTCGCTTTGCAGGCTTCGGCGAGTTCTTCCAGCGAAGCGTCGATCGAGCGCACCGCGGCCGAATATGCCCGGGCGGCCTTGATAGACTCGTCGCAATCCGGGCCGCGCACCTGCAGCCATTCGCCGGAGTCCTCACCACTCGGCAGCAAGATTGGCATTTTTGAGCCGACGGCGTGCTTATCTGCGTAGTAGAAATCTTTTAGTTGCATTTTTATCCCGCTAAGGTTGATTTGTTGGTTGCAATATGTTTAGATACATATATCACTTTCAAAGAGGAATATACCATGATGCAATTCATTATAGCAATTCTGGCGATGGGCCTAAACCTTGTCGTGCTGTTCTTCGTTGTACGCTATGCCACGCGGTCGAGCGAACAGGTCGAATTGTTGCGCCAGATTCTCGCGAACGCGAAACAAGAAGTAAAAAGCGAAATTGTTAAACTGACAGAAGAACGATTCCAAAAACGACGAGAGGAAATGAGAAAAGAGTTTGTCGAGAAAGGCGCTAGGTTATCCGATCATCGTTTTGATATTTGATTAAAGGCCCCGAAAGGGGCCTTTATTTTACGCGTAAACAATACGCTGAATGACGATAGACGACTGCTGGCTGTTTCCGGTCGCCTGGCCCTCGATACTTTGAGTTACAGACTCCGCGCCGCCGATCTCTGGCGTTACTGCCGTTAGCTCTGCGCGCTTCATGGATATAGACATCGCCCCGCTTACCCCGGACAGAATCGAGTTAATTTCGACCTGCGTCTCGTTGATAAACTTCTCGATCATAACCATGTCGTACAGCTTGCCCGCGATTGAAAACGTATTCGTTGCCCGGCCCCGCTCAACAAACGCCACGTTATTATTACCCAGCTCGAATTGCGCCGATGCGGCGTTATCGTTGGTAAATGTCAGCGTATCACACTTAAGCGGCTGTACTCCATCGAATACCGAGACATCGACAGAAGAGAACGGTTCGGCGGTAAAGGTGACCTGGGAGAAATCCGAACCGGCCGGCGGCGCGGACAGAATTTCTTGTGAGATACCGATAAACGGGAAAGAGCCGGTAACCATGGCGTTTACCGCCTGCTCGATGGTGAAGCCGGAAATCTCAACGCCGCGGGTGATAACGTAGCTGTCCGGGTTACCACACTGGCCCTTAAACCAGGTAAGAATTGAGAAGGTCTTACACAGGTTTCCGGTTTCCAGCTTGTCGCCGGTTGCGTAGTCGGTTTCTGCTGCGGCCGCAGTGGTAAGCGCGTACTGAATAGCAGATCCGGTTACTACGGTGCCGGTTACCGCGGTAACGATAAACGGCAGCCCATTATTGCCCGGCAGATCGGCAAAACGGATAAGATCGCCCACTTCCACGCCATCGGTAATAAAATCCCCCGCCGAACGGGTGAACGTTTTGGCGCTGGCATCGACCGCGACGTCTACCGCCGTACCGGTCACGCCCGCCACCCATGAGGACGTCATCGCCCCCGCCAGAAAATCGTCCTGGCTTTCCGAACTTAGCTCGATCGCGTACTCGCCGGAAACCTGTTTGTTACCGGTACGAATGAAGGAGGTTTCCCGGCTGCCGTCCAGTTCGTTTGATGTCAGCGCGTCTCGGGTTACCGCGGGCACGCCGCCAGTATTGCGCAGCGGTGACCAGATCGGGCTGGTCGGTGTAGTTCCTGGGGTTGTCTCCGCAACGTAAAATTGTGCGGTAAGCGCGCCCTTATATGGCTGTACCATTTTTATAACCTCGCAGTAAATGCTATGAAATTAATGGATAAAGGGCGAGAGGCCCATCCGTTTTGCACTATCAGAGGCCCCAGGCTCACCGATTGCACCTCGGCGCAAATTGCGTTACGCGATACCGCAGATCCCGCTTTAAACGCCGCATTTAGTAAGTCTGCCATTTTATTGATTGGCGCGCTACCTTTGACCGATGCCACGTTAATGTCGACCTGGTACACTCCGGCCCGCTGCTCGGTCCAGAACAGGTCCGCTTGCTCCGTAGGCGCGAGAAGCATATACCCTGCCAGATACGGCGCATCCGTCGACGTTGGCGCGTCGATATTCTCCAGCGCAACGGCGATATTGTTAGCCATCCCGAAGGACTTTAACGCTATATCGAACGCTTTCGTTAAATCTTCAAAGTATCCCATTATCTCACCTTGGCCGCTTCTTGCTCAAGCAATGCGTTAAATCTCGCTACGTTCACCCGCACGACCCCCTGCGGCGCCTGTTTGGAATATCCGTTAATGGTTTTCTGTTCCCTCTGTCTTTTTGGGCCTACAAACTTCGACATTTTCATAGGGCCCTGAAACGATACTAAACTACTCGCGTCCGGTCTCGCTGGTCCCGTAAATCCAGTTGGGTAGCCCCCGTATTCTATAATCTCGGCATAAGGTAGGTTATTAGTTAACGTAAACTCTTCCCAATATTGCGCCTTCTCAATGAACGCGGCAACCCTGGCTTCCGCAGCGTCCCCGGTTTTATCTTCGCCTGGCACCTCTCCGGAGGCGGGAAGGCCCCCCGCGGCCTGCCAGTTCATCCGAAAGCGGCCGGTATCCACTGGACTGGCTTTAATTATGGCCGAAAATAATTTAAAAGTGACCTGACGCATAACGGTTTCGTTATTCTTCTTCGTCTTTTCGACGAAGGCCCGGACGTCAAGCGCGAAGGTTCCCATTATTTTCGCACCTGGATAAACCATGCGATCACATCGTCGTTTACCATCTTCGTTTCAATGGCGACGATGGACCACACGGACCCGTTAAACGACACTTTATCCTCCATGGTCGGCAGCACGCCGCTATCGGCTTTAACGATCATGTCGCCCGCTTGTATGGTAGTTCCGTTAACCAGTGCTACGTTAACCGGCACGGGGACCGACGTTAGCGGAATCGTTACGGGAGGGGAAACAACATATTCCCCTTCGTCGGGATCCCATACTTTCGACCCGGCGCGGATCAGGTTAACGGTGCTGCCGTACTTACCTAAAAGCCGGGTCGCGGTATTTTGCATCCGCTTGCTGAATGCGGTACTCATCCCATTACCCCTTTGATAGTGAGAAGCACCCCCGCGCTATGCATTACGACGGCGGTAAGGAAACCGAAAACGCAACCCCATGCAAATTTATTCATTATACAGGCTCCAGGCGGGAGATAACGAGAAGGCCCGACGGCGCAGTGCCCCATGCGGTAACAGTGGCCTCCTGCGGATAAATCCCGCCGAAGTTAGTTCCGGCGCTATCACGCATAATCTGCACCGCGAAAGTTTGCCCCGCAGTCGCATTAATAACGACGCGAGACTCAATCGGGATCGTAACATCGGCGCTTACAAGTTTAGTCGCCGCGGGCGATCCATATTGAGTGCCAGCTAATAATATGCGGGATAATAAAATCGACGTGCCGCTGGCGCCAGTACGCCCGGCCTGCAGTTTAATACGTATCGCATAGTTACCCGCAGTATTGAACGTTACCAGGCCCGCGGCACTTATCATAACCGGATTCGCGGGCGCGCCCTGCGCGGCGCCGAAAGCAACTTGTAATGGAGTATCTACGGCGGTTGGTGTCTGCGTCGCGGTAGACGCGGCGCGCAACACTTCGACCTCTTTCAAGCCGGCGGCCGCGTATAGCATTGAGTCGGCGATCTGGGTGGTAACTTCCCGCAACTTTTCCGGCGTAATAGCGCCGGTCGTATTGTCCGGAAGGTTGTTCGCTATGAGGGTGAAAAGTTGTGTTTTTGTCAGCGCCATATCAACCCCGATAAACGTTAAACGATGACCCGTTGTTTAGCCCGCAAAGAAGCGGCGCCAGCGCGTCCATCGCAGAAGTGATAACGACACTTGAACCGTTGTTGCCGTTGTTAAAGTATTCGACCGTCACCGCACCTTCTACACGTTCCATCGATACGGCCCGGCCGTCACTCGCCGCGCGAACGGCCGTTCCCGCCCCGTACTCAACGGCAGCGGCGACTTGTGCGCGGATAACCTGTGATGGAATGCTGTCGACGGCGACGGGAAAACCGTAAAGCGTTACGTTTTTGCGGGGGTAGGCCAGTTCCTGCGCCGAGGATACTCGGCTACCGCACATTGCGGGCTCCTGCAGGCCTACATATCCCGCGCCATTGCGTAACGCCTGCTCCGCTTCCGTATCGTCGGCGGGCAAATCCCAGCCATATTTAGCCGCGAGTGCGCGGGCATCCGATAAGCTAACATAGCTATCAGCCCCGGCTACGATGCTGCCTTCCTCGACTATAAGAGCCATCCACTACCCCCAACGCGCATAGTTATTGTTCAGCAGTCGCGCGACGGCGACGACGCTGGCGATCGGCGCCACCGCCGTTATTGTGCGCTTCTTCATTTTCTGGCGATGTCGCCACCAGTTCTTCTGGCTTAACTTCGCCGCGCTGCGGGATTAGCTGGCCATCTACTTCAACCAGACCATTGTAACGCTCGCGAATTACATAATTGTCATTTGCCATTGTTAAATCCTGTTACGGCCCCGGAGGGCCGTTAATTACGAAACAGTAACCACGGTGCTGCCAGAAATGATATTACCATAACCATCCTGGACGACAACTTTGTAAGTACCGGAATCCGCGGCAGCGGCCGACGCTTTGGTGTAGACCGCAGCATTAGCGCCGGGAATGGCGTTGTTGTTTTTAAACCACTGATACGTATACGGGGCAAGACCCCCGGTAACTGCTACGGTCAGCGTCAGGGTCTGGCCTGCGGTAACCGCAGTGGATGCAGGGAGTGCGGTGGAGAAAGACGCAGGAGAAATGTTCTCCATATCGATCTTCACCAGCTCGCCGGTATCTTCTGAAACCCCGGTAATGCGTCGTTTGATTACATCAACCATTTTCTATTCCTCTTAAGAAGCCGTTAAAATGCCCGCGGCGCGGAGTTTATCAAGCAGGGCATTAAATTCTGCCTGGGTTGGGGCCGCGGCGGAATCAGCTTGCGCCGGCTGTAACAGAACTCCGCCGCGTTGGGTCGCTGTTGGCACTTTATTACCAGCCATTGCAGTTGTCCCCGTAGTCCCAATTGCCGGCGGGTACGTGGTAGGTTTACCACTAACCTGGTCAAACGCCAGACTCGCGTCTTTCAAGCTGCGCGGCAGCCCTTTACCGGTGGTAGCCATACATTTCTCCTGTATGAATGTGAGAAGAGGGGCCGAGGCCCCTCCTGATTATACGATACCGTTAAGCGCCTACGCCAGTTACCAGGAACGCGATCGGCACGTGTTTGCGCTCAACCACGCGGTTCCAGTTAGTGGCATTCGCCAGGTCCTGCCAGGAAGCCGAACGCGCGATCGTCTCGCTGCCGTTGCCGGTAATAACCGCACTGGTGAAGCTGTAGCCCAACGGATGCAGCAGCCAGGTTTTACGGGTCCACAGGGTTTCGACGCCGCCGCCGTTGCCGCGGGACGCTTCGCGCTCATATTCCAGCGGATTAGTCGGGCTGCCTTCGCCGTAGCCGATCGCGCCATTGCCGAAAATGATGCTGATAAACTTACGGTCGTTGCCGGTACCGACTACAGTCATGCTGTCATCCACTACCACACGGTAACCCTGGTAGGTGGCAAACATGGTGTTATTGTCAGCATCACGCACAAAGTCAATGAGCTGTTGCTTTCGGGCCTGCGCATAAACGAAACTGTGCATCGCGATAACGCCGAGAACGTCACCGGACGCCCCCATCAAAGCGTCGCCCATGGTCTGGGTAGCGTCAATGAATGCACCGGCGTCAAAGCCCAAAGTTGCGGACACGTCAATAACCATATCATCTTGGGTATGGTAGGAGTCGGTAGCCGCGCGGTTGTCATTGTAAAGACCTAACGCGGTTGCGATCAGCCGGCGTTGTGCCTGGCGCTGCCAGAAGTTATCAAGACGATTAGCCACGGACTGCAGCGGGTTCTGGCTGGTCAGCTCAACGGTAAGATCTGCCTGGCCGAAACCTTCGTTAAGGTACGCTACGCGCGCCATCATTTCACCGGTCTGGACATTACGCGGGGTCGCGATGTCCTGATAAACGTCGTTCGAGTAGTTTGGCTCGATGGACGTATCGATCGCTTTCCAGAAAGGAATATTTGCGATGTTAGACGGGCCGCGGGCGATCTCGGCAGCGTAGGGCGTTGGGGTTAAGATCCCGGAATCAAAGAACGCGGTTTTTTCTACCGGATCTTCGGTCATATAGGACAGGATTACCGGTTCATTTCCGGTTACGATATCGCCGATAGTGGTAATAGCCATTATTTTTTCCTCTGGGCCTCAAGTTGCCGTTTAAATTCGGCTGGGTCTGATTTACTGAAAGCGATGCGTTCAGCGTCGTTCATTTCACTTAACGTTTTAGCGGCCCCGCCGCCTCGATTACCGGAGGCCCCGCCACCGGATGCGGCACTCGCCTTTAACAAATGGCTGAATGCCTTGTGTTCCCGCAAATGTTTGCGAAACTGTTCTGGGTCAGTAGTGATGACGTTACCATTAGCATCAAGGTATTTGGTCACTACGTCTTCACCATCGAATTCGGTACGCACGAACGGCGCCAGGATCTCGACGGCTTCCGGAGTAATGAAGTCTCCGGCAAAGGCGCCAATAGCCGCTTTCCGCTCACTGCCAAGCACCCGGGCCGCCAGTGAATTATACCGTGCATCTTTTTCTGCTAATACAGGCTCGTACTGACTACGAATCGTCTTCTCGAATTCGTCCATTTTACCCGCGGATTTTAAAGCCTCCTGGTGTTCGCGCTGCCGTAGTTCATCGGCCTCTTTGGCCCTGCGCGACGCCTCTTTACTCTCATTGAGAAGTGCGTCGCGGTTAGCTTTAAGCCCGGCTACTTCTTTAGCGATCAGCTCATCGACTTCTGCCTGGGTATAGGTTTTAGTTTCACCACCTCCCCCGCCCTGGGTCCCATCGTCGTGCTCTTCTTGATACGGGAAAAGGAAAGATTGTAAAAAACGATTCATAGTACGTAGACCCCTGGTCTTTATGAATCCGGGCCACCCGGATTTACATACGCTAAATATACAGGGCAGCGCAAGTATTAACAATATATCTGCAAATGTTGGTTGCGTTATGAGTGGAGACATATTATAGTTAGGAAACCAACAACGAGAAGAGGACTTACATTATGCAGGAAGAACTAAAACAGGTAGCCGAGGCAAAGATATTGGATGCTAACGGTACGTACTTTATCGATGGATCTATTCTGCCCGTGTATTTAAACGAAGATGGCCGTACTTATTTAATTGAGGAGTACGAAAAAGGTAACCCATGCACCCACACTATCCACGACCTGATTTCCGACGGAGTAATGGTCGCGGTTAACCCTATAGGATTCGGCTAACATGAAACCAATGGCAAAGCGTAATCCGACGAAGTACCAGCAACGGCGCCGGGTGTTTCTGGTCTATCTCCCGGCAGCGTGGCTAACAGTCGCCTTCGTCTGCTGGGGCCTGGCCTGGCTAATAAAAAACGCCCCGCTATAGGGGCGTTGTTACATTCCGGATCCAGTCCTGCAGCTGGTACACCTGCAGCCTTAACTTTCTCCCGCAATCCATGTTCTGCACGTCCGCATTGAGGTCCGCATCACTGTCCTTTTCCGCCGGCTGAAACTGGCACGGCTTCGTCATCATAGCCGGGGACGGCGTTGGCATTGTCGATAGCTCGCTGCTTGATTTGCACCCGGTCATCGTCAAAAGTACAGCGCACGCGATCAGGATTTTGCACATATTTAACCACCTCTCGGGTTATCACTACGGTTTTCGCGGCGCCGGCGTGTTCGGCTTCGGCGGCCTTAGCATCGTTTACCTGCTGCACGGTTACCCGTTTCGCCAGTGTCGCCCGGGCCTTTTCTTCCTGCTGGGCTACCAGCTTCGCGCGACCTTCATTCCAGCCGTTCCTGTACTGATAATGCCCGAAACTCCACAACACAGCCACACCGGCTAACGCAACCAACGCATATAATTTCCACATATCGCCACCTTTACATTGCTGCCGTTGACTTCTCGCAAAATAAATGATACGATCAGCTTCGCTTTTGAGCGACGCCCCGCTAGGGCGGGCGCGCAACAAGCAATTGAAGTGATCGATTCAGCCTACCTCGTTATAACTCCTTGATTTTACTCACTTAATTTCGCCACTCGCAAACTAAAACGGCAGCAACCAACGAAATTAACCTAAGTCCTTGATATCTATACTCGCAATTTGACTCGCAAAATTTTGCGAGTCTTGCGAGTCGTCGCTACACGTAATTTATTACGAGTTCCCGGACAGGAATTTTGCAACGCGTTTATCGTTATCAGCCATCTCGCGCAGTGTCAGCGGCCGGCCGAATCCGTCAACCGACGCGGCCCGGAATTCCTCCGCCGTCATGCCGCTATTACGGAATATGTTACCCCGGACCGGGCCGAGCGCTTCATCCTGGAACCATGCCGGCTGCATCTGCAGGAATTCGTAGTATGACGTATCGGCGTCTACCTGCGTGCCTCCGTCGGCCCCTCTCGCCGCCCGCTTCCCGCCGACGTCAAGGAAGTCGAACTCGCTGCTGATCACCGGCGCGGTGGTCGTTCTGCAGTTCGGATGCAACGGCGGCAGCGGCCCATTGCCGATATCGTAAACCTTACCATGCGGCAGGTTACGGCAAATCGACGAGGTGCGCTTATCCAGGGTCACCACCAGCTCGTAGCCTTCCACGATATCGTCGTTTTTCTGGTATACGAGGTTTTTCGCTTCGGTCGATATATGGTTGATCGCGGTGCGCACCACCGTTGCCGCATTACGGTTCGATACGTCCGCCAGCCCGCCCGTACCGACTACCTGGCGCACTATGTCGCTCGTCGTCATGCCCTGCACGAAACCAGACTTAACCCCGGTCACCAGGCGGTTAATCTCGGTATCCTGCCAGCTGGTTAGCATGTCCTGAAAGTCTACCGGCTTACCTTCCAGCTGCAGCGGATTGAACTTAATGGCGGACCAGACTTGCTCCGGCGACGGCGCTGTGAAACTGGCATTGACGTTGCCGGATAGCGTTTCCGTCGTCCAGTCGGTTTCGTACTCAGCCAGCTCCTGCAGGTCCAGCTGTAAGCGTTCCTCCCAGCCGCTGGAGATGGCGTATAGGATGTCCTCCAGGTCCTTTAGCATGGCCTGCAGGCGGCCGCGCGTGCGGCTCTCGTCCCCGAAAGCCAGCACCTGCGTTTTAACCTCGTCGCGCATCTGCTGGATGAACGGCGCCAGCTCGTTCACCTCATGCGAGGCGTTACGCTGGAGCCAGATTTGATGGCTGATAAAGGCCGTTAAGATACTCATGCGCCCACCAACACTATCGCCAAAAGAACAATGGTTATGACGGCAGGAACGATAAGCACCACGTTAATCAAATGGGTCATTGTGCCGCCCCTTGTTGCGTGTTAGCTGCCGATGGAATGTCGCCGGTAACCGTCGTCGCCGTTCCGCGCGACGCGATCGGCTGGTCTGCGATGGCGTCCTGAATCTGTTCGTTAGTCCAGTTGGTAACCCCGGCCTCGCGCAGCGCCTCATAGTACGCCGTAGCGGGCAGGTAACCGGCGTTGATGTCGGAGATCCATGCAGCGCGGTCTTGCGCGGTCATTGACTTGAGGAAGAATTCCATATTCAGCTTAAACTCGATCTCCGATCCATCAACGTTAAGCATATCGGCGACCCATTTAAGAGCGCTGGTGTACGCCTGGCTAACGTTACGCGCGATAGTAGCCATAACCGAGGTATCCGCGCCACGCTGGATGCGGGCGGCCTCCGCAGTTACCTGCACCGTCGGCGTGATCAGCTGGGCGCCGATCTGCACGGCCTGCTGTTCTTTGTCCAACATGTTCTGTTTGGCGAGGTTATTTTCCTGCGCCTGAATTAACTGCGCGGTCCCTCCAGCGCCGATATTATGCCCGGTTCGCGAGCCCATCTTAACGCCGTTGGGGTTAGCCGCTTTGAAGTTCTCCAGACTAAAATCCTCGCCCGGGCTAATGAACAAGGTCGGCTGGCCTACAACAAAACTTGACTCTTCGTTATCCGCACTGTTCCGGAAGTGCCCGATGTTCAGTTCCGCAAGCGGCAGCATTGGCGGGTCGTCCGGCGTATGATCGTTATTCGTTGCACCGATAAAGGTAAACGGGATCATGCCTTTCAGATTGTCGCCGAGTTGTGGGTAAATGGTCTCTACTGGCTCCGCGTCGCCGCCTTCTGCTTTGAATTTATACAGCCGCTGCCGGTAGTTATTTTCGCTATCAATGTCGAGGACACGATATTGCTCACCATACTGGATGTCGAACTCGTCGCCGGCGGTGGAATATTCCCATACCTCGCGCAGTACGATCAGCGACACCCGGTTTACTGATCCTACCCGGGTCAGACGCCAGTTAATGATATTTTCGGCGGTATAGAAAACGATGACCGGGTTTAATAACCCCTCGTTTTGTTCCGCCATAGTCGCCGCGCCTGTCGGCGGTGCGTCAACCAGCAGGCCACCACGGCCGATGGAGTCGATTTCCATAAGCGTGTCCTGGGCGTGCTGCCAAAGACCGACGCCGGAGCCGTCGCAATTGTCCTTGAGGTATTCGAGTTCTTTCGGGATCGTCTGCTCCGGGTCTTTGCGCATCACGCTTCCGACCATACCTGATAGCGTCCGCTTAGTGAAGTTGTAGCAGATAGCCCCTTCTTCGTACTCACGCTGCCGTTGCTCGCCGTAAGCCTTGTCTGATTCATTTTTGCCTACGTTGCGCAGATACCGCTTTAGGTCTCCCGCGATTGCATGGCGGACCTTTTCCCATTTCGGGAAATACGCCTTGTAGTCTCGGTGGGTGGTCTTTACGTTCTTCCCCGCACCGGCGGTAATATTTTCGCTGATCATAGTGTCCTCGTCTTAAAGCGGGAATGAAACCGGGATCTGTTCAGGAGCATCATAACTGACCGGGAACATGTAATCGATAAAATATCCGATCGCCGTCGTAATGTGCTGGTACTGGTTCTTTTGGTCTTCCTGGAATGCCGATCCCTGCTGCAGCTGTACCGTCGCCAGGCCTTTATGGCTCCAGGGCGCCGTTTGCGGGTTAACATACAGGCTGATATGGTCGTCTGCGGTGCGTATCTTGGCGCGAACCGCGTTTTGCCGGTCCTTGATCGCCGGGTGCGCCGACTTAACCCGGCGGGTGTACGTCCAGCCGTTCGCCGAAAGCACATCCTCGATGTCGTTATAGTCCGACTTGTGGCCGTGCTTTTCCCCTGCGCGCCCGGCGGGGTCGCCGTAAATGAAAACGTGCTTGTTCTGGTGGTCTTTGAACTTCTCCACGAACTCTTTGGCCGACTGCTTCGACACCGCGCTAATCAGCACTATCTCGTCGAGGATATAGACATCATCACCGCGGATAACGGCAACCGATGACGAAAGCGGCGTAAAGTTCTGGTCGTGCATCCAGTGCAATGATTCATGCGGGAAAATGGTCGCGTTCGTGTAATTGTCTTTGGAATAGTCCTCGTAAATTTTACCGTTTGCCGTCTCGAATGAAGCCCGGAATTCCTGGTTATATTGCTTCTTCGACATTATCTTTCGCGCTTCGGCGGCCATTTCCGGGAAAATTTCCTCGGTCATCCAGTGGAATACCGCATAATCCGACGAAACGCCGCTCTCGGCTGCCGTGCACAGGTCGTAATAATGGTTCAGGCCGTCCGGCACGCCGAGAAGCCAGCACCAGGCGCGATAATCTGGCCGAGTCGGGTTTACGGTGTTGAGTGCCGGGTAGATGTTCGCTTCCCACGATTCGGGCTTGATGTCGGCGAATTCGTCAATACCACCGCCTGTCCAGGGGATACCCTCGATACGTTGCGGCTTGTCCAGGCCGATAACGTGGATCTCCGACCCGTTAGGCAGGTAAATAATCAGGTCTGACTCAGACGGGCGCCGCGGGTGTGCGCAGGACAGGGTGAAGGCTTTCAGGTCGTCCCAGAATATTTTTTTCGCCTGGGCGTGGGTCGGCGCCGCCGCGAAATACATTCCCGGGATCTTGAATGCCTGTTTCACCAGGAAGCGCTTAAACCGCTCGGTCTTTCCCGAACGGCGGCCGGCGGGCACCAGAGGAAAGCGGATACCGTTTGCCACGGCGCTAATCAGTTTCAGCTGTACCGGGTGGTCTTTCAGTTCGTACCATCGGGCGCGCTGGCGCTCCAGCAGAATGTTTACGCTCATGATGGCATTTTCCCAATCAGCTCGGCCAGCTGTTCACCGATATCCGCTTTATCTTTGCCCGGGTCTACCGGCTCGCGCATACCGTGGTTACATTTCAGGATGAAGGCCGCACCATTACCGCCTACACCGGCGGCGGACAATTCCATTAGGAAAGCTTTCTGCAGGGATTCGGCTTCGGCGTATGCCCGGTCCCATTCCGGCCAGTGGTCTCGCCAGTTGCGCAGCGTATCACGGTAAACGCCGATCGACGCGGCGAAGCGCTCGAACGTCGGCAGCTTACTTTGCGGGATCACCTGCGCAGCGCCTTTATCCGTGTAATGGATAATCCACGACGCCGGCTCGGAGAAATAGCGCAGCAGCGCGCCGCAGTATTCCGGGCGGTAGTCGGTCGGTTTATCGTTGCTGCCGATGTCGTGCGGAAAGCGCTCGCCTTTCTTCCGTTTCGGCGGAACGCCCCTTAGATGTTTTGGCTTCGGCTTTAGATTCATATAACCCCCATTATGCTTGCGTACCATACGCGCGCACCAGCGGCCCCCAGGGCCACGTTAAGGGGATTATATAGCGGTGATGAGGATTAGGCAAAAGAAGCCCGCACGGAGGCGGGCAGGAGGGTTATTTCAGGTTGAGCATGGCGGCGCGGCAGGCGTTCCAGATTTCGGCAGCAATATCTCGCTCGCTATCAGTCAATTTGTACGTGGAAACATAGCCAGAGAGCATTTCTACGTTTTCCGGAGTTGCTTCCTCCGGCACTACTGGCGCTGGCTGCGCGTGGTAATAGAGCGCAACTGGCCTAACCATTACCGGCTCAGCTTTTACCTTTACCGCCGCTCGGTACTTCGTTAGCGTGGCAAGATTGCTCTCGGAAACAAAACACACCGGCTCGGCTTCCATCGTCGCCAGGAGCATTTTATACGCGGCGAGGGTGTAATCCTCTTTCAGCGACCGCGGGCCATATTCCAGATCGGCGATACGGGCGGCGAGTGATTCTTTAGTGATAGCCGTTGTCATTATTTACGTCCCCCACAATTTAAACATATCAATTCTGAATCACGAAAGACCATCCAGTTATGCCCGTACACCGATTTACACTTATTCAGGTTTCCCCGGTTCACTAGTTCGCGGCGGTGCTCCTGGGCTACACGTAACGCCGCCTCCAGTTCTGCGATCTTGGCGTCGGCCTTCTTGATTTGCTCGTCGATTGTCATTGTGATTTTTCCTCTGCGAAATAGGCCAGCGCCAGCAGAAAGGCGCGTTGCTGTTTCGGGTCCTTCGCTGCGGCTTGCCAGTAGCTGCGGAAAAATGTCAGGTTGTAATTGACCAGGTTCACACAGTCCTCTTCTTCGGCCATCTGCACAACGGCAGCTAGTATGTCGTCATGCGCATCCTGCTTGTCATCGGCCTGTGCGACCGCAAACTCGGCATCTTCCAGGCGTTCGGTGCGATAGCCGCCGTTATGTGGCTCAAGGATCCATGATTGCCGGTACATTTTATCGTCATCATCGGTTACTCGCATATTTTCGTCGGCTTCATACTCACGGCCGACGGTGAACCATGATACTTTTGACGCGGTGCAAATCAGTTTCATTTAAGCGTCTCCATCCAGTTTTTAGCTATACGCCCATTGCAGCTAGGTAGCATCATTACGCGCGATCCATCTTTATTCTGGCATTCATAGCACCAGCAGGGTGTATTATTCGCACCACCGGCCCCGCAGTCTGGACAAGTTACTTGGGTACGCCTTTTGGGGAAGTCGTGAATGTCAATATTTAGGCCTTTCATATCGTTTGCTCCTGTGTAGTTGACAATATGAGTATAACCATATTGCAACCAACATTGCAAGGGAGGCACAAAAAAAAGTCCCGGCTTTTTAGGGCCGGGACTTTGACAGTCAGGAGCAAACAATCGTGTGCAATGAAACTATAGCACTAATTCACGGCGCGGCCAATCTTTTCCGCCTCGGCTGCCGATTTGCCGTCAAACAATGCCAGGCGCCCGGCGGTGCGGCGGCGCAGGCCGAGCAATGGTCGCCCGTTCTGGTTAATAAACAATGCCAGTTTCGCGCGCAGTGTCTTTACGTCGCCCTGGCGCAACGCCTTGCCGGTTCCAGTACCCGAACCAATAACGCCCGCTCCGGCGTTAAACACCAGGTCGACCACTGCGTCGAATTGCGCTTGTGTCAGCGACGGATGCGCAACCGCGTCAACGGCAGCACTGGCCGTGTACATGTCCTGCTTAAGAATCGCCAGCGCCTGCGCCTGGGTAACGGTCTGCCCTTCTTTCACGTCGGCACCATAGTGGCCGTATCCGATGGTCAGATAGCGCTCAACCGGCGTTGCACGATAGGCACGCGTCTTAAGCTGTTCCCAGGCTGCGGTAAACGCAACCCCGTTATCGCTGATTGTTCTTGGCATGGCTTAACCTCCAGTATCGGAAATATCTTATCGACTTTACGCAGACTCCGCGCAGATAAGACAGTGTAACCAGCACAAGAAGCGTTGACCAGATAAATAGCGGCGCGCTGCCGTTATCATAGATGTGGATTAGCCCGGCGCTGCAGGTGAAAAACAGGCCCATGTAGATCAGACGCCCGATAAGGCCGTCGTCAATCCAATGGGCGTAGATATTAAACAATGCGGTTGCGGCGATGATGAGTAGGCAGAAGGCTGAAAGCATATTATTTACCCCATGGTAATTTAATGCTACCGGCGGCCACCTCAAACGCCTCGAACAGTTTCCACCAGAACGCCCCTACTCCGAAGGGCACCAGATACTGCAGCTCGGACCCGGCTAACTCAAAATAGCGGATCCCCAGAGGCGAGAAGTAGACGGCACATGCAGCACCGGCGGCCAGATGCGAAGCGCGTTTCCATAGTGGCAACTGCTCTGCTTTCTTGACCTGGGCCACGTAGCCGCCACACACGGCAGCGATGACAAGCCAGAAATATTTGTCCATTCAGGAAGGACCCCCGATTAAATAGTATTCGGGGGCAGTATAGCGGGGATTAGGAATAATCTGCAAATCACCAATTTGTGTAAAGTCGGCGCCATGGCTTGGTGGGGATGTCCTCCATACCAGCACGCTTCCAGAATTTATATAGCTTAACCGCCATATGCGCCCTGGCTATGCTGGAGAATGTGCCCAGGTATGCCCGGCGCTCACCATCATACGCCCGGGCCTCATATCCGCCACTCTTTTCGTGATAGTACACGTCTGGGACACCGACACTCGTCTCCTTGTGCTTAATCGCGGCGGGCGCCCGGGTACGGCCAAATTTGCGCGGCTCGGGTGGCTTAGTCCTGGCCTGTTTCGGCGCTGCCGGTTTACGCGTATCGCGAGGCGCTTTCGGCTTCTTAGCTGGCTTCGGTGGTGCTGGCTTATTCAGGCTGTTAAGTATGTCGGTTGCAAGGCTCATTCGTAAACATCCTCCACTTTGCCGCATACCAGGCAAGTTTTTAGATCTGGGTCGCGCCGCTGCTGCTGCCATACGTGATCGCATTCAGCGCATTCCACCGGTTCGGCCTTACCTTCCTCCGGTTCGGCCTTACCTTCCAGCGCGGCGATCAGCCGGTTCAAATACCATTGCGCCTTCTTGACGTCCTCCAGGCCATTCTTCGCCTCATAGCGCCAGAGGTATTTGATGACGTTGGCTGTACATACGGCTTCGATCCCGGTCTTGTTAACGGTTGCTGCCGTTATTGCGTCGATGCACTCGACACCGCCCTGGGTGTAGTGCGACGGGCGATTTACGTTGTCGGTCATTGGTCAACCTCCAGGCCGAGGCTTTCCAGCTCGTCCATAATCTCATCGATGCGGCGGTTAAGTTCGGCCAGAACAGCGGAGCGAACCGCCTCGACCATAGCGGCATCCTGATATGCGCTGGCGATAGTGATCCCTAATCCGGTACCTCGTACGGATGCCAACTGCTGGCGCAATTCGGCAATGCGCTGATACTTGGCATACGCCATAGACAGATTTCCGATTTTCATTATTTATGCTCCGAAAGAAATATGTACGAAAGATAAGAGCCAGAGTAATACCTCGATCGTACCCCAGCCAATAACGGCACATACCAGACCGAAAATAACGATCGCTGCGCCAAAGCCATTACCGTCAATCATGGTCATTTATCCTTACTAATTCGTTTCGGTGAACAGTACGCGCGGATCTGCGCGTCGGGGCGCTGGCCTTCGAACAGCACCAGCGAGTTTTCCGCTTTACGGGCGGCCGCCTGGCACGCCTCCAGCGTATAGAACGTCTCGGTAGTTGGCGGGGCAAGGACCCCCTGCGCCAGCACCCAGATAAACAGGACCGATGTCATTTAATCGCCCCACACTTACAGCACATACGTTGCCCTGTAAAAGTGCGGCCCCAATCATGCTCGCACTTCGGGTGCGCGGCTGCCGCTGTGCGCTCCTCGACCGCCTGAATAACTGACAGCTGCACGCGGTCCGACGGCAGCACCTGCACGTGGCCGTTTGCGTTGACACGGATAAACGCCAGGCCGGTAGTCTGCGCTTCGCGTAACGCCTCGGCGTGGGCTTTCATCGCCGGGTGTTCAAGTAGCGCCAGTAAGCGCGTTTCCAGGGCGGCGTAGTCCTGGTAAGTGACAAAATCGCCATCCGGTTTAATTACTACGGATTCGTAACCGTCAGCGCTTTCACCTTTGTGATCTGCTTCGTATCGAGTAACCATATTAACAATCCTCTTTGCGGCAGCCGCGTTGCTCGGGAATACCGCTGGTCATCTCGCCAAGCCACCGTTTGAACGCGGTACCGGGTCGTGCCGGCTCCGTTGAGCGCTCCTGGTAGTTGTTGCCGATTAACGTTAGCTGCCGGTGCCCTATAGGCTTGGATCGCGTCCCGCCCCCTATTCGCTTAAACAGCGGCGGATAACCTTTTACACAACTATCGCAGACGTAAAGGATTCCGGTTCGCTTACTGCGCCACACCTGACCTACTTTAAACATGATATTTGCTCCTCTTGTTTCGATGAATCCAGTATATGACTAAATTAATGTTGGTTGCAATACCTGAGACGAAATAAATTGGCCGAAGTAACTTGTATGGTAGTCGGCTAGGATACCTGTACGCGTGCGGTGCGGAATTCGCTAGGACTATTCTTAATAACGAATCCCCCCATTCCCGGCACTGATCCCTATGTAACCCGCTGCCAGAACCACCGCAACCAACCTGACAAATTATCCTTCATCCGGGAATCTGATACTTGCTGCCGTGATATTTACAATCTAGCTATTGCAAACTCGCAAAATAAATGTTACGCTCACTGCGTTCGTTAGGCGACGCCCTAGCGGCACGCCTTCGACGCAAACCGTGAAGCGTATCAGGAAATGCGAATCGAAATCCCCCACCAAATCAACCACTTACAACCCGACTCGCAATCCATTTTTGCGAAAAACCCCAAAAACGCGATAAGTCATTGATATCTATACTCGCAATTTGACTCGCAAGATTTTGCGAGTCTTGCGAGTCGATTCGCATTACTCGCAACACGTATTATTTTACGAGTTTAAATCGTCATCCGTTGCAACCAACTGCGGAGGTTCAAAGTCGTTAATACCCGTCGGCAGCCGGTATTGTTGGTTGTAAATCTCGCCGGTATTCGGGTTGCGTCCATGCACTAAAACGCGTCTTTTAACCAGTTCCTCCAGCACCTTTTTGTAATTGCCGCTGGTGAACTTCTGGCCGCCAGCGGTGCCGATCGCATACGGCGAATAACCTTCCGGGCGGTCGTCCAGCAATTCGAGCTGGGACACCATTACCTCTTCTGATTTGTTTTTCGGACCGGCGCCTGCTGATTCTCTCACGGCCTCGCGGGCGGCTTCCTGCGCCGGTGTCTCGAACGGAGCCAGGGCGACCGGTACCAGGTACAACGTTTCATCACGCGGCGACATATCCAGCGGTTTCGGCGTCCATCCGGATAGCTGATCAGCGAAGTCCGGGCCGGTCGCCGTTGACAGATAGGCGTCCACCCGGTCGGCGTGCGCCTGGGGGACATCGATTTTACATTTCAGCAGGACGAAACCACGAGGCGACTGTTTCACGCCGTTACGCGCTTTCTCATGATACAGGTTGATCTGGTGCGGCTTCGTCTCGTCCGGCTGCTCAATAAAGAACGCGTAATCAACGGCACCATGCAGCGCGCCGGAGCCGCGCGCGGTACGCTGACCGGCGGATGCCTTAGCCGGGTGATGGATAACGCCCGCGCTGCCGCCAGTCGTCTCGGATATTTGTTTCAGCGCGCGGACAATCTCGCCCATATCGGTTGGGGAGTTCTCATCGAACGGTTTTTTAGCCGAGCTGCGCATAGCGACGGTCTGGTTAAGGGAGTCGAAAGCAATAAGGCCGACCGGGCTATCGCCGGCGGTGTCTCGGATAATCTTGTTGATCTCTTTCACGCCGCGCGCGTCGGTGATGTCGATGCCTTTCTCCTGCAGGTCGATGATATGCAGCCAGTCAAGATCGTCCTGGTACATCTTCTGCAGCGCCTGCTTGCGGTGGAAGCTGGTTTCGCCACCTTCCGCGTCGAAATAAAAGTTATGCGCGCGCACAACACGACGGCCACCGAACGGGATCCCGGCGGAGATAGCCGCCATCTGGCCGAGCACATAGAACGATTTGCCGATGTTTGATTCGCCTGCTGCGTACCAGGTCGATTTAAAGTTAATCAGGCCTTCAATAATCGGGTCGCGTTTCGTAAACAGGGTAACCGGGTCGTCGTCCAGGTCCTCGTCGGTACACTGGCCCGCGTTCGGACCGTCCATCGCGGCCATAACTTCGGCCTCGTAAACATGGGCGATCTCCTCTTCGGGTAAATCCGGCAGCAGGTCAGAAATCTGCTTTTTGCTGATATTATGGGCTTCGGGCAGATACTGGTCCGGCACGCCGCAAAGACGTAACAGCATATGCTGGTGGGTGTTGTGCTTTTTGCAATGGTCATGCTGGCACGCGAAGCGAACCTCCGGATGCAAGGCGTCGGGCATCATGATAGCCGTGCTGCCGTCGGTACCGTCGTTGTCGCTATGTTGAAAATGGTTAGGACACTGGATAGCGAAGCCACGGCCGGATGACAGCGGTTCTAGACCCATTTCCCAGCACCATGCGGCGATCGCCTGGCTGTTCTCGCTGGCGTTCTCCAGCGCTTCGTCGGACCAGTTTGTTTTACCGGATTCGTCCGGGACGTCGAATTTATGCCGCAGGATACGGCGCACCCTGGCGGGCTCTGCGCGATGGTCGATGGTTTCCGCTTCGATATGCGGGGCAAACATAAGACGGGCGCGCTGGAATGCTGTTTCGTCCATACCCTTTGCACCGGTCAGACCGAGCATATCGATAAATTTGTGCTGGCACTGCCATATCTCATCGGCGAGCATCGGCCGATCTGTCGGGATAAGGAATCGCCAGGAGCGTGACTTAACGCCGCCTTTCAGGTCGTGGCGGTCGCCGCAGGTGGAGTAAGCGAAGAAGGTATAACCGCCATCCTCCAGCGCGCGCTGTACGCGGCGGATCTCCCGGCTCGACACTTTATCGATGTCGATAAACAGCAAGGAGCGCGACACGACGTTAGCGTTATTTCGCTTGTTGCGGGTAAACTCGGCAGCGATGTAAGGCAAGCGGCCTTTCAGTTCTTCGTAACGGTCTTCTGACTCGTCGCCATTAATGGATACGCCCAGAACAGGATCGGCGCCGATCTCCAGGAGGTCTTCGAGGAATTCAGACCAGGACGCTTCGAAGGCTCTCGGTCGGTTGTCCGTTTTGTGGCGCCCGAGTGAATAGGATATTTTTGCGTTTAGCCGTGACATTGGTTATATTTACTCCTGGATGAATGACGCGCTTCTGTAAAGCCGCCCCGTTTTGGGTGCGGCTTATTTTTTATCCGGGGTGCCTTCCCCGAGCGCCAGCCAGCGGGCATCACACTCCAGCGCGTCCGCCAGTCTAAAGATATTCTCCATCCCCAGGCTCTTAATGCGCCCGGACTGCACGAAAGATAATGCAGACTGCGACAAGCCGCCGCGCATAACGACATCCTGCTGCCGTAATTTAAGCGCCTTCATACGGGCCAAAACGCGGAGCTGGAAAGGGTTTCTCGCTATTGCCATGATTAGGAATCCTCTTAATAAAGTTAATTGACGTTTCCAATATTAGGATATCTGGTCACCAATAATCAAGCCATTTCTGGTGCTTAGCACTAAACCATTGAATTTAAATATACATTAAAATAAATTTAAAAACCGCTTGCAAAGTCGATTTGTCTGGTCATATTATTACTTCGCCGAAACGCAACCAACTTAACTAAATGAGGAACCACCATGATTGAGAAATTTTATGCACTGCTGGAGCGCTTTGTTGTAGCCCATGAGCTGATCGCTGCTAACTCTGGCAAGCCGAAGGACGAATTCGACGAAGCGCGCGAAACTGTTAAAAAACACGAAGAGCGCAAGGCCGCAGAAGAAGCGCCAGCCAAAACCACCCGCGGCCGCAAACCGGCAGCGAAGAAAGAAGAACCGGAAGACGACGAGCCGGAAGAGAAGACTACCACCAAAAAACGCGGCGGCAAAACCGAAGCGCCCGCAAAAACCACCCGCGGCAAGAAAGGCGGCGACAAGCGAGCGGCTATTTCCGAAATGGCGAAAGCGGTTGTAGACGGCGATGGCCTGGACGAAGACGACGCCGACGCGCTGCTGGATGACTTCGACGACCTGCTCGAAGATTTCGACATTAAGAAAGTCACCGACCTTGACGACGATCAGGTGGAAGAATTCCACGACGCGCTGAAAGAAATCATCGAAAAATATTACGACGCTGAATAATTGGCCCGCCCCGGTACGCCGGGGCTTTTACAGGAGCAAGAGATTATGGTCATCAACTCGAAAACTAGGCTTAACTCATTAATTCGTGATGAGATATTAAGTAACGCCCTGGAGACTTCCGGCATAGCCAAGGAGTCACGGGATATTATCGAAGCACGCGCAGATTTGTACCAGAAAGTTATTGAGATAGAACTTAACCGCGTAGGGGAGACGCAAGAGACACTTCGTAAAAAATATAACATTTTACGGAAAGCCGGCGTCGAAAATTTTATTGGGGTACACCTGTATTCGGAATCCTCGCGCGTTGAATCGCATAATTACCTTAGTGTAAATCTTAGTGGTATAAGAGTTTATTTATATCCGAACGGTGCGGCATGTGGAGGGCAGCAGACCCATATAACGGAACAAGCACGCCCACAACTACGATCTATTAGTGAAGGTGGCTACTTTGTTCCTCGGGGCTCAGTAACTATTGAGGATAGAGCGCTGCGGGATATGTTTGAATCACTTTGCAAAAGGCAAGAAGTACTCGACGCGCATAAGGCCACTTTGACCGCTACTGTCAAAGAAGCCCTGCGGCGGGTAACTACTATTGGTAAATTATTAGAAGTGTGGCCCGACGCGCAAGCTTTATTGCCCTCTCATCTGCAAGAGAAAGAAACCGGGACGGGTGTCGCGTTAGCCATAGAAACCCTTAACTCACTGTGTGGGCTGCCGAAATGAAATACACACTCATGAAGGGCCGCGACGCCCGTGATAATGTCGTCGCTTTATGGCTGCGCCGTACCGACGCAAAAACTAACGAATGCGCCTACCTCGGCAAGTGCCCGCCAGCCGGCGAGCGCGGTAAACATGCGGCGCGCATTAAGCAAATCACCATGGCGAAGCCTGATCTGTACGTATTCGAAGACGGGTCGATGTTCTCCCGCCATTGTGACTATTCCAGCGCAACCCTTATCGCAACGTGGGAGACGGCGTAATGTGGATTAAAAAAGCGATATTAAACCAGAAGGAATACAAGTCGCTCTCATGGTGGGAAAATTTCATGGGAGGCCACATTAGCGCAGGCCCTATAACTATTTACGGGGAAAACGCTATGCATTGGGCCGTAAATATCCGGACTAAGCGATGGGGGTACATATGTTTCCGATTGCCTTTACGCTGTTTTGGTAAATGGTGGCCGTTATATTTTTACGTATCGCCAAACGGCACGCCGTCGGCTTCCACTTTTAAAATAGGGGACACCAAATGACCAATAACAGCGGCAGCAATTTAGAGCACGCCTTGCTATCGCCGTCCGGGTCAAAGAAATGGCTGGGGTGCTCTGCATCCCTGCTATGTGAGAAAGATATCCCGAACGAAAGCGGCCAGGCGGCCATTAACGGGACCGCGATGCATACGGTATCCGAGGATCTGTTAAACCGGACCATGAAAGGCTATCCGGTTGGCGCTGAGTATTATAAAGGCGTCTATGTACTCGACGAAGGCAAGGGCCCAATTAAAGCGGTTGCCGGTAAGCCGCCAAAAGGCGCGGTGCTGATTAACGACGAATTCGTTACCATGATCGGCCGGTATACCGACTACGCGCTGGGGATTATCTCAGCGGCGGAGTACGTCAAAATTGAAATGCGGGCCGAGATGACTAAGATCCTGCATCCTGGCTACATCGCCAGTTTTGGGAAAGCTGACGGCGTCAACGCCGACGGCGAAGAGGTCATCTATAAGTCAAATAGCCAGCAAGTTAAGACCTTCGGCACCGCTGACCTGGTGGCCGTCATCCCGCGCAGGTCGCGCG
>SCLI03000552.1_pt3 | contig 41428 bp, 44 predicted proteins | sample 7268041 | NCBI WGS metagenome assembly SCLI03 (sample SAMN10721081, study PRJNA514188) | viral metagenome | isolation source: depth-stratified mine tailings core A | place: China: Fankou Pb/Zn Mine tailings | collected 2017-10 | reverse complement strand
TCGTCCGGCAGTTCAGCGGTGAGCTGAATGTTATCTCTGCCGTGCTCATCACGGCGGGCGCGCTGCTCCTGGCTTATGGGATCATGACCCGCCAGGGCGCGTGGAACGGGTCGGTGTCGAGCAGCCGGCCTGGAACGAGACAGCGGAACAGACCAGCCAGGATAGTTAAGGATGCCCCGGATAAGCCGCGAAACAAGGTAGGCAGGAATAGGTAAGGATACGAAACAGGATGTACAGGATAGGTGATGGGTAACAACTAGCCTACATCCTGTCGATCCTCCCGCACCCTGCCTATCCTGTTTGGTGACCCCGTCACTCCCCCGGGAGCCTGTCATCCTGAACCGGAGCGTAGCGGAGGCCAAGGGTCTCCCGGTTTCTGCACATTGCCGGAGAGATTCTTCGGCGCTGCGCGCCTCAGAATGACAGGCCTTGCCGTACTGGTCCGCTCGCTTCACGCCTCTTCCTCTCCGTCTCCCCGCCTCCCACTCACCCCGTCTCCCTCCGATACCCCGACTTTTAGCCAATAACGCCGAAAAAGATAGAACGGACCGGACAAAAGGGGCCTCCAACCGGAGAATATATATGAGGGCTATAGAACAAACGTTCTGACACGGAGGTGGAGGCACTGGCTCCCCATGAAAAGGACGAGCGCCACGAGGTCCTGCTCAAGCGGTTGCTCACGGACGTTGGGCTGTTCAGCCGCTTCGTCCTACGCAGGCCGCTCCGGCCGTACCAGTTGGAGCCGGCCATGGCGATCCTGGACTCGGTCCTCCACCGGAAGGGGCTCACGTTCACCGTGATGATGGCCAGGCAGGCTGGAAAGAACGAACTGAGTGCGCAGATCGAGGTACACCTGCTGAACCTGTTCCAGCGGGTCGGTGGGAATATCGTTAAGTGCGCGCCGACTTTTAAGCCCCAGATCGTGAACTCCAAGCTCCGGCTGGAGCAGGCCCTGGACAACCCGTGGAACGCGGAGCAGTGGAGGTCGAGCTACGGCTACATGGTGAACCTCGGCAAGGCGGCGGTGATGTTCTTCTCCGCCGAGGAGTCCAGCAACGTGGTCGGGGCCACCGCCCACATCCTGCTGGAGGTGGACGAGGCCCAGGACGTGAGCCCCGAGAAGTACGCCAAGGAATTCCGTCCTATGGGTGCCACCACCAACGTCACGACGGTGCTCTACGGCACCGCATGTGCGGTGCCGAGTTGCCAAGCATAGTGGCAACGTTCTTCCCATCAAATGAGGAGCCCACGGCAACCTCTTCCCATCGAAGGTTGGGCTCCCAAAGGCGGCGCTTCGTCCATTTCAGCCCCAGCCGGCTAGCCTCCATCCTTATCCCGCACCACCCGCGGTGCGGCAAGAGACCCTGCACCTCCGCCTTGCTGATCTCGGCATCGTAGTACTTTTGCAGTACCTGGATTTCCCACTCCTCCCAACGTCTCTTCTCACCCCCACCACCCGGGAGCCCTGGCCGGCCAAGGCCCATCTTGCGCCCCTCGCGATAGATAGCGACCCAGGTTCGACGGGGCAAGAGTTCGAGAAGGCGCTCACACGGAGCGGACAGGTAATGCTCTCGTAGGATCTGCTTCTCATCGTCGCTCCATGGAACCCTTTCGTCCACGAAGGGCCGATGGATCACGATCTCCTGAACCCGCCCGGTCTTCCAAAGCAGGCGGCACCAGATTCGTTCCTTGTCATGACGCAGGAGCACACGCTCGAGGGCAACACGCGTGAGGAACTCGCGCCGCAACTCGAAGGAGAGTCGGGACCACTCCGCCTTGATGCTCGAAAGAAAGGCCCGAACGCGTTTGACATCGGCGGAGGTGAGCCCTGCTGGGGGGTTCGGGCTTGCGGCGTTGATCTCGCGAAGTTGCCGTCGCCTCTCCTCAATCATCCTCTCCAACTCGGCGTGGCGTTCAGGAGTGTACTGCGTGGAACCGAACAGAGCCTCGCAGTTGGCCTGAAGGTTCGCGATCTCCTGCCGGAGGGCGTGCCTTCTCCGAAGGTGTTCGGCGTCCTTGCGCTGGCGCTTCTCTGACTCCTCCTGCAGCTGCTGCAGCACCATCTCCGCATGTTCAGAGTACGAACATTGGCCAACCACGAACTCCACGATCGGTTTCTCAAGAATGTAGTCTGTCACGGTCATGCAGTGATGTTCGGCTTCCCCGTTGCGGTAGTCTCGGTGGCAGGAGTACCACAGCCTGCCTTCGGACCTTGAGTTACTGAGGCGCTGGGCCTCGCCTTCGTGATCACAACAATAGAGGAGCCCGGCCAGCAAAGGAGGAGCGAAGCCGGCCGCTCTCCCGCGCCGTCGGGGCTCTTCGGAGCTAGCTAGACGTACCGCCTGCCAGAAGATCGCTTCGTCCACTATCGCAGGGTGGTTGTCGTGGCTTATCACCTCGCCTTTATAAACCCACCAGCCTATGTACTTCGGATTGGTGACGATGCTGTCCACGAGATGGAAGGTTACCGGCCACCCACTCGGGCCTGCGTCTCTTCGGGAAAGCGTCCAACGCCCCTTGGCGGACTTGCCCAGCTCGTCGGGAGGCAGGGGGAATCGAACCCCGTGGTCGCGGCACCAGTTGACCACGGCAAAGGCGGCGCCTTCAAGGGCGACATAGCGCGAGAAGATCTCCCTCACTACCTCCGCGTGCGGTGGGTATGGAATCAGCTTCGGTAGGTGGGGCTCTGCTTATCTGTGTCCAGAGTGTAGCCAGCCGGTATGCTCGGGCCGCCTGGATGGAAGCCTTGACGGGCCTTCATCGCCCGTGCGCCGCCGAGGCGGTACTGCATCATCTCAAGCTCTTCGGCCGCCCTCTCTGCCTCCGTGCGATAGATCCGCCAGTGCATACGGTCGTTCAGGTTGAGGCGCATGTGTGGCATTACAAGGATCACGTTGTGTTCTTTGCAGAGCCTCCCGAAGCTCAGGGCGTCCTCGACGTCGACCCCGCGCTCCGATCCGTCGCGGGAGCGAAGACGGCGGTCGCCCGTCAGAGACTTGTCGCGCCACAGGCGGGACACCTCCACCGTGTAAATGCTCTCAACACGGTCGGCCTCGACAAGATGAATAAGATGGTCGAGACCCAAGCGGTTTCTGCGACCCAGAGTCCCCGAGATGCCGAGGTCTCGTTCGTCCACGATGATTTGGCCATTCCGATACCAGCCCTCGTAGGTTTCGCTCTCGCGTTTCGCCCCGACTTCCTCCTTGGAAAGCGAGGTCTGGTAGCCGTCCCCCTGGGCTAGCTCCTCAAGCCATCTCTGACGCTCGATGGACCAAACGCTCCGCTCCCGCTGTTCGTGAGTGCTCAACCGAGGATAGACGAAGGCCATTCGCTCGTGCGGCAGCTCCGTCAGGTTCGCCCAGTCTCGCGGCCGGGAGTCCCTGTCGGCGAGACGCCCGACTCGCCGTAGCAGCTCCGACTCTTCCAGATCCATGCTCATGAGTGCTACACCTCCTTGGGTCTTGCAGACTGCCGTCGCGCCCGCCCGTGCGGTGGACGGGGCAAGTCACCTGGGTGGGTGGTCTTGGGACGTGCAGGCCCAGTGTCTGGCGACCCAAACGGACGTGCCCGGGCTGTATGAAGGCCGAGGCTGGCTCTCGGCTACGAGGGTCGAGGCGCCCCCATCGGGCGGCGGGCTAGCCATTCCCCCTCGCGCTCGTCGGCCTCCGCGCGCCATGTAGCTCCCGGAGCAATTATCGAACCGGGGCTAAAGGAGCTAGGGCTATCATCCTGACTTCGGTCCCGTACCTTGCCTGCGTGCTGCGCCATAGGAGGGAACAGCACGGCGCCCTGAACAGTCTAAACTAAAGCCAGGGTGGAATCCGCCACTATCACACTGGAGAGCCTACTATGACATCCATGTAGATTTCATGTCGGCACCCCTCTAGGTGCCGCCGGAACTGCTTTGTCCGGTAGGTGCGCCATCGGTTGAGTTCGTACCCGCAACCGGCGCGACCTTCTCTCGGTCCTGCTCAAGCAGGTACTGGGCAGCGCGCACCAGCCAGCCAACAAGGGGATCGGAAGAGCGGCTGGAATGTAGCTGCGTCTTCTCCAGATCCCGCTCCGTTTTCCCTTGTCGCCTGCGCTTGGTCGTGCTGCTCATCCCATTGCGCCTCAGCCAGGTTGAAGCCGGCCTGGAAGCACCTTGCCCCGACAGGGAGTACATATCGCGAGCTTTCCGCAGGTGAGCGTCAAAGGACCCGCGTCACATGCGACCAGAAAGCCCTTCCCCACTCCGCCCGTCATAACTCGCTCCCCGCAGAGTGGTCGAACAGGGCAACGGCCTCCGGCGCGGATGGCTGGCGCCAGAAAGGTTCGGTTAGCGTGGCCGCGGGTGGGACCGACACGAGTTGGTCGAGCCCCGCGAAGCGGGCGATGGTGACACCCAACCGCCCGGCCTCCCGCAACGCGGCGTCGACCCTGTGCGCGGTCGCTCCCCTCTCTGAGATGGCCAAGGCGAAGACGAAGAGCACTCGTAGGGCTCTGGTGCCGAATAGCTGCGCATATCGGCCGCCGTAGTACAGATCGGCGTAGCGCTGCAGCTTCGCTCGGAGCGCCCGCCTGCCTCCCGTACGCTCCAGCTCCAGGAAGAAGGCAGACGTCTTCTCTCGCCCGTCCACCTCTCGCTGAATCTGGAAGTAGGCGTCCGGGACGAGATGCGTCTTGCGCAGCAACGTCGCCAGCTCCTCTGACCGCTCCCACCGACTTAGCGACCAGCCGAGGTCGCGGCAGGCTCGCACGACTCGCACGCGGATATCGTTGATCGCCAGCAGGTGCTGAGGGGAACCAAGGCGACCCCGCTGCTTGCGGTACTCCTCTTCTCCAAAGCGCTCCCGCACCAGCCGGTTGCCCTCGACGCTGCGTCGGCTGAGCACGTAGACGGCCGGCTCGTTCACGGTTTCCCGCGGCAGCCGGTCGAGGTAGCGATGGCGCACCAGCAAGGTCAGGCGACGCTGGCAGCGGGAAGCACCGCCAGGGGTGAACAGCGCCACCTGGACCTGGTCGGCGCGCAGCGCCTGGGTGCGGAACACCAGTTCGACGATCCGGCAGTCTCGCTCGGTCAGGCGCATGCTGTGGTGCGCATCGCCCGGCATGTGCACGAGTCTGGATCTGATCGGTACGGAGTTGATCCAGGATGATTCGGAGAGTTCGCCCGCGGGATTCGGCTCACCTATAGGAAGGGCGAACGCCAGGGGCGCACTCGCGGAAAGCGCACCTTGTGAGCGCACTTCGTCGGACCCAGGATGTTCACTCTTCATCGACGTCATAACCTCTTTCGATCTGCGGCCGGTCGCCATTCCTGGCCGCGAGCTCCCCTTCCACCTCGTTCCGGGGTCGGGCATAGAGCTGTCTGGTCCGCCTTCGGATGTTGGACAGCCTCGCCTCGGCGGGCGCTGTATCTATCGGCATGGTGGTGAAGTCGAAGGCGGGCATGGTGTTGCCGCCGACCTGCAGCTTGGCGACGGCCTCGAAGCGATCCAGGTCCTCAAGCTGGTCTGGCGTCAGCGGCTTCAGGCTGGCGGAGAGCAGCCGGCTGTCGGCAGGGCCGCAACGAAACGCCACGAGAGTCCCAACGTTCCCTACTACGCTCTGGGCCAGGGTCTCGCCCCAGGCGTCGAGGTACTGCGTGGAGAGAATCAGCGTGAGTCCGAGCTTGCGCCCCTCGGAGAGCAGAATAGGCAGGCTGGCGCCACGGAAGCGCTGGCTTTCGTCCACCGCCAAATAGAACTGCCTTCGCTCTGCCCGAGGACGCGCCAGCCGCGTCAGGGCGGCCAGGTGCAGGCGGGCGATGATCAGTTCGCCCAGGAGGTCGGCTTCAGCCTGAATGGCCGGTCCGGCCAGGCTGACCAGCAGGAGAGAGCCGTGCTCCATAAGTCTGACGAAGTCGACCCCACTGGTCTGGCAAACGATGTTGCGTACCGCCGGAGAGCGATAGAAGGACCGCAAACGGTACAGCACCGGCCTGGCCAACTCCCGACGGCCGGCATCGGAGAGGATCTCGTAGTCTGCCCAGAACTCCAGAGCCGCCGGGTCGTCCAGGGTCGTGGTCGCCCGGCGCCGGAAACCGGGATCGCCGAAGAGCCGGGGTGCGTCCAGCAGGCTGGCCTGCGGAAGCCGGCATAGGGTCGCCGTTAAAGCGAAAACCGCGTCCTCCATGCGTGTTGGGCTCCAGTGTTCGCGAAAGATGAGGCGCAGGGCGGCGAAGGTCGTCTGGACCAGGGCTTCCCTTGGTACACCCGGGGGCGCCCAGAAGAGGGGCAGTCCAACTGGGAACTCCGTATCCCCCATCTCGAATAGGACCACGTCCCTCTCGCGCGATCTGGGGATACTGCACAGGGCGATGTCTCGGACAAGGTCGTTGTTGGGGTCGATCACCCCGGCCCCCGGCCGGTCGGGCTCGGCGGCAAGCTGGCGCAGGAGCTGGTGGATCAGAGTGCTCTTGCCCACCCCCGTGCGACCGATGACGCTCAGATGGCCCGCGTCCAGGTCCGGCCTCGGCAGGCGAACGGGAAGCTTCGTCCCCCGCTCTGGGTGCATCCCCAGCAGCAGCCCTTGCGCCCGTGCTGCCTGGATCGGAAGCGGCGCGGTCAGACGGCGCAGGTAAGATACGCCGGAGACGAGCACGCGGCTCGAGCATGGGTGCCAGAGCGCGGCCAACTCCGCAGCCGTTAAATAGAGGGATTCGGCTTTCGGATAACGAACGGCTGCGGCGGCTTGTGAACCAGCACGCCATCGCCACGATCCGACCCGGATGTCCCCGAAGCCACAGTCGAACTGGGTGGCGAAGGCCGCGGTGAGGCTGCGGCCTCGACTGGCCAGGCGTGCCACATCGCTCCCAGTGAGAGCGACCCCGCCCGTCACCTCGAAGGCGGGCTCGGCCAGCCGCTCTTCCAGCCTCCGCTGAAGTTGGGGAGCAAAGCGCGGCACCCGAGGAACGTTGCCCATCAGGACGGCGAGCAGACCCGATGAGCTCTCGGCAGGGGCCGGCCGCGTCAGTTCATGCCGAACCTTGGCTCGCCAGGCTTGGGATGCCGGACGCACCCGGTAGCGGATCAGCAGACGCTCTCCCTCTCCCAGTGGCTGTACGGCCTCAAGCAGTGCGGAGAGGGGGTCAGTATCGCCGAAGGCCCGCACGTCGCGCACAGGGAGGCAGGCGGACCGAGTGGCCGATCGCAAGGTACCCGTCAGAAGTAGAGCCGCCCTCGGGTTGCCGATAGACATGGGCGAAGCGACCATCTCGATGGCCCATTCGGGAGCCGAGCCGCGAAAGGCCCGCTCCACCTGCGGAGCCTGCCGCTCGTCGCAGATAGCCGCCACCTCAACCCCTTCGGCGCTAGCGGCGATCTCCAGAACGACCGTGCCCTGCATTCCATGAAGCGCCCGCAGTGTCTCCGTGGCGACGAGGGGATCCAGGGGCCAGCGCGGCCCGATCACCCGCAGGCTCTGCCAGACAGGTGCCGCCGCCGGCGATGGCCGCCACGGGATCAGCCAGCGTAATGCCGCCAGTACTCGCTGCTTCACCAGTTTCCGCTCCTCTCTTTCTGGCCAACACCTCGCAGCACCGAAGAAGGCGCCTGTGTTGTCAGGGATATTCAGGCCTGTCGAACCAAGCGCCTTCCCTGCTAGAGGGATCCAAAGGGATCCCCTCCCCCGGGGGTCCGTCTGCGGCACAGGTAGTAGCCAATGCCGATGCCCAGGAGAAGAACCAGCGGGATGGCTGCCGGCACCGTGGAAGCCGCCCGGGTCACCGAGCCCAGCAGATCGACCACGGAGGCCGCCAGCGACCACAACAGGATGTAGACGACCAGGGCCATGAGGACGATAGCGACCACGTTCGACGGAAACGGCATCTTCAGCTGCTGGGTGAACCACAGTGCCACCACCAGACTGGCAAGACCTACCAACAGATCCAAAGCTAGCTCCTCTCTTACCCTATGCGGCCCAGCCCGAGCGCCGACGACGCCGCATGGCGTAGAGCACACCAGTCGCCGTCAGGCCCAGAACTCCCAGAAGCAGCGGCCGACTCGCCAGATAGACCACCAGCTGTCGGAGGCCCTCGACGAGCATCATGCCGAAGAGGGCGGTGGCGACGCAGATGACCATCAGTATGGAGAGAGCCCCTGAGGTCCATCACGAGATCCACCCAGCTGTGGCCGAGCCGCCGCATCAGCCATCCCCAGAGCAGGACGCCGATGGCGCCAAATAGGACGAGTGCCGACATGTACACCTGCGATGCCGGATCCATAGATCACCTCCAGCGAGGAAAGGGGGCGGGAGGCCCGCCCCCACGAGGACTAGAGCAGGGCCTGCTGCCGTCTTCCCGCCGCGAAAGGCAGCTTCGAGCCCAGCACCACCAGAAGCAGCATCGCCACCGCCTCCCCCACCAGGAGGCGCCTGGCCATGGTCCACGGCTCGGGGCTCGCGATGTCCACCCCACCGTGGCGAATGTTCCAGGCGATGGTCCCCACCGGCAGCCGCACCACCGAGGCGGGGTCTCCCTCAGCTTCCGAGGAGACAGGCCAGGAGAGGATCGTCTTGTCCATGTACTGGATGAACGAGTCACCCTGCCTGATGGGGTTGGTGCGGACCAGCCCGTACCAGTAAAGGATGTCCAGGGTCCTGGCCTGGCTCTGAAGGTAGGAGACCACGATGGGCGGCACGTACGGATGCTCCACTACCGGGACGTGACGCGCCTGCATAATCTCCAGTCCGAGGTTGCCCGGCTGGGTAGCCCAGTGGGCGTCCTTGATCTCCGGGTGGGACTCGATTCGAGCGTAGCTGAACCAGAAGGAGGGAATCTGCTGGACGATCTCCAGGGCGATCGGGCTACCCACCATGACCCGGTTGTCGTCCCAGAAGGAGTGGAAGTTCGCGGGTGCCCCCAGGTCCACCGGCTCCTGAGCGGGCTGCTCGGCCGGGGCTGAGGGGGCGGTCACGGGTAGGGCCACAGCCGCCCCCGACAGCGCGACGCTGGCCGCCAGCACCCCCAGCACCAGGCTGCGGCGGATGAAGACCGAGTGAAGGGCGGCCAGAATGCCGGCGAGGGCCAGCAGGCCGGCCACGGCGTTGACGTTGATTGCTGCCATCTCTTACCTCCTAGACGTACTTGCAGCGATCCAGGAACTTGTTGACGAAGTAGCGCGGCGTGTGATCCGGGATCGGGGTCATCAGCACCGCCGGGAAGCGGACGAACTTGGGGTCATCGGAGTGGCCGGTGTTGGACCAGGTGATGCTAAGGTTCTCGGGAAGCTGCTGGTTCTTGGCCCCCAGCTTCTTCCTGGCCAGATCCATCACCTGCTCCTCGAACTGCGCCGGCCCCTCCGGCCAGCCCCGCTCCAGCTCCCCCGGTCCGGGCATACCCCCGATCCCGAGGAAAACGGGCACGGCGGGGTCGATGGCCGGCACGTCCCTGGCGAGCATGGCCTCCCGCTGCAGTACCGAGACGATCAGGTCGGCAAGCTTGTCGGGAAGCTGCTGCACCAGCACCGCCGGCATCACCCCACGGTAACGTCGCCCCAACTCCTGATACCAGGGCAGATGCACCACCGGCACCGCCACCTCGGCGTAGCTGGGGATGTAGACGCTGGAGATGCCCTCGAGCCGGGCGAACTGCTCGGAGAGGGTCGGCTGGCCGCTCTTGGTAGTACGCGGGCCGATCAGGAGATTGCGCAGCAGCACCGCCAGGTAGCGGTCCACGCGCACGCGACCACACGCGTTATCGGTGAGGATGGTCGGCAGACCCACGCAGTCGGGGTAATCGGGGTAGTGGCGCAGGTTGGGAGCCAGCGCCGTGTCGTCACCGGGTATGGTGAAGAAGAAAAGGTGCCGGGTCTTGGGCAGATGCTCCACATAGAGCCGCGGTGCCTCTTTGGAAAGAGTGGTGTGCCCCCCGGCGTTAGAGGCGAGGATGCAGTTCGTTCCCAACGACAGGCCGTGGTTGGCGTTCAGGGACTCCATCTCCTCGGCGAATCGCGCCAACTGCCAATTCCACTCGGACTCGGTCATCTCCGCTTCGGCGACCCTGTTGTTAAAGCCATTGGGGTGGGATTGGATCATCTTGAAAGGTTTGCGCACCCGGTACTCCCCAGGGATGGCCTTGGCGATCCTGTCAACCTGCTTGTCGAAGGTGAGCAGCTGCACCACCATCACCAGGTACGCTACCCCGAAAGCGGCCAGGTCCAGGAGGGCGCGCGCCGCGTCCTTCGCCTTCCCGCTCCCGATCGCCGTGATGGCCAAACTCTTGTTCGGGTCCATCTCCTTGTGGCCGACCCCCAGCGGGCCGGCTTGTCCTGCAGCCATCTTTTGTCTCCTTTCTCCTATTTCGGTTGACCGAGGCACCAGGCTAGCAGGGAGAGCCTTTCCGCGGCATCGCAGGAACTACGGGACTTTCCCCGTAGGCCTCAGGACCGCTCCAAGAGTGTGCCGTGCTGGTCGGGTCCGTGGGGTGGGAGGAATAGGCCGAGTGCATCCAGAGCCTCGTAGGTCAGCTTGACCCACTGGCCAACCAGTTCTGCCCGACTATGAGCATCCAAGGCTTGGTGAAGGTCGTGGATCCCGTCTTCGACAGTGCGTTCGCTGAGGTGGAGCCCGTTGGCAATCTCACTCGTGCTCAGGCCGTCGGCCAGAAGCTCCAGGAGAGTGAGCTGGCGCGGGGTGAGGAAGAACCGACTGAGCAGCGCACCACGGACGGCAGCCCGCAGGCAATCCGAGGGCTTCGTGAATATCAACCCAACCTCGTCCTCTCGCCCCTTGCCCATAAACTACCTGATACCCCTCGATGCATCATCCCCTGCATGCTGCCAGAATAGGGAGCGTTGCCCTTGCAAAGATAGACAAGAGCCGGCAAGATTCTTGAAGGTCTCGCACATCTGATAGGCGCTACGACGGAGGGATAGAGTTGAAATCAGAGGCATCTGCCGAAGGTGGCTGGCCAGCGGTGAGGGAACCGTTCGGAGGTCTTCTGCGGCGACACCGCCGGCAGCGTGGCCTGAGCCAGGACCAGCTTGCGCGGACGGTAGCACACGACTACACCTATGTCAGCAAGCTAGAGACGGGGGCGCACCTGCCCAGCGATCCCGACGAGATCATGCGGCTGGTCCTGGCACTCGGGCTGACTTCCACAGAGGCCGACGAACTACTTCGGTCGGTGCCGCGCTTTGCCCAGCTTCGCTTCCGGACCGATGTCGCTCCGTTCGCGCCATCCGAGGATCAGAAGGAGGCAACCTGGCTTAATATGCTGACGAGCCTGGTACGCGTATACGCTGTGGAGAGAAAGGAATCGGCCGAGGCCATAGCGACGCATCTAGCCGTATTCGCCGGGGTGCCTGCCTTGATCGCGTTTGTTCTCGACCCATACAACCTGGAGCATGAACGCCGTTTGAGGCGGCTCCTGTTCGACCTCGCAGCGCGGGATGTGCGAACGGCGTCGTTGATGGTGTTGCGCAATGTCGTCCTACTGCCTTCAAAACTCGACCAGTATCAGCGAAAGAAGCACCGACTCATGCTTTCCTTGGTGGTGGCGCTGGCCAAGGTTGACGCATCCAAAGTGGACTTGGCTATCCGGGATGTTTACAGTGCATCCCTGACCCAGGCTCAACGAAACACCCTGCGCCTGTTTCGGGCCGCAGTCGAGAAGAAAGCTACCGGCCTGCTGTCAATCGAACTACCGTCGCTTTAGGAGGCCAAGAGCGTTGGTCATGTGCCTGAGACGCTCACCCCGGACGCGCCACGGCACCTGGCTAAACAGAGTGAGGATCACAGCCCTCCCGTCTGAGGGCTTTTCTCCGCCTGCGCGTTCTTGAGATGACTAATACGGGGTTCCCGGGCCGATCAAGCCGATCTGGGCCATTGTAGGGCCTCAGGAGACATTCTTACGAGACCATCGACAAACGCTAGACGCCGCCCGAAATAAGCAGTGTTAGTCAGCATCGGCCGAATATGGGTTCACAACTTCCGGGTCTTCCGGCTGGCGTAGCTGCGACTTCCGTTGGCCGCGTGATCCTCCAGCAGCATGTGCAGGCCGGCACGGATCAGGTTGTTCTTAGTCACCTTCACATCATACTCGCGCCTTAGCTCCAGTTTGAGGTCCTCAAGCTTCTCCAACTCCTCCTCAGTGAACAGGAAGGATGCTTTATAGAGTGGCTGCTCTTCCAGATAGAAGCGAGCCGGCGGTGCGACGGGCACCTTCGGCATCGGTGCCTTCTTGGGTTCCGTTTCCACCGTGGTCGGTTTCTCTTCCGGTTTCGGCTGATCGGTCTTAGTCGGCAACTTCGGCTTCGTAGGTGCGGGCGATGGCTCCGAGGTGAAGAGGCGTTGATCCAGCTTGCCCGCGCCGGTTTGCTCGGAGAGGTGAATGCCGGTGAACGGGTCGTCACGTCCCATGCCTACCCTCCCTGCCAGACAGACTCCTCTGGCGATCGGCGGCGGCGTCCTCGACCACCTGCCGGTCGATGACCGACTGCTTGCGATAGAAACCCAGCAGGAGGGCGTTGTCGGCCAGGATGGTCGCCTCCCGGGGAATTCCCTCCGAGTACTTGGACAGGGCTGCCAGGGCATCGTCGGCGAAGGGGTGATTGCCTCCACCCGAGGCCACGTTCCAGCGGAAGGCCAGCATGTCGGCGATCTCCGGCGCTCCGAGGCGCTCCAGGGTCGAGGCCAGCACGATCCGGCTGCGCAGGTTGCGCGCTCTCGCGTGGGCCAGCTTGCTTCGTAGCTCCTCCTGGGCGAAGAGCACCACCTGGAGCAGCTTCTCCTGGTTGGTCTCCACGTTCATCAGCTGACGAAGCAGCTCAAGCTGGGGGTATCCCATGGTCTGCGCCTCGTCGATGATGAGCACCACCTGGAGCAGCTTCTCCTGGTTGGTCTCCACGTTCATCAGCTGACGAAGCAGCTCAAGCTGGGGGTATCCCATGGTCTGCGCCTCGTCGATGATGAGCACCACCGTTTTGGCTTGCTCCATGGCCTGGTCGATCAGATAGGCCTTGAAGATATCAAGCATGCCCTTAAAGCTCTTGTCTGTGCGAGGAGTGCCGAACTCCTGAGCGATGGTGCGCAGCAGGCTGTTGGGGGTCGGATAGCTGGGGTTGGTCAGGAGGACCGAGACGAAGTCGTTGTCGAGAAACTTCTGGTGTAAGAGCCTGGCCAGGGAGGACTTCCCCGTTCCGGTGTCGCCGAAGACGGCGGCCAGGCCCTTCTTGGCGCCGACCACGTAGGAGGTCTTCTCCAGAGCCGTCGAGTGTACGCCCGTCAGGAACAGGTAGCGCGGCGACGGCACCGTCGAGAAGGGCTCCTCCTTTAAACCATAAAACTTCAGGTAAGGTAACTCCATAAGAACGTAACTGCTCTACTTAATCCATCTATGACACAACTAATAGCAAGTTGTCAAGTACTCAGTTGTCTATCCTCGGGAGTTGAGCCAACTGCCGATTTACTGGTTTCCTGGTTTCCCAGGAAACTTGTTTCCCAACCTACCAGGAAGGAAGGAAACCAACTTCACTCCTTCCTTCCCAGTTTCCTTCCTTATTTCCTTCCCAGTAGGGAAGCTTGCTTACTTGCCAACTTCCTTATTAACTGGTTTACATCCAGTAAACCGACGTGATAAAGCTGAGAGTGTTATGCTAATCGGAGAACGTGAGTCTGAACACAGGGACAATGAGTGCCTCCTGCGCCGTCCGGGACAAGGGGTCGGGGACTTCGTCATCGTCTCGCAAGCGGTTCTGCTGGGCTACCCGCAGCTTTCGGACGGCGCCAAGATCACCTACTGGGTCATTTACAGCCACGACTGGTACGAGCCCGCCAGGCGAGGCCGCAAGGGCTATGTCTTTCCCACTGTGCGCAGGCTGGCCGAGCTCCGCCATACTACCCCCAGGACCGTGCAGCGCCACCTGGCCGAGCTGATCGGGGTGGGTCTGCTGACGCGGGTCATCCGCCGCGGCAAACCCAGCATCCTGTACATCGAGGAGCCGGCTCAAGGGGAGGCCAGTCGCCATCAGCACGAGCAACGCGAAGGGGGCGACATTGCTGTCGGGGGAGGGGTGACAATTCTGTCACCCCAACAAGAAGATGAAACAAGACAGACAAAACCCATTAACGGGGTTGAAGAATTGGTGATGGAGGAGGGGAGACGGACGGCCAAGGACTTCCAACCTATCAGGGCTCTCTTGAACCCGAATCGGTTTCCCCGGCTTCCAGTTAAACCCGATCTGTGGCTGGCCAACCAGATCGTGGCCGAAACCGGTGACGCCCGTAGTCTCGGTTGCTATCGGGTGGTGGCCCAGCGCTGTCCGCAGGCTCTGGTGTTCGAAGCTTTATCGCTCCTCAAGGAAGCCAGGCGCGACGGGAGCATTCGGCGGAGTCGTGGAGCGCTGTTTGTTGGCATCGTGCGGCGCCTGTGTCGCGAGCGGGGGCTACCGGAGCCGTTCGGAAGTGAAGGAAGGACGGTCAAGCAGTCCCATCCGACGGGTCAGGGTGTACTCCGGGTGGGAACTTGGTGGCACTGCCACCGGGCGCCTGGACCGCCATGATTCATCCCTGTTCAACCCCGGCACATGGCACTATAGGCTTCATATCGACAGTGGCACATATGTTTTGTGTCGGGTCCGGACCGAAGTCAGCGACTGATGTGAACGCGAAGGTCCTGGGACTCCAGCACATCAACATCGGCCAGGTTACGCACGACCGCTTTCCCAGCGTCGCAAAGAGATTGTGCGACATCGTGGTGGACACTTCTCCGGTCAGGGGGCAGGCTTTCTCCAGACGGCGCGGATGCTCCATGACCGGCGACGAACAATTGGTCAACGTGTCAGGCTAATAAGACATCGCAAGTCTGCTACCGATACGCGCGAAGAACGAACATATACTCCTTGGTATCCCGGCGATTCTTCGCATCTGGACACAGAAGCGTCTTCCGGTCCAATTCGTGAGTTTCAGCGCAGTTGTAAAGGCGCTTGACGTCCGGAGAGAAGGCGTTGCTCACGAGCACTGTGGCGCCTCGCTCGGCCGCACCCTGAGAAAGCTTGGCAAGTTTCTCTTGATCCTTCCAAGAGAAGTTCTTCTCGTTGTATCGAATAAACCCGTTGTTGTTGTGGGATACAGTGTACGTTGGGTCGCAATAGACCAAGTCCCCCTCACCCGCGGCAGCCAGTACCGTCGCGAAGTCGCAGCACCTGATATCTATCCCCTGTAACACCTTCGACGCGTCCTCAAGCATCTTGCAGCGCCAGAGAATGTCGTGCGTCCGCTCTCCCCCGCCGAATGGCACGTTGAAGTGTCCTTGTTGGTTCACTCGGTACATCCCACCAAAAGCTGTTCGATTGAGATACAAGAAGCGAACGGCTCTCATAACTGGACAAGTGGCCTCGATCTCTCGCTGCTTGCCGTAGGTTTCCTTATCGGCCTGCAGCTTCTTGAGCTTCTCCACCAACTCGGCAGGGTGATCCCTCACCTGCAGGTACGTGTTGATTAGGTCCTCGTTGACGTCGGACAGGACGGCGCTCTTTGGGCTGAGACCGAAGAAGACTGCTCCCCCTCCAAGGAAAGGCTCGATGTACCGTTTGTACGTCAGTCCCTTGAGAAGGCCCCGAACGTGTGGGAGCAGCCAACGTTTTCCGCCAGGCCACTTGAGGAAGGGTCGGAGCGGGTCACTCACCGAGCAGTCTCCGGGCGAATACTTCTAGGATGTCACCGGAGGGCCGCATGGAGATGGATGCCAAGGAATTGGCGAGAACAAGCGGTACCAGCGCATTCTCGTAGGAATAGCTGACCATCTCGGATAGGAGCGACATCGACTCTTGAAACCCGTAAAGGTCGAGAGCCTGAGGCTCTGTCAGGAACTCTCCAGTCGGTGTATTGAAAGCTACGACGTGGTCTGGTCCGAGGCGAACGACGACCTTGGACCCGTACTGGACCCTGTTTCGGTATTCCGACTCCACGTACGGCACGCCTTGGATCCGCTCGAGGAGGTAGCGCACTGTCGGCAGAAAGTAGTCTCCAGGTTCCCGCAAGACCCTGGCTATCTGAGGGACGTGATCCACCAGATCCCCGGTCTTCTCGACGCCGACGAGATGGATGTCGGTGCCTTTCTCCTTCAGGTACCTGAGAAAGGCGCGGATTGGCTCTATCAGTCGCGACAACTGCGCACGGAGCAGCAGGGGACCATCCTTGAGGAACAAGGTCCGCTTAAGAAGGACAGGGTGGTCTCGATACGACTTGAAAAACCTAAACAGATGCAGCGTCTCCAGAACGTTCCTGAGGCTGATGGCAGCCTCCTCAGTGGCAAAGTCCTCTGGAGGAGTATGAGCGATGCCCAAATAGTCGGAGAGAGTATGGGGCTCCCGACAGTGGGGACACCGGAACTGAACCACAGAGCGTGGGAGGGGAAACTCCCCATGGCACCGGATACACCCCATGTGCTCCTGCACTACATAGTCCGCGAGCCACTCGCGAGAAACCAGGAACTTCAAGGTGTCGTATAGGTCAGTGTAGCGAAGGATCTCGTCTACGGTCTTGCGGATGCTATCCACCAGGGTCTCACCAGGAATGACCACCCCAGACAAGGGGAGCGCAGCCGCTATAGAACTGACATTTCTCTGCATCTGGGAGGCCAGATCCCTCGGGTCGACTATAGGACTTGCCTTCATCCTAGCAATCTCAGTCCTCCTGAGCACGATAGCCCCGACCGTGATGAAGGCTATACGCTTGTGTTCCTGCAATGAGTTGGGGATCGCCACCTCACTGCCGTCTATAGCAACCACGTTCTCGAGTTCGTCAGCCTGAGACAGATCGAGTCTTCCGGAGAGTTCGCCCAGGACATCCTCTCCACCATCATCAACCTTCTCGAATGCCTCGATCAGCCGCTGAATGCGGGGTTCCTGGATGATCTTGATGTGGCCGATCTTGGATGCTCGCTCTATGGGCATGCGGCCTGAACTGGTGTAGGCCATCTCACTCCTCCGCTGGCCGCTCGAACTTCCGGATCTGCACGGGCAGCGCATAACGATGGGATAGGGTGATCATGCGAACATAGCCTTTGGTCTTGCAGCGCTGGACATCGAGGCCGATATCTCGGAACTCGTAGCGGCTCGTAAGCTCGCGGATCTCCCGGTCGTCATTGAGATGAGCGATGAAAAAGTTCTCGGTGTTCTTGAGAAGATCAGGACTGAGAGTGGTCATCGATTGGGTGGCGTACACCATCCCTATTCTGTTCTTCCCACCCTCCTTGGCTAGGCGATTGTAGATGCTGCGTAGGTCCTTGTCGTCCTTGTTAAAGAGGTTGTGGGCCTCCTCAAAGTAGAACAACACTGAGTGGTCTCCGAGAGTCCCCTTCGTGAACTTCGCCACCTGGGACTGGAAAATCGCCTTCGAGACGAGCTTGCTGTAGTAGCCGGTGATGATCTCATCGGCGTTGGCGAGGTCGATCAAGACCGTCTGCCCTGTATCCACACAGCCGACGATGTCCCGAATAATGTTGGCTCCGTTGGGGTCATGATACTTGTTGAAGGGGATTAGATACTTCGTTCCAGATACGTTGCCGTCTCCGAGCATCTGTAGCAGGCACTTGTGGATCTCATTGAAATAGGGATCGCCGGTTCGGGGACTCGCTGGGAAAAGCTTGGGATCCTGGCTGTTGTCTTGGTGCAGTCTGTAGAGTTTCTCGTACACCACGATGGCTACCTTGAGCGGCTGCGTATCGGCAATCTCCGGCTCAGCGTCCGTGGACTTGTCTGACATCTGCGCTATACCCCGGATTACGGCGTCCCGACCTAGCGCGACACGGATCTCCTTTCTCAAGATCAGGGGAACTCGCTTGCCCGTCGCATGCACGAAGCCTGCCTTCGACAGAGCAGCAAAGTACATGGATCTCGCTCGGATGAAACGCTTTCGATCCCCCTCCTCTGGGAACCTCTCCTCCAGGGCTTCCTCGTCAACCGGTTCCCAGTTCAGTAACGGGAGAAGGTACTTGGGGGGTTGGCCGTGCTCAGCATCGAACAGGGACGTCATGACGGAGTGACCCAGTTCGACCTGACGATAGAAGTCAACCTTCAGCGTCCTGGGAGGCTCCACGCCCTCGACAGTGCGCGAGTCCGGGTTGAGGCTGTAACGGACGCACTTCCGCCGATGCAGGTCGAAGATGGATGTGTTGTCCTGCTCATTGAAATTGGAGTATTCGCCGTTCAGGTCGAAGACGACCTGGCCGACTTTCGCGCCCGAGCGGATCATCATGTCGGCAATAACCTTGATGGTGTTGGACTTCCCCATCCGGGTCTTACCGAATAGCGCAGTTCGGTTGGCGATGAAGTCCGCCGGGGACACCTTGATGGGGATTGCGTGCCGAGCCTGGGCAGTCTGGGTCTCCGTGTACCTCAGCCGTCCGATGGCAATGGGGTTGGCATCGGAGACGAAGGTGTTGATCAGGACCTCAAGGTCAGAGGGCTCAGGCACGTAGACCTCGTAGAAGTGGGGAGAAACGTACGAGTCGATGTCATTCCCGAAGGCGATCTTGCCTTCGTCATCGTCGTAGTACGTGCCCAGGATTGTCGCCTTCAGCGCTCCCCACTGGAGCTCAGAGCTCGTGTAGGGATCCGGGACAGCCTGCACTTTGTGGATGGTGAAGATAGTCTGTTGGATCTCACTGGAAAGCGGGGTCGGGACCGCCTGGAGAATCCGAGCCAAGATGATCACTGGTTTTCCCAACTCCGGCTGCAGGGACTTAGTGGCATTCGGACCCAAGCGGATAAGGACAAAGGAGTTCTTGGGCACCCCGCCGCACTTCAGCTTCCATGCGTCGCAGGTGACGATGGTCGCCTCGTCGTACGACATGTCCAGGATGAAGCCTAGGAGATTGCTGGACTCGGAGTTGTAGCGTTGGACAAGGCTCCCAGTCCAACCTGTTGGCAATGTCTCTTTCGCCAAAGCAGCAGCTTCATCCTTCTCCAACACGATCTCTACGGGGTTTTGGACGCCCATAGCTGCCTCCTCCCGGCTCGAGGTACCGAGATCAAGATCAACACGAGTTGTTGGTAGCCGCTTGGTCTGCGCTGGGCGGAGTGGGTTCCTCGCTGACCTGATGTCTCACCGTATTGCACGATCCCGACCGGCAACCGAAAGAAAGTGGCCAGCCATCGCGTGGAGAGAGGGTTACGACTCGGAAAAACTACCGCTCAAGTTCGGCCACAAGCATCTTACCCGTGTCCCAATGTACAAGATCACGAACGTGGAGCACATTAAGAGCAGCTTGAAGCGGTCACCAGGCTGAGTATAGCACGAGCGCCTTGGCGCCTCCACGCGCGTTACCCTGCAAGTGGAGCCGAGCCCTTCTGCTCTTATAGTTGCTGCTTGCCGTCGCTCCGCAATATGATACCTCGTGATAGGATCATGGGATGATGTGACAGCTGGAAAGCGCGTCATGTGTTCACCGCGCCTGGCATTTTCAACGAGCGTCGTGTATGGTACTTGAAGCCGAATTCAGTGCGTCAAGCAGGCCCATATTAGCGACGTTGGCGGTGATGAGTGTGGAACAGGATATGGAGCGACTCTTGGAAGCCATGACTCAGGTACTCGTGCCGCCCTTTCAAGTGGTCCAAAACGTGGTGAACTACGAATGGACATTCCCGATAGCTCACTCCCCCTCGGAGGTTGAATCCGACGAAGAACCTCCGATCCGGCTGGGCGAGCGTGTCGACATGATCCCTATCGATGGACTCCTTGGATTGTACACGCCAGCGACACAGCAGATCACGATTTTTCGCAAAGGAGTCCACCGCATCGCCGAAATTTTGATGCTCCGTGAGCGTGACTTGACATTCGTAGTACGGCTGCACGAGTGGAGCCGTGCTCTCCTGCATGTCGGCCTGCCGGAAGCGGACCGCATACAGGTGACCGCGGATGATTCGTCGTGGCCCCTCTATCTTGCGCAAGCCACCAGTGTATTTGAGGGGATCGACAGCGAGCTTCACGAGCGCTTGGCGCAACTGCTGACGTTCCATGGTCTTCAAATCACGCGGACGGCAGCGACGAATCTCAAAGCCAAGGCCGCGCTTGGGCGGATTACTGACACTTTCACGAAGCTCACACAACGATCTCCGCGAGAGTACCAGATAGACGAGTATGTCGAAGCGCCGAAGGATCGAATCGTGAAGAGCATTGAGCTGCTGAAGAGTAGATCGCTCATCGGACTATACGCATGGGAGACCGTGGTAAAGTGGTAGGCTGCTGGTGTCGGCGAGGCAGAACAACCGCACGGACTAGATCATGGACGTAAAGTAGTGGACGAAGCCTGGGTCGATGCAGACGCCGCAGAGCACCTGTTACGAGGTCACAGCCGGCAAGAAGGGCTGCTCGCAGCGTAGGCAGATGGCGGCCAGGCGGGTCGCCTGGTTTGGATCTTGAAGGACAAAGGGCCGAGCAACGGCGTTGTTCGAGTACGACAGCACCTCATGTGCAAATCACGGCGTAGGAGTTGTTCTGGGTTTTCCAGGACCCAGAGCCCGTCTGAGTACAGGTGGTCCTCAATCTGCGCGTAGCGGTGCAGCCGCTACGCAATAAGCCGGCCGGCGCTACCACCTCATGTTTGCTGTCGGCGTCGCTGACAACCTCGCTGTCCGTGCGGGGTGTTGTCTTGAACCACGATCTGAATAAGAAGGCCCGGTATCAGGGTGCTGTGGAGCCGCTCCCCTACTGGACAGCGAACACTCCTCCACCGAAGTTCACACAATTAGCCAGATGACCTCTTAGGCGGAAGCGGGGCGGTTCGAGCCAGGGGGACTGGGCGCTCCACGGTTTGATGGCCGGCGGCCACCTCTTCTCTTGGCCGCAGCAGGCGGTCGCGGTAGGTCTGCTTGACGGCCTCGACGGCGTCGGGAGCGATCCTCGGGGTGGGTACCGTGAGGGTCTTGATCTGCACCGCTGGTTTTCCCGGGATCCTCACCAGGGCAACTCGCGGCGGCAGCTCCATCAGCGTCTTGATCCACTCCTCCCACTGGGCCTGGGTCTCGAGGAACACGGGCTGGCCGGTCGGGCTCCTGGCCTCGCTCTTCACCTGATAGGGATCGATGGTGCCGAAGGCCTTGGCCAGCAGCTCGGCGTCCTCGCGGCCGAGCTGGAAGGCGATCCTCACCCCGACGTTCTGCAGCGCCGACTGCAGCTTCCTCGCTGCCTGGTTCCATGTCTGGTGGGACAGCGTCAGGAAGAGGCCGTACTTCCTAGTTTGGGAGAGGATGCCGGCCAGGGATTCCTCGGTCTGAGCGCTGAACTCGGCGAACTCGTCCAGGATCATGTGGTGAACGGGCCTTTGGGAGGGATCGACATCTTGCCTCGATAGGGCGGCCATCTCGTAGCCGGTGCTGATGAGACAGCCCAGGAGGCGGCGGGCCGTGGGGTCCTGAACCTGGCCAAGGTTGTAGATCACTGCCTGGGATGAGTCCATGATCCGGCGGAAGTCGAGGGCGTTCTCGGTCTGCCCGAGGGAGTACTTCAGGATGGGCGCGAAGGAGACCAGGAAGACCCGGCGCAGGGTCGACTCGACCAGCTGCGCCACCTCCGTCCGGCTCCAACGGTCGAACCGGTCGTGGAAGAAGGCGACCACGTCGGGGTCGGAGACGTTCCCGAGGAGGCCGTCCCGGAAGGGCCTGTCGGTGAGCAGCCTGTGGAGCACGGGCAGGGGCAGGCCGTTTTCCACCAGGGTCAGGGTGCCCCCGAGGATGAGGTTGTCGAAGACCGGCGCGGAGCCGTCGGAGAGGGCCGGCCAGGCCCGATGGAGCGACTCCAGCACGTTCGCCGCGATGTCGTGCGGCTTGAGGTGGGGCTGCTCGAGGACGTTGAAGGATAGGAAGCGGCGTTCGCCCGGATCGCAGAACTCCACGTAGAGGAGCCGGTCGAAGGCATCGGGGCGCTCGAAGAAGCCGCTGGCCACAAGGCTGGCGAGGATGGCCTCCGCGGAATCGGAGTGAGGGTCGAGGAGGCTCACTCCGATCCCCTGGGAGAGGAGCTGCATGAAGCGCGACTCGTTCAGCTTGCTCTTGCCGACCCCGGTCAGGCCCATCTGGTGGGTGTGGGTGTTCATCCGCGCCTCGTCCAGCTCGACCCTGCCCGGAAGGATCGGGAAACCGTACCTGTAGGTGCCCAGGGTGAGCTTAGGTCGGGGTGGCGAAAAGAATCCCATGGTTGACCTCCGGCCAGGGTGGCGTCTCGTATTCTGGCACTATCGGTGATTCCTGCATCAGTGGAAGCGGCGCCTCGTCGAAGGGCCGCAGCCAGCTCGGTTTAAAGAAGACTTCGCCAGGACCGGCAGTGGCGGGGCTGGTGGCGGCAAAGCGGAAGAGGTCCGCGTAGCTTTCGCGGCGGTCCTGCCTGAGGACGGCCTTCGTCCAGTCTAGCAGCTGGGCTAGCCTCCCCCGCCCCACCGTCACGACGAAGAGCACGCTTAGCGAAGGGCTGTCGAATACCCTCTGGTATTCCCCGGCACTGGCCTCGCAGTATGCTCGCACCTTCGCCTGAAAGCTCTTGCGCTCGTGGGTGCCCCGGTCCAACTCCAGCGCCAGCGACATGCGGTCAGATCCGTTTAGGTGAAGGTCCACCCAGCCGTCGGGGATCAGGCTGATGCGGCGTCCCCCCTCCCCTATTCGCATCGGCGAGCGCCTGAGCTCCCTCTCGGTTCGCATCTGGGCAACCGAGACGTCGCCGCGCTCCCTGGCCAGCCGATGGGCCAGGATCAGGAAGTCGTTGGCCTCCAGGGTGTGTCGGAGGCCGGCACCGGATCGCTCCCCCTCTTCGCCGGGACGAAATCGGCCGTCCGGGGCCTCGCCGCTCCTCCGAAGGCAAGCCAGCCCCTTCCGATCCAGGCAATAGACCGCCAGGGGCGATCCGCGGGGTCGGGTAACGGGCAGGTAGAGACGGCTGACGTAGGCGGCTTGGTAGAGCTCCGAGAGGTGCTGCCTGACGTAGCTTAGCGAGGTCGGGCTGAAGGCCAGACGAGCGATCTGCGGGGCGGTGAGGTAGTGAAAGCGGCCCAGGGCTTCCAGAATCAGCTGCTTCGGGCGGCCGATCCAGATCTCGGGGTAACCCGCGACTCGATGGTACCTGGGAAGCCGGGCTCTACGGATCGGGCTGAAGGGTTGGGCAAGAGCGGGACTATCCATAGGGGGAAAGTTAGCTGCTATTATACATCATGAAGGGCTCCATATCAATAACAGCCCGCGCGTTAATAGCTCTTTGTGAGCTGTTACGGCAACTTGCTACTTGACTATTGCGCTGATTTGCGATATAAGCGGTGCCATGTTAGATATCGCAAGCGAACCAGCAGGAGTCGTGTCGCCGAGGGTCTACGCTTTAATCCTCACGTCGCCGCGGCTCAAGCGGATGCTACTCCCCCAGGGTCTTCTTCCCAACCCCTACGAGGTACTGAGCTACCATTCCACGCTCATCCTGCATGACGACGCGGGCGCCAGGGCCACGGTCCAGCGGACGGAGCGGATCCGGTTCCTTCAAGACGGCGTCTCCGCCATTCTCGACCACATCTGGGGCGACGGCGTGGTGGTAACGTCCTACCACAACGAGGCGGGAAGCGTTGAGGACTCCTTCAGAGACGAGGGCCGCCGCCACCTGGTGATCGGCCTGAAGCGACCGATGTATCGTGGGGAGATCCTGACCTTTCGGGTGGCCAGGACGGCGATGGTGGGGTTCACGAGGGAAGAGGAGTGGCTGGAGACCACGATAGATCATCCCGCCGGGTGCCTGAGCCGAAGCGTGGTGTTTCCCAAAGGACGGCCCTGCCTTCGGGCCAGCCTGCACTACAAGGACCTCGAGCAACCCCTGCCGATCACGCTGTTGCCCGATGGGAGAACGATGATCAGCTTTTTCATGCCGAGGCCGCGAGCCGACACGCCATACACCATCCGCTGGATCTGGTAGTACAAGGTCGTTGAGAGTATCTTATGATTGGGGCAGGGCGGAAAACGTTTGCCCCCGCGCTTCTCAGTAGTAAGCCCCCTAATCCAAAGATTCCCTCGGGGCGAGATGCATAGATTCGCCGGTGCGACGGGGCAAGCCGGAGTTCACCGGTTTCACCCAATGGGTGAAACTGCACATGCTAGTCTCCCGCACGGCTGCGCCGAAAGCAGTGATTGGGGGCAAGGGAATCTGCGGATCATGGTCTTGCTCCGGGATGAGATGTGGGCTATGCGTGCCGCATTCGATGTACTATGATGCATTGTGGAAGTTGGTTGAAGTTGTTGAGCATCGGTCGCCAACGATGGCACGGTTCCCTGCGCCGTCGGCGTCCATGATCGCGACGCGACCGTCGTTCTTGCGGGAGACAATGCTCACGCATTCTGTGCGGTGGATCAGCGATCTTATGAGATAACCAGGATATCGGCCGTCCCATGGGCGGAACGCTCCCAGGCACTGTCACAGTAGCTGCTAATGACCGTTTCGCCCGCCAACGGGAGATAAACGTGATGAAGCGTCTGCTGTTTCTGTTCTCGGTTCTCAGTTTGCCGGTTCTGGCCATCACCGCTGCATCGGGATGCAGCGCCGTCGCCGCTGTGACTGGACCGCCGGCCTACGAGACCAGGACGGTCTCGGTCGGCGCAGGGCGCGAAGTGTATTTTGCGCTTCCGTCGCTCAAGGTCGGACAGACTCTCGAAGGTTACTTTGTGACGGATGGTGGCAACAACGATATTGGCTTCAAAATTCAGGGACCGAGCGGCGGTTACTTAACCAACAGTACCCGCGTTACAGGTCGCCACGACTTCCAGTTCAAGATACCTCAGGACGGCCCTTACACCTTGTTCTTCAGCAATGGCTTTTCCATCGTCACCAGCAAGGTGGTCACTCTATCCGTTCGAGCATACTAGGCTCCCCGGGCAAGCCGGCGAACAACCACGGTGTGCCGCAACGAACTGGCCACTTTTCCTGTTGGCCCTGGTACACGGAAGCGGTGAGCTGGCCAGGCCCACCGCTTCTGTCCTATCCCCGGCAAGCTTCTCAGCCGCCGTCGCCGCCACCTTCCATCGCGATCCTCCTGCATCCTGGGTACTTGAGACCCCGGGGCAAACAAAACGGCCACCAATTGGCAGCCGAAGTATAATAGCTAGCTATTAGGGTGTCAATCGCGCCTATTCTTGTACGGGTCCCTGCTCCGCAACTCGGGGTTCGCGAGGTATTCGGCAACGGCCTCGGCGGTGGTGAACCAGTCCCGCCCCATCTTCTTGGCTCTGAGACGGCCTATTCTGGCTAGCAATGCGAGATGGGATTGACTGATCCTGAACCGGGCCGCCGCCTCCTTGAGCGAAATAAGCCGCTCTTCTTCCAACGGCCCCTGGCCTGATCTTTAAAGCTGGGGACATTATAGCGGGATGACGGATTCCAAGCTGGAAGCGGACGGAAGCGACCCTATAGCTGTATCGTAGGCAGCCATCAGTAAGTAGAACCTAAGACCGGCGATTGCCGCCGGCGCGCTGGTGACGAATCCCCTAGCCATTGGATACGCCGCGTACCCGTAGCCCACCCCAGCTAGAGCTGCCCGAGAGGTGGAACAGAGCACACAATCCCCCGAAAATGATTGAGTCCTTTCTCGCTATTGCCGCCCAGTGTGATGTCCCCGATGGCCTGAAGTTGAGACGCGTCGATGAAGTTGATGCCATATTCGCTCGACTTCTGGCGAAAGACCGTGACATCAGACGCGCAGATGATAACCCCGCGGATCGGGACTGTCATCCATCTACTCAAAGCCTGAACGGTATTTCGGAGCTTCTGAATCTTGTCGTCGGGCGGCGGGCTGGACGTGCAGTCGAGCACGAGCAGGCCGCACTCGTGGTCAAAGGCGATGATGTCGGCCGAGCCAACCTCACGCCCCTCGTCACGCAGGGTTTCTGCTTCGCGATAGACCATCAACGGGGCATAACGTAGGTTGAGGGCAGATAACGTGAGGAGGACTCCGGCCTCGAAGGGTGGGAGTGGTTGATTCTTGGCCAGTTGAGGACGGGACAGGTATTCACGCAAGTGCTTTCCGCCATCGAAATGGCCAAGTGCTTCCACAAATGGGTCAGATCCAAGAACCCGGTGGGTTGGATATACCCGCGACGGGGAGCCCAGATTCAGATGCCCCAGATCCTTGTGGAACATCTGGAACTCGACGTAGTCGTTGGCATTCAGGCGATCGACATCAAGTGGCATCTCCAGGTCGAGGCGGTGCACCCCTTCCTTAGCCTCTGAATCAGGGACCGGGATTGCGCGTGAAGGTGACGGATAGCTGTGGACGTGTAGGCTCACATGAGCAGCGCCATTCCGAATGGTGGGAATAGGGTCGAAGGCCGCGTAGACTGACACTGCCAGACCGAGACGTACACGAGTGGGACCACTGGCGCTAAAGAAGGCTAACCCCATGAGCTCGTTTAGCTCCCACCAAGCAGTCAATCCCGCGTCCGACGGCTCAATTCCCTCTCGCTTGAAGCGATCTTCGGCTGACGGAGGTGCTGAGAGTGTGCAAACGTACCGCGGGAAAACCCCACTTTCGGGCTCCAACGTCACGGCGTAGCCACCGCTCATCTGTCGGCTCCTGATCGGTGTCGAGGATTCCGCACCCGAATCTGGCAAGCGAATGGTTCGGCCGTTAAAACGGAATGTCCCGCCGTCTAACTCGGTCAGGATCACATCAAGGTCGGCGATAGGACGAGCATCCAGCATCACCTCGAAGTGGTCGAGAGGGGGAAGTCCGACCCGATCCAGAAGCTCCTTGTGCACCGCGCGGAGACCCTCAACGCTGGCATGGCTCGCCACCAGAATGCCGGCAACCAATTCCCAATAAACGTCCTGGCCGTTTTCTATCTCGACCGCAACGCCGCGTAGCTCGACCGAGGTCAGACTTGGACGCAGTACCTCAAGCAGGCGACCCAGAGGAATCTCGCCAATCGTTGTCATCGCCACCTCGTCTATCGGATAGCCCTAGCCGAAATTACCTGTGAGGAGGACGTTTTGTTGAACCTGGCAACTGTTGCAAGGATTCGTGCTTCGGAGGGCTCTTGCTTAACGACCGATTGCGGCTGCTGCACTGGTCGAGGACACTCGTGGTTTGCCTTCCACACATGAGGTCAACCCGCGAATCCACGTCAGCACGACGTGTCGCTGGTGCAGCTCATGGACACTCCACAGCCACCGCCCCTTCAGCCCGGGCAGCATTCACAACGCGTTTGAAGATAGTATAGGGAACGATAGCATCCGACGCGAACAAGGCGTTGGCTGGTGGTTGTAGCCTCGGGAGGTAGCGGAAGACGAGTTGACAGACGGTAGGGCCGTTGTTGAGCCGCTTCTGAGGGAAACGCGGCTAATGGTTCAAGGTCTTCTATCTGCCTAGCCAAACGTTTTAGCCTCTACAGTGGCGACCCTCTGGCCATCGGCTTCAAGCTGACTGGCAACTCTCTGAAGGATCTTCCGCAGTGGGATCTCGGTTGAGGGCAGGATTATTAGCATGTCTCCTTGGGGCAAGCTGTTGGCCACTGCCTGCCACTCGGCTTTAAACGGCAGGAGGCTGGCCGGTACTAGGGCAAGGTTGTCCAACCGGATGTCTCGACGGCGTAAAGCCGGGGGCGGTCCCGTCATCAGTCTCATAGACTCGTCGCCTCCATCACTTTCCGGGCGTTCTGCCGCCCCATGTGGACGTAGATCTGGGTGGTGTTCAGGTTGGCGTGCCCCAGCCACTGCTGGAGCTGGAAGGGACTCACCCCCTTCTCGGCTTTAAAGGTGGCGAAAGTGTGTCGCAGAGAATGGCAGCTCGCCTTCTTGGTGATCCCCGCCTTGGTGCGGTACTTTACCACCAGCTTCCTCACCCCCCGCTCGCCAATGGGCTCACGGTCTCTGTTGAGGAACAGGTGATCATCAATCGTCTGGGACCTGACCGCCAGCCAACTCTTGATGGCCTGGATCGCCTTCTTCTCCAACTCGATCTCCCGGGCCGACATGCCCTTCCCGACAGTCACCTTCAGTGCCCGACCCTCCAGATCCACATCCGCAATTCTCAGATTGCACAGCTCGCTGACTCTCACCCCCGTCTGAAGGAACACCTGGAGGATGGCATAGTCTCTGGGGTTCCCACCCGCCAGGGAGAGCATCCGGTTGTATTCGTCCAGGCGAAGGTAGGTCCTGACGTTCCTCTCCTTCTTTGGCGTCTCCACTCCAGTAGCAGGCGACCTCTCGATGTGGCCGTGGCCCTCCAGAAAGCGGAAGTACTCGCGGATGGCGGCGAGCTTCCTTGCCCGTGATACCCCGCTTGTGCCTTGCTGGGCGAGATAAGCCAGGTACTCGGTGATGTCCTGCCTCTCTACCCGGGATGGGGCTGTGGCCACCAGATTATTCTGATGAATCCAGGTGATGAACTGGGAGACATCGGTGTTATAGGCCCGTATGGTCGCCGCACCCCGATTCCTGCCCTGCATCGCCCGCAGGAAAGCCTGGAGAGCGGTTTCCAGCGTCAACGGCTGATCCGACGTGTCGCGGGAGGGATAAGCCTCCGCCGGCTGTTCCCTATTACTGTTGATGCCCGCGTCCCCATGTCTATGGACCTTGGGAGGGACGGAGGGCGATTGTTGTCGTGTCATTGTCATGGCTGCTCTTTACGCCATTCGGCCCGTCTTGGCCGTAGCGCCTTAACCGACGGTACCAAATGGGCTAAGAGAGGAGCAATAGTGGGAGGATGCCAAAAGAGGGTTCCGATAACCATATCTAGGAACCATTATATGGAACCAACTTACGGGTGTAAATGGGGATTTTGGGCCGATAAGCGCCGTTATCGGAATCTGGACCCAGGCGGTACGGTAGCAGATTGACGCGTCATCTATACTACCTGTCAAGAGAGCCGTTGGATCGTGTTGCCAGGGATCGCTGCGGGAGCGGCGAGGGAGCTGGGCTGTCACGAGAGCACCCAGACCTGGCAGGCATGAGGACACATGAAAGAGGCGCCTTGGTCCAGATTCGCTGTGGGTGTGCCGAGCAATTCTGACTGCCGGCCCCTATTATCAGTGGGACACGTAGCCCATGTAAGGGCCGCACTTCGCATCGTGGAAGACGCCAAGCTCCGCGCAGACCTGGTGTTTGACAAGAGCAAGCTAAATGATAAGCGCATTCGGGTGGTCTGGCTTTCTCCCAACGATTGGTCCGGTGCAGGCGGCTTCCGTTACGGAAACGTCCGCTTTTCATTCGACTGGGAGCCATTGGTGGCAAGGAAGCGTATCTACTGGGTTGAGAGCCATGCATACCATGTCCCAGCCTGCAGGATCCTGATCACTGACACAGACTACGACAGCGATCCTCAGCTCCTGCCTTACGATCCCAAGAAAGCACGCGGCCCGTGGTGGGTATCGCCAAACGGGATGCACTACTGGAACGGCAAGTACTGCCTCGAACTCATGTACGAGGGTGACTTGCCCGTTGGCCGGGCGATGCGGGTGGACTTGGTCACACATCATCCCGAGTTCTGTAGTATTGACGCACGCACCTGTTCCGACAAAGGGCGTAGCAACTGGAATGCGGCTGCCGAGTTCTTCGGCATATTGGCAGCTTCGAGCAGTCAACTACTGTCTTTGCCAGGGCTCGTAGAGGAAGCCGGAAACGGGCCTCGACCTGCCTCCTCGCTTCTGCAGGCTCACTCAGCACTATGCACCCGGTGTAGTAAGCTCAGCCCAAGGCGATGGGGGACCTTACGTGCCGACGACCCTGATGCACCCGCCTTTGCCCGCGCGTTACTCAGATCGCTCGCTGCCAAGGAGCTTCGTCAGGACGCGGATGCTCTGGCATCGGTCTTCCAGAGCGCCGAAGAAGCGGAACGAGCAATCAGCGACCTACTGGCTCACACAGCGGGGCTGGCAAGTGGAGAGGTGTTGTCCCAATATGACTAGCATAACCAGCGCTGCTGGTGTGCACTAAAGGGCCAGCGAGGGCCAAGCCAGCACTGGTTGCGGCTTCCGCCCCCATTCTGGTCACCACTTCTGCTGCAGGGCGAACAGTGACTCTGCCCAAGAGCGGACACAGGTTCCGCGCCAAGGCGATAACCGATTCCCGTGCAATGTGGCGTGGGGGATGTAGGGCCGGAACGACTTTGGCCGAGAATGGGATGTAGCGGACCCTGCCCGGTCTGCCTCACTCAGCCATATTACGCCTATGGCTCCCCTACCCAAGATGGAACCATTCCGGCCCGGATTCACCACTGGGGAGGAGATCGCCAGTGGCCGGCCTCGCAACTCTGCACGAGATCCCCAAGTGTCCACAAAGCTGCTTGAACAGCGTCGCAACCTCTTGTGGACAGTCACATTTCTCGGCGATATAGCGTCCGCGTCGAGCCTTGCTGTGGCCAACCTCGCGTTCAGCTTCCTGTTGGTTTTCCCTGATGACGGGTAGCGCTTCGATCTCGTCCTGAGCCGACTGCGCGAGGGTGAACACGCCATGCTTGGCCAGAAGCATGCGACGCTCCGCAAAATCGAGTCGGTCGAAGCCCGCCAGGTCGGCGATGCCGGAGATGCCAGCTTTCTTCATCTGAAGAGCGATATTCTTGAACCGCCCCGGCGTTGGATAGCAGATCACCTTACTATCGCAGACTACTGCCCAGCGAATGCCAAAGCTGCGCGCCAGCCTGAGATAGGTTTCGAAACCTTCATCCCCGCCCACCCAGTGGATTGCCACGCTATCGCGCTCCAACGGCTGGCCATACTCCTTTTCGAACCACACCGGTAGCGCTCCGGACTCTGTCTCGCCTTCGCCGAAGATAACGGCATTGCTAAACAGCAGCGACGCAACGTTGATCGATCCGCGGAATTCCTTCTGGATCGTCGCCAAATCCCTCGTATCCCATTCGCTCGGGTCCAGCGCCGAGCGAATGGTTCCTTCATCGGTCAAGGCAAAGCGCGAGACGTTGCTGATCGCATCCGCGGGGACCATCATAGGCGAATGGGTGATCACGATGAACTGGTTTTGTGCGCGAGCCGCGATTTCCTTCAGGACGGCGGCCTGACTGGTCGGGTGCAGGTTGAGGGCAGGTTCATCCAACAATATGGCGCGGTTGTCTGTTCCTTCCATGATTGTGCCTAAGAACAACAACTCAGCGACGCCCGCGCCGCTGAACTCAATGGGGATCCCGCATGGTCCGTTGCTGACGCGCAGATTGAGGGAGATGGTTTGGTCATTCTCTCCGTTCGTATTCCTAACTTCGGCCTGGTCGCTTAACCCTACGTCGAATTCGCGCCCGGTCAGTCGCTTGAACATCTCTCCGATATTCTTATAGCGCTCGAGCTCGTGTTTGGCGCCATTCTTCAGCCGGAACAGAAGCAGAGCTAGATTGTGCCCGTCACTCAGATCGAGAGGAGCCGAGGTCTTCAGCTCCCCAAGTTGAAACTTGAAGCTTGGCATCGTTCTGATGTTGTCGGTAAACACGAGGTCGCGTCGGACGATGAGCTGCAAGACGAATCGCCCATCGTAGCGGCGCTGGGCTTCGAGCCGTAGTCCGCCAAGTCTCTCGAACTCTCGGTGAGCCGCCGGCAACAGTGTACCTGGTGGGCGCTGCACTTGAAGGTCGATCCTTACTGATGTTTGCTCCAGATTTCGATGGACATCCAGATCGGGCGACGAACCGGCCGATCCTCGAAGGTAGTCGACGAGCGCGGCCCACTGGTCATCGGACAGGTTGGCTAGCATGACGCTGAGAGAATACGAGCCACTCGTGTCTTCCACCGTGGAGATCCCGCCACCGCCGAAGCCTTCCAGGTTCCATCGGAACCTGCGCTCTTCACCTGGAAGTGACTCATACCAGAGACGCCAGTTGTCGTCGGGTTCGTACTCGACACCAAGCCGGCCACGGAACAGCCAGGACATGTTGTCAGGTCGCGATGCGGTCCGAGCGAATTCCCTCAAGCGCTCCATGTCAACCGCGCTGAAGCCACGCTGGGCCGGTGGCCGGTCTTGGAGCTCCGACAGCTGATCCCAGAGTGCCGCCCCGACGAAGGCGCAGAGAAACTCTCGCTCCCACGCCCCGTCCAACTCCAGGTCGAGTGAGATCCGAAAGGAACCGGAGTTAGTGCCACATCGTGAAGCGCCCCGCCAGATGTGGCGCGAGTCAAAGTCATAGCTCAGGACATCCGAAACGGCGCGCACAGCGCGGAACAGATTAGTCTTGCCAACTCCATTTGGACCAGCGATGATGTTCAGCGCGGGATCCAAAGCCGACCACTCGAATTTGTTGAATGACAGGAAGTTCTCGGCCGAAATCCCGAGCAACCGCATCTGGTATTCCTCTTTCTGGTGGTGTCCTGTCGCCGACACATGTGTTGCGGCCGTACACTCGGCTACTGCCCGTTCCACCGATTCATTCTGCGGACTCTTATCCGGGGTGGCCGCTGGCTACTGCCCATGTCGTCCACGCCCCCTTACAACGCGGATAGGGACCAGCGGTGTAATTTCATGGAGTTTGGCGGCGGAGCCCACGGCAGCCAAGTATAGATCGTGGGAGCGTAGGTCATCTACCGGCATGGCTTGCCTGATCGACATCACCGCAGGCAACAACACTCACGAGAACCTCCCGCGGTGTTCGCCTCGTCCGTGGCCGTCTGCGGGACGAGTCAGAGGAACTCGGCCTGGGCAGGCATTATTGGCCTCGGATGTACTGTCACCGCCACCTTACCCAACTCTCTTTGGCTAAACAATCCTCATCTATCCCTTGTCCAGCTTTCATGTGACGGCACTACCCTCTTGACCGCACCCCTATAATGTGTTCATCAAGAGAGTTGTTGGTTCCTGCGACTGGCTCCTGTCTTGGAAGGAGCCGGCAACTGCGGCGATCCTCGCACGTCTGGGCAGGGCATGGTTGACAGATAGATTCTGTCGTACTTGGCAAACCTCAGCTGCCGGTTGCCGGCAGGGATCCGTCTCACTCCGTTGATCGGCACCAAGTTGTAGATGGCGGAGACGATGGACCCATCAAGGAGGACATGTGAAGAGAATCGTTTACCTTCGGATAGCCGTCGGGTTGCTCCTTGCTTTGGCCTCGCTCTTGGTTGCGCCCCAGGGTCTTCCCGCCTCGGCCCAGCAGCAAGACCCCTTTACGTACGCAGCCGACTTCAGTACCTATCCGGCCGGCCAGCCTGCGGGCTGGGACCAGTTTGGAACGCCGCTGATCAGCCCGTATATAGGCAAGATAGCTGGGTTCAATGGTCTCGTCTTCCCCAGGCTTCCTTCCGGCATGACCGACAAGTACTTGATCAGTTCGCAATTCACCTGCACGCAGTTCACGGCCACTGTAAAGTACCAATTCTGGGACACCATTGCCGATGGTGCCGGTCTGGTCATCGCGTGGGGTGATGGTAACAACCACATCAGCATTCTCCCGAACATCTACTGGCGGTTCCTCGAGTTCAATGAGTTTGTCAACGGCGCTTGGCGGACTCGAATCCAGACACCTCAGGGGAGCTTGCCCATCAGCTATGGCACACCGTATTGGCTACGTGTCTCGGCAACCGTGGACGCAAGCGGATCAAAGATAGTCACCGTGTACTGGTCGACGGATGGAACTAACTTCAGGCAGTTGCTGACAGTTTCTGGGCTTGTAAATCTAAGTGGAAGAATTGGACTGCAGACGTCAGGTGTCAATCTGCCGGAGGTATCCGTTGATAGCTTCACGGTCAACGGAGCTTGTCAGTCGAGCAGCTCATCCGCCCCTGCGCAGCTCGCCCAAACCGTCGTTGGTGATAGTTACCTCTCGGGTGGGAAAGGCTGGGACTTTCAGGACAGCCTTTACGTCAGCCCCACCCAAATCCAGAACCCCGGATATACTTACTGGAATAGTGCTACCAAGAAGAAGACCTTCGCTCAAGGTCTAGACTGTTCCGGCCTCGTTATGTGGTCATATAATAGGTCAGCCGGTGCGACCCAGTTTTACGACAACAATCCCATTCAGTACGAGAGTGCTGACAGTCAATACCGGAATAACACCATAGCCATTACTGAAAGCCAGTTGCAGCCCGGAGACTTGTTGTTCTTTGACTGGAACAACGACGGCATGATGGATCACGTCGCCATGTATATTGGCGGTCCAAGCGACCGGAACGTTGTCCAGGCAGCTACCCTGCCAACTGCTGGTATTCAGTTCGCAAGCAAAGACACGCTGAAAGGACTGCCTGGCTTTAAAGGTTACGGCAGAGTCGTGCCGGCAAAGGTAGGCGTGCGCTTCATAGGGCACTCACCTATCGACTTGGTTGTCACTGATCCAGACGGTTACACCATTGGCCCGAGCACCGTTCTCCGCACTGCCGAAGAGATTCTTACTGAGATTCCCGGCGTCTTATACTACTCGCAGTGGGCCACCGACAGTACAGGCAGGCCATCGCCGATGGTGACTGCTCCGACCCTGAAAACAGGAGATTACTTCATCCAAGTCGTGCCAAAGGCCGGTTCGGCATCTACCGATACGTACAGCCTTGACGTCCAAACTGGCGGTACGACCATCGCCCTTGCCCAAAACGTCCCGGTCGGTAGCATTCCGCCAGCCGGTTACGTCATACGGTCGACTGGGACGGCGATCAGCCCGTTTACCTCGGTCGCAATAGAAATTAAACCAGGAAGTTCTCCGGCTCCCATTAATCTGGGCGCACAAGGACTTCTTTCTGTGGCGATCCTCAGTACACCTACCTTCGATGCGACGAAGAACATCGACCCCAAGAGCGTCACCCTCGCCGGCGCACCCGTAGCCATGGGACCGGACAACCAGCCGATGACATCATTACAAGATGTCAATGGCGATGGCCTTCTTGATCTCGTGGTCATGGTCAAGAACCAGGATCTGCAGCTGTCCAGCACAGCCAGCAAAGCTACCTTGCAGGGGCTAACGTACAGTGGAACACCAGTCGCAGGCATTGGTGCCGTGCGAATCGTGCCGCCTTCAAAGAAGTAGCAGGACAGGGGTGTGAGACTCTCCTGAGTTGCGGTTCAACTAGCGTCCACCCTGACGGAGATGAAGGCGAGTTCACACACTGCGGGAAAGTGGCGAAGGGGCACGTTGCCGGTTAGAGCAGCCTGAAAGTCGAGATTACCTTCTTATATACCGCGACAAAGGTGCTGTCTGGCGGCTGAACCATGTTCTGGTCCTTCTCGAATTCAAGAAGGATCTCAATGGCGTAGACGTATCGAGGCTGAGCCTTGTCAAGAATGATTGTCGTGTAAGAAAGCCTGCCGTCCTCGCGAACGATTCCTAACTCGTAGGTGGTCTTGCTACCTGCCTCAGATTCATCATAAGAGACGATACCTTGTTCGCCGGCATATGCCCCCGCCAGTGCCTCATCGATGTAACCACTTTTCACCGTTCCAAGATCGGTATGATAGTTTGTGGATAGCCATTGCTGTATCGAGGGGGCGGCCGGTCGATCATAAACGGCCACCGTCATCACCACACTCTGTTGATCTGGATAGGTCGGGTTAATGACGCGAGAGGTGTAAAGGTTGACGACAGTTCGTGCTGGATAGGAAAGGGAAGGCCCGACAATGCTACGGGTAAGCGTCCAATCCGGTGGGTAACTGATACTGAATCGGTATTCGGCGTTTTCGTACCTTCGCCAATTCTTCAGACTCTGTTCTGGAGGAATGATGAGGGGAGAAGGAGATGCCTCAGCGCTGGAATGGGTAGGGGCCGAGGCAGACCGCGCTTGAAGGCTGGACGGAGTATGAACCAGGAGAGGATACAAATAAGCGGCACCAACTGCAAATAGGACAACGAGTAGGACAAGCAGCACTACTGCGGATAGTGAGAGCCGCGGTCGCCGCATTATCGTCTTCCTTGCTCCAGCCAGGTTGGGTCGTCGGACGGGAAACGTGGTGCTTGGTTCGGCCGGCTTATCGTCGGGACCATCGTCATCACTGTTCATCATGAACATTATAGCACGGGCACAGACTGGGTGGAGAAGAACGGTCAGCCATCCACGCCGGCTATCTAGTAGATACGACAGCAGTTGCGCCCGTCCTTATGGTGGAAGGCTACTTGCTTTGTCTCACCTCGTCGCGTGAACTTTGCGCACCCCTCAGAGCCAACCACCGCACCCCTGCCGTGCCCCTATGGATTGTTTACGCTTCCACCATAGGGTGGATGATACCCGCTGTTACCAACACATAGGGATCCCACAGTCGGCAACATGGCTCTCCACCAACTCCCACATATCCCGCCCGGTCACTGATCACGGTGCAGAACTCGAAAGTCTATCGCTCATTGGACTTAGCAGCAGCAAGTCCAACGAGGAACCCAAGAGCGCCAACGACGATGGGCGCCAAGTTCGGTGACGCGACCCAACCAAGGCGCGCCTTCGCCTTGTCGACCGCATCTATAGCCGCCTCCATTATCCTCTCTGGAGGATCGTAGCGGGAGAACTCAACCCACTCAACGTTGCTCTCGATACCTATCTCTTTTTCCTTGAGCAAGATGGCGGGTTTCCGAATTTGCAGTGCGTAGTTAGTCTCGTGTATAACCCACTCGGAACTCGCGCCGTGCTCGGTAAGCAATGCGAGAAAGAACTGGCATTCGCGTATCTGGGCTTCGAACTTTTCTCGTAGCATCGCTCCCGGCTGCACGCTGTCCTCAGCAACGATCGTTTCGATACCTTCAAGATCGAGGGCCTTCTGCAGTTGTCGGACTAGCCGCATGTCTTGGGTGCTATGAGAGATAAACACTGAGTAGCCTGCCGTCTTCTTTACCTCAAGCAGGAAGGGATCGGACCACTGCGTCTGATAGGTGGAACCCAGAATAGGGACTCCTGGACCGACAAACTGGAGTTCCAGTCCCCACCGCATCTCATACTCGCCGAGCGGAATGTCGGGGGGAACAGGCACGTTGATCGCGAGCTCACGGCTTTTTTCGCCGGGGTGCAGCAGGAATCTCCCCTCTTGTGCGTGCCACGAGGCTTCCTTGAACAACCACTCCGGCTGAATCCCCGTCTGAGGTTTGTCGAGCTGGGAGATGTAGAGATCCATCCCCGAGCGGTTTGTGATCGAGTATCTGATGGCGGATGTATCGCCAGGGAGATACCGGGGTTTGTCGAGCTGGGAGTAGATCGCCCAAGGCGGTGCCGCTACCGGAACGGTCTGCGGCACGAAGTCGCTGTGGATCTTGTAGACGGTGCTCTTCTTGTACCCCTGCCGGATGATTTCCTGTGGGGAGTAGCCCCTACCAAGCAGCGAGCGGATTTCGTCTTCGACGCCCATGCCGTCCTCCTTATGTACTGAACTAGTGGAGTCTATGGACACAGCGTACTCCGAGGGTGATGGCTTGTCAACATCCTCATAGAGGCGAAGCTGAAACTGGCTCCAGCGCTGGGAAAGGAGCGTGGGAGGATCGGCTTCTACCTGAGGGTGGGAGCCCTACTGTTCTCGCTCTGAGAACCTTCCAGTCGCTGTCAGGATCAAGTGACAGGTCTAAGTAAGTGATCAATAGTCCTTGAGGGAGTCCCGCGGCCGATTCACCCATAGTGGCGCGGATTGTAGGAACCCAAGATTCTCAAAGACTTTTGCAACCTTACTTAGTATGGTGGCCATGGTAAGAGAATGGACCGGGCGGTCCTTTGCATAGGTGGGCAGGCTCTTGGGGTTGGGAACGAGCTTGAAGCGGCAGCGTCATGACTCCACGGGACTGCCGGATCGGGCCGCAATAGCTAGGCACAGATGGCAGGCGCAAAGGTTGTCAACCATCTTGAGGCAGGAACGGCTGTTCGCACCTCAAGCAGATGGCCGCCAGGTCCGCCCGGCCGGTTCTGACTTTAAAGGGAGGGGTGCAGCCACAAACGTAGAGCCTCAACGTCGAGCTGCCCTTCTTCTTTCCCCGGTCGTCATCCCACCAAGCTTTCTTCTTGTCCTGCGGGGGTGCGCCGAAATCGCCCTGGGCGTGCTCCGGCTTTGATACCAGATAGCGCTCCATCAGCCTCTCGAACTGGCCATCGGCGGGGCGCCAGTGAGCTCCCGAGCCGATCCTCGGGTAGAGCCCTATCTCGTTGGCGATGGCCACGAACTGCGCGTTGTGGTACCCGTTCTTGCAGCTCTCCATGCCCGGGGTGGTCTCCTGGAAGAGGTGGACCATCTCGTGGAGCTCGGACTCCAGGGTCTCCCACATCGGGCGGTCAAGATAACGGGAGTTCATGATGATCTCGTAGGGCAGCCCGTTGGGGTTCTCCTTGACTCGGTAGGCGGCGAGGATCTCGACCCGCATGGACTCGATGGCGATCAAAGGCTGGGGCAGCCCCCGCTGAGGCATGTCCCTGGCGGCGAAGAAGTAGTACCGGAAGACGTCCGCCCACTCGTATAGGGTCTGGGCCATCTGCCGGTGCTCCCACTCCCGGGCCTCGTCTTCCACGTATCCACGGATGTAACCGTTAGGGTTGGTCTCGGTTGCCATAGGTTTCTGGGTACTCGCGGATGAGGCGGCGGATGAAGGTCTGAATGGGCTCGCCGGTGAGCTGCCTGTGGCGGTGGGCGATGCCCATCTCGGCGGCGGAGATCCGGACCTTGTGGAGATCCTTGCCGAGGGGAAGCCTGGGATAGTGTTCCTTACGTTCCATCTTCCCCCTGGGGTTGTGGATCGTGCATGACCAGCAGCCGGTGGTGGAGGTCGCCGACCATGGCGCAAGCCTGGTCGACGCCGGAGGGTTTGACGATCTCCTTATCGATGAGGGCGGCGAGGAGGGTGGTGGCGTTGGTTAGCGCGTTCATGGAGCGCATGGATCGCTCGCGATCGTCGAGGAAGCGCTCGCGTCCCCGCTCGCCAACGGGTTCGGTTGGCGGACGCTCGCTCTCGCCATTACTGGTGGCCCTCGGCTCGGCCCTCTTGATCCCGGTGAGATCCCAGTAGCCGGTCTTCTCGTTCCGCCTTAACCCGTACTCCACCTCCATGCCCGGGGATAGGCTCTCGGCCTGCTTGGGGTTGAAGCTGCGGACCTTCCTGCCGTCGGCAAACTCGATTACCTTGTAGGGCTTGCCCGAGGAAGTGACGGCGTCGCCGACGGTCTTGATGGTGGCGGTGCGGGAGATCTCCCCTGGCTCTTCCTGAGCCATGAAGAGGAGGTCGTTGCCTGGTGGTAGCTCTGCTGACATAAGATCTACTATATTATACAACATCGACCCAACCCCCCCCTGAGGGAGTGGATCGCGCGGTGACCGCACGAGGCAAGCCCGGAGGCTTCTCCTTGATGAGGCAGAGGCAGCGTGCTATGATCAATGTTGTGAAAGAAGCTGAGCGCTGGAACATCGGGGCGGTCTCAAGGACCCTGGGCTGCGCTCCCCGCTCCCTCGACGACCCGGCAAACGGCGAGGGCTTCCGCTTCGACCTTCAGGGTGCCCAGGCCACCCTCGAGCTTTTCCCCCAGACCCTCTCCGCTCGCTACCGCAGCCCCCTGACCTATCTGGAGATGAGCGAGGCCAGGATGGAGCTGAGGGGGCAGCGCTCCGGAGATGGGAGCCTGAGGCTGATCTCCGAGGACGAGAGGACCCGCGCCGTGCTGCAGATCTACCGGCCAGACGGAACTCTCCTCTTCGTCGGCCCCAAGGAAGCTAGGGAGCCCGCCGAGGACGAGTGGACGACCGTCACCGGCCGGGTCTCGGGGGAGCCCAAGCTCTCGCGGACGCGAAGTGGCAAAGCCCTCCTCGACGTGCTTCTGGCGGAGGAGACGGCGGGAAAGCCCGTGGAGTGGCACAGGGTGAAGTTCTGGAACGAGCGGGCGGAGACGTATGTGAAGGAGTTGCATCGCGGCCAGGAGGTCGCCGTCTCCGGCTTTCGCAAAGAGGAGATTATCACCGCGGTGAAGGGGGCTCTCGCCTCCAGCAGACTGGTGTCCTACATTCACGGCGTTAAAGTGGAAGTCCGCCAGTAGCCTCATGGTGGCCGGGGTTCCATTCGGAACTGCACCCGAGAAGGCCCCATGCAGAGGTCAGCGTCCACCAGCCCGCCTCATTTCCGGTCTCCCGCTTCGCTTCACTCCCCCCGCTTTCGGGCAGCTGGGATGGAAAAGCGGCGGTTGCAGCTAGGCAGGAAGCTCGCGAGGAAGCGGTTGGCCTCTTCCGGCAGTCCTTAAAGTACTGTTAGTTGAGAAAGCGGGTACTCCTACAGCCTGGGCACAATTTCAATGCAGACCAAACAGCCGCAGAAGTCGATGAAGGATGGATTGGCGAGGCCGCGTCACCGGCGCCGAGGCATCGACGGCCTTGGCACGCCTGCCGGCAAAGTAGCTCTCAAGATCGTCTGCGTCCCGTCGTCTACCTTCCGTGATCTCCTCATCACTCCACCGCCTAGCCCACTTGATCTTGTCGCGCCGGATCCAGTAGTGGGAGTGACATGGGAACTGCCAGTTGCCGATGGACGGAGTCAGGGATACTGATTTACCGTCGTAGAGGAGTTGCCACTGGGCCGGACTGATCGGCGTGACCACCTTGTTCCCACAGCCGCAAGCACACAGATGGACTGCTGTCGCATACGGAATGGACACGTAGAGGACTCCATCCTCCAGATCCGGTGGAATGTACTCGACGAACTCATGCGAGATCGACGCGGGTTTCATTGCGACTGATCCTCGTTCAGGAGGTGGTCACCGTCGATGGTATACGTGCTGGAGAACTCGTGCTCGAAGTCCAGGTAGAAGCCGCACAGCTTCTTCCATCGGATGACAGCGAGAGCCGCGTTCAGCATGTTGAGGTCGGCGATCTGGATGTTCTGTTCATACTCGTTGTCTTCTTCGTCCGCGAACGACAGCCGCGACCAGATATGGTCCATGTGTCCGGACGTGCCAGTCGTGGTTCGCACTTGGCCCCCAAGGGAGCTACCCTTTTGGTAGACACCCATGCCGACATCTATGAAGGGAACTTCGAACTCCTGCAGCTTCTGGATGATGAACTTCTTGGTGGGGCCAGCTTCGATCGACAGGAAAACGAAGTCGGAATCCCGAAGCTCATCGATGTTCGTGGCGTCGACGTCTTCAGCATGCGCGATCACATGACGGTGCATCGCGTCGTACTTCGCCTGAAGGTAATCGACCTTCCGGGGTGCCTTGATGAGCTCATCGAGCGTCGCCGCGCCCGGCGATCGGAATGCGTTGTGCGTGAGCATGACGTCGCCATCGTACAGGTGAATCGCCTGTACGGGGGTCTTCGCGACCAAGTCGAGAATGTAGGACCCCGTGCCGCCGAGGCCGATGATCGCGACCTTTCCAAGACGCAGCCTGTCGGTAGCCGCGCCGATGCGCGCACGACTTGTGGCTGCATCCAAGTAGCGAAAGACCGATTCCTCTTCATCCATCGCAATGGGAGGGAACGTCTTCGCGGTCGCCCCAGGGTTAATCGCTTGGGCATAGCCAACAAGCATGTTCGAGTAGGTCGACATCTTATCGTAGTAGTTCTGGTACGTCGGGTTCGGCTTGTGGGAGAAGCTGTAACTGGCTAC
>SCLI03000092.1_pt3 | contig 41438 bp, 45 predicted proteins | sample 7268041 | NCBI WGS metagenome assembly SCLI03 (sample SAMN10721081, study PRJNA514188) | viral metagenome | isolation source: depth-stratified mine tailings core A | place: China: Fankou Pb/Zn Mine tailings | collected 2017-10 | reverse complement strand
CGAGATGGTGGCGGGACAGGAGCGCGTGTTGTGGAACCCCGCGCTCTCGATCCCTGCCAAGGACTTCGAGTTCACCGACCCGGAGGTCGCGCGCGTCAAAGCAGCCCTCCAGACATGGGATGGATATGGGGCAGCGGCCGACCGTCGATGGCTGGAACCACTACTGCTCTCCCTGTTCGCTTAGCTTTGACAATCAAGCGGCCGGTCGCTTCCGTGCCGTTCGGGAAACCGGCAGTACCAGCGAGATGCGCTCGTACGGAACTCTGGGGATCACCGGTGTTGTCTGCCCGCGATCAAGCTTCACGAATCCGTACCGCGCCATCGTCTTCAACGTGCGGGAGAGATTTGACTTTTGCCTGCCCGTCAGTTCCGCCAATTGCGCAAGCGACTCGGGTACACGCTCGGCAATGATCTGGAGCACTGCACGGTTGCGGTCAGACAACACCCGAGCGAACGCTTCTGCCGACGTGAACCACACCTTAGGATCGTCGGGAGCCGGTTTTTGCAGCCCGCGCGCGATTGCGACGGTCCGAGCTTTCATCTCCTCGTAGCTGGCGATTCCCACGCGCAGAGTTTTCATGTCAGAGAGACTCCTTTCTCCTTGAGGTACGTATCCACTGTGGCCCAAAAGTCCGCCAACAGCGTGGCTGCGTCTTTATAGCGGTAGGGCCGAGCCTCATCATCAAAATGCCTATGGTCTGCTGGACCGGCGGGCTTGCCTCCGGGCCCACGCGACCGGCGCATTGAATGGGCGTTATCGAATCCAATCAACCGTTGTCCCCGCGAGCCGTGAAACGTGAGCGAATAGTTCAATCCGTGGGGGCGCTCGGGTGAGGGCTCCACGGATTGCACAAAGAACCTGACGACGTAGGAACCCTTTGCATCGAGTACGAGGATCTGGCCGTCCAGATCCAGCAGCGCTTCCCGGGTGGGATCCTGCCCATAGGATTTCATCCACCTCAAGGTTATCACTGGCTGATAACCGTGGCAACGATCTCACAAGGCCTCGGGAGTGAGCCTTGCGCCAGCATGGGCCAACTTGCCGGCGGCAGCGACGCGTCACATCCGAGAACTCGCCACCTCGTCAACGCGTTGTAACCATGGCGAGTCGGCCCAAGTTTCCGAGTCTGTTATCGCTATTGGTTCGCCTTTTCGTTTGAATAACTTGCGTTTTGAAGAGGGTGTTTTGCACCGAGGTTTTTGGGGAGCCAGCTTCCTGTAATATCAACTCCCGCCTTCGTTTTTCTTGACCGCAGCGTCTGACTGCACGCGCGTTATCCCAAACATTTCAAAGATAGTTGCCGCCGCCGACCTCTCCGGTTTTTGACCGGGCCTCGCGGGACAGCGCGCTCAACCCCCAGGTTCGGTCTGCAAGGCCAGAGATTCGTGTACTGACTCTCGGGTTTCTCCGGTTGACAGGTTGCGTTTGTTGACGGCCCCGTCCAACGCGGTCGCGTTCGCGCCATACATCGTAACAAACCCTCGAAACCGCCCGGTGGATGCGATTGCGGCCGCGCCGCCAAGTCAGACTGGGCTGGTCGGCTGGAATGCTGGGGATTGCGTTCGGAGCCGTCGGTACGCCTCGGCCGCCGTCCACGCAGTTACCAACTTCTGGAATGCTTTGTCATTCATGAATCGGACGAAGATTTCCTCGTTCTGGTCCATACGCTCGACGAAGAGACGCTCAAGCAAGTTCCGGAATACGAGCTCGAATTTGTCCTCCGGGTTCGCCGCAGCCGCTTGCCGGAGACCGTCGTCGGCTACCGCCACCTCGACGATCTGATCAAAGAACAACTGGTCGGCCTGGTTGAAGTCCGTCCCGAACCTTTCATTGACGACGTCGATGAGCTGCGACAGAGGGACGGCTTCCTCCCGGGCGAGACCGCTGCCCACTTCGGCCGGCCCGTCAAGCGCGCGCGCCGCTCCCTCCTGCAACGAGATCGATCCCTCGCTGATCTTCTGAAGCCGGTAATACTCGAGCCGGACTTCCTCGTCAAACTGGTACGGCGTCCCTTCCTTGCGTCGGGGAAGCTTGGCCGCAAGATGGCGAATGAAAACGTACAACCGCTCCAGGTCTGAATCCTGGTACGGAATCACCTGGCTCAGGAAACCGTAGAGGTTCCTGAATGCGACCAGCTTTCCCCGCCACACTTCGGCCTCTTCTTCCGCCCTTTCCTGTAACACTTGGAATCGTGAGACGGGCGGATCGAGGGCCGCGTTCATCGCCTGGTGATCTTGCATGCTCTGTCGCTCCTTCGGCTTGAAGTAGATCGCGGTGAACCGCTCGACCTCCTCAGCCAGATAGATTCCGGAAGCGTCCAGCTCCGACTTGATCTGATACAGGCGTGCTGGATCGACCTCTTCGCCCATCTCAGCGCCTTCGTAGTACGTCCTGAACGCCTCCTGAATCTCTTCACGATCATTGACGAAATCAAGGACGAACGTGTCTTCTTTCAGTGGGTGGGTTCGATTCAGTCGCGACAGAGTCTGAACGGCTTGGATGCCGGCCAACCGCTTGTCAACGTACATCGTGTGCAGGAGAGGCTGATCAAAACCGGTCTGGTACTTCTCGGCGACGAGCAGTACTTGGAATTCCGCCGACGCAAACTTTTCGGGCAGCTCTTTCTCCCGGATGCCATGGTTCATCTGCTCCTCGGAGTAGGTGACGTCTGGCAGCTTGTCATCCTGCACGGATCCCGAGAAGGCCACGACGGTCCGAATCGAATAGCCCTTCTCCTGGATGTACCGGTCAAAGCTCTGTTTGTACCGCACCGCCTCGAGACGGGAGCCTGTCACGACCATTGCCTTGGCGCGGCCGCCAATCTTGTGCCGGGTCACCGCATGGAAGTGCTCCACCATCACTTCGGTTTTTTGTGCGATGTTGTGCGGGTGCAGCTTCATGAACCGCGCCAGTGCCCGAGCCGCCTTCTTCCGCTCGACGTTCGGGTCGTCCTCGCACGCCTTCAACAGCTTGAAGTACGTTGCGTACGTCGTGTAGTTTTTCAGCACGTCCAGGATGAACCCTTCCTCGATCGCCTGGCGCATGGTGTACCGATGCGACGGCTCGCCCTTTCGCCCGAACACCGCAAGTGTCTTGTGCTTCGGTGTGGCGGTGAACGCGAAAAAACTCAGGTTCGCCTGCCGGCCCCGCTTGGCCATGCTCCGGAATAGTTCTTCCAGGTCGTCGCGCCCTTCCTCCGCGGCGCGTTTCTTGGCACCCTCCCTCAGCGCCTCGCCGCCCAGAACCTCTTTCAGATCTGCCGCGGTCTCGCCGCCTTGCGAACTATGGGCCTCATCGACAATCACCGCGCACTTGCGCGTTGGCAGCGTTCCGGTACCGTTTTCTCCCCGATCTTCGGCCATCTTCAGAAGTTGCCGTGACACGAACGGGAACTTCTGGAGGGTCGTGATGATGACCGGAACAGCATTTTCCAACGCCTGCGCCAGTTGCCGCGAACTCTCCTCGATCTTCTGTACGACACCGCGCTTATGCTCGAACTGGTAGATGGTGTCTTGCAGTTGCTTGTCGAGTACGACGCGATCAGTCACCACAATCACGCTGTCGAAAACACGCCTGTTTTCGGAGTCGTGCAGGGACGCCAGCCGGTGGGCCAACCACCCAATGGTGTTGCTCTTCCCGCTGCCAGCGGAATGTTCGACCAGATAGTTGTTCCCGACGCGCTCCCGGCGCGCAGCATCCACTAGAAGTCGAACAGCCTGGAGTTGGTGATAGCGCGGGAAAATCATGCATTCCACCTTCACCTTGCGGCCTTGCTCATCGCGCTTCTCGTCGATTTGGAGATGGATGAAGCGCGCCAGCAGGTCGAGCAGGCTGTTTCGCTCTAAGACTTCCCGCCATAAATAGGCCGTGCGACAGGCGCAGCCCGAGGAGTCCGGTGGATTCCCAGCGCCTCCGTCACAGCCTTTGTTGAACGGCAGGAAGTGCGTGGCAGCGCCGGCAAGCCGGGTTGTCATCCAGACGGCTTCCGTGTCAGCGGCGAAGTGCACCAGCGTCCGGTGCCTAAACGCGAAGATTGTTTCGCGCGGGTCACGGTCATTCCTGTACTGCCGGCAAGCGTCTTCCACCGTTTGGCCCGAAAGCGGGTTCTTTAGTTCCACGGTGGCCACCGGGATGCCGTTGAGGCTCAGCACGACGTCGAGCGACTTTTCCGAATGCGGCGAGTAGTGAAGCTGCCGGGTGATGCCGACACGGTTTGCGGCGTACCGAGCTTCGAGCTCTGGGTTCAATTCGTGAGCAGCCTTGAAGTAGGCCACGCGGAGCGTGCGGCCGTAGCACTTGAAGCCGTGCCGCAAGGTCGCCAGAGACCCTTCGGAATCCATCCATTTGCACAGATCGCTCAGAATCTGTTCGCCCGTTTTCTCTCCAAGCAAAGCCTCCAGCTTCCGCCACTCTTCGGGCTGGGTTTCCCGGATGAACGCGAGAACATCCACGGGGAACAGTGCATTCTCACGGTCGAAGCTCCCGGCAGGAACGGCTCGATATCCCGCTTCCAGCAATTCCTTCTCGATCACCGTCTCGAACGCGTACTCTCCGATTGTCTTCATGCGCGAGCTCCCAACACGAACCTTGCCCGCCCTCGCCGCAACAGGTCATGAGGCAGCACACAGCCTAACCCGAGGCCAAGGCAGGCATCCGGAATCTTGATCCGATTCACAGAACCACCTGGCACCTCGTATGTCACCACCGTATGGCCTCCCTGCTGAGCTTGTGCCACCAAGTGAAAATCGGCAGTTTGCAGGAACTCGTTGATTGCTGGAGTTCTGTAGTTCCGGCTCGACGCCCAGGTGCTCACCGCAGTGAAGTGCGGGACCGTGGCCGCATCGGGTGACAAGAAGAAACCCTTCGGCAGCGCATTGACTCATGCTGCAAGGTCATCCTGCTGATCTTTCAACTCGTCAAAGACCCGCTCGATGCTGTACACCTGACCGGCCTCGTGTTGCGCGACAATCCAATCCCAGAATCCGGGACAGAAATCTAACCCGTAATGGACGCGCTTGGCGGTAATCAGGACGTTGCTGTCGAGTAAGTAGGCCATCAGACGCTGAATCCCAGTCTCTGCGCCAAGCTGTCGAATGTCATCAACCGCTTAAAACCCAACAACCGCATGGCTTCCGTGAAAGTGGTCCTGCCGCCCAAGGCGCTTGCAACAAGGGCATACTCGAACCGCCGGCTCACCCGCGCGCCCAGAGTTCGGTAGAAATCGCCGCCGTCACCTCCCGCAGTGATTTCCCGCAGCCGCTCGCTCTCGGCCTGGTAGGCGGCCCAGAACTGCTCGCGGCTCCGGAACACTCCGGCTTCCATCAGGCGGCGCAGAATCACCAGCGTGCTGACCTTGAACCGCCGTGCCAGCCGGGCGACCGCCGCCTCCACAGCTTCTCCTCCCTCCAACTCCCGTTGAAGCACGGTCAGCGGAACCAGTACCTCCGCCGCCACCTGGTTACACCAGTGCTCAGTTTCTTCGTCCGGAAACGCCGAGGCATCCGCGTCGGAGAGCGCCGATTCTCCACGCGCGAGATGCGCCAGTTCGTGGGCGATGGTGAACATTTGAGCGGACTTAGAATCCGCGCCATTCACAAAGACGAGGGGCGCAACCGGGTGAGCCAGCGCGAACCCTCGGAACTCGCCGGGGTCGAGTTTCCGATGGGTATTGCCTCCCACCACTCCGCTGACCATGATCAGGATGCCGGCATCCTCCACCGACTGGATGAGCCGGCGAAGCGCCTCGGTCCAGGTGCGATCCTGCCTGCGCTGCTCCAGATCAAACCCGATGGCAGTGCGGATGATCCCGGCGGCCTCAACTACCGGCATCGTCCTTACCATCGACCCCACCAGCCCGACCGGGTCGAGGCCTTCTTCCCGGGCAAACTCCTCAAACCACGCCTGCCGCGACTGGCACACGTAGATCACGTCCAGCAGGTCACCGCTGGGCCGCCGGAGCCCCGCCGGGCGGCGCGTGCGGAAGTCGGGAATTGGCAGCCGTTCTTCGGGAGGCACCGGCAGGAAGAAATAGCCGAACGCGGTGTACGTGGCGGCGGCAAAATCCTGCAGTTGCCGAAGGGTCGGTGGAGTCTCCCGCTTGAGCCATGCGTCCAGCTTGGGGAACTTCTGCCCTAGCGCCTCCGGTTCCTTTCCGGAACGCTCCATCGCCCAACGCAGGACTTCGGGTGCAACCTCCACATGAGTCATCGTACTGCCTCCGACGGTGGCTTAACCGCTCCGGTTACACGGGCTCTAGAAAGGCGAATTGCGGCACCAACGGACCTACGCAAGCAGACCCGCCAATATCCGGTACTCACCTCGTCGTCCTCGATAGTCGTTGTTCAAACAGCCAAATGGCGACTTGGCAATAGGGCCGAAGGAACCCCGCGCCGCCGCCATACTCGTCCCGCTTCCGCTGAATATGCTCCCGAGGCACCGTGTTGTGGAGACGGTTCTTCTCGCGCTTCCACCACTCCTGAACGGCATCGAACATAGCCTTGCGGCCGTTGCGATGCACAGAGAGGTTCAGGTTGAGCACCTGGTTGAGTTGGGCGTTAAACTCGGGGTCATCCGACTGGATCGAGCCGTCCATCTCATACCGAACCCGACGTTCGATCTGATGGTCCGGATTTGCAGGGTTCCAGCGCAACACCTGGTCTCCTTTCCGGGTGTCGCAATGCTGCAGGCTCGGCGGCTGACGGTGACCTCCGGGGCACGCCCCCAGCAGGTTCCGATAGTTGAGTCGATCCTCGGGATTGTCCGCCTGACATCGCCAGTGTTCGATCTTCATCTTCTCTGGGCTGCTCTCGATCCGGCCCATGCAATAACAGCACAAACCTCGCTGCTCCGCGACCAGCGCCTCGCGCAGTTCGCTCTTGTCGACGTAATTGTCGTAATCGCAGTACAGAGTCTGGCGATGGGCTGTCAAGCTTGGCGGCTCCGGGCCCTTAGCTATGGCTCTCAATCGTTGCCCTCCATGAAGTCGATGAGAGTCAAGGCGCGCATTACCTCCGGGTCATTCTCTCCCAGGCGTTCGCTCAGTTTCGCAACCAACTTCCGGGCCTCCTCGAAATGTTGGGATCCAACCTCGGCTGAGATCCGCGAAAGCAGTTCCTGCACCTCCTGCGCACGCGGATCGGCATTCATTATCTCTTCAAGCACCCGGCTCGAGTCCACCCCAAACGAATGTGTCGGCGAGTAGACCTGCCCGTCTGCGATGATCTGAATCCGGCTATGCTCCACCTCCCCGATGACCTGTGGCGAATGAGTTGTAGCGATGAACTGGCAACGCGGAAAGGCACTGGTCAGGTTTCGGACAATCTGCCGTTGCCACTTTGGATGTAGATGAAGGTCGATTTCATCGATCAATACGATCGCCTCGGTCTCGGCGAGCGGATCTCTGCCCCCGCTGCTCGTTTGGGAGAGTCGTCTCGCGAGATCGAGCACCAAAACAAGAACACCCCGTTCACCGTCAGACAGCTGCCTGATGTCGAGTTCGGCCCCCTGATGATCAACGAGTAGCGTCGGCTCACCCTCATCACTGGGACGAAGATTGTTGAACTCCGACAGAAAGCGTGACACGGCAGATTGAAGGACTGCGAGGTGCCTTCGTGCAGCCTCCCGCTCTTTTCCCATGACTTGTTGCGCCCGCAGCCACTCGGCTATTTGTCGGACACGCAACGAGCGGGCAACGAGCGCATCCACGTGAGCGGCCGCTCTATCAGCAACTGCTTTGGACGACTTTGCTCCAGCCGCGCCTGAGAGCGTCGCTCGATTGGTGGCGAAATAGAGGCAGAATGGCGAATCTTCAATTGAACGGGCTTCCTTCTTGAGTTGTGCAAGCGGAGGATCGTAGATGTCGTCATCCGAAACGCTGTGTGTCGTATCCAGTTGCCTCAGCAGACTCCGGGCTCGGTCACGAAGGCGCTCGGTGTCCAGCACCTGTCTCCGTAGTCTCTCCACGTTCTTGACGTCGTCCTGGGCGAATTGCTCTCTCCACTGCCGCCTTGTGTAGCTGAAGTTCCCATTCCCGAGTTCGAGCGACAACTTCACATCAAGGAACGGGAATCCGGACCTGATATCGGAGACAGCAAATGCCCTGGCCTTACTTCGAGAGTCCGAGATCCCAGGCATCACCCTCGACAGACAAATGCAGAGGCAATCCAGCACGGTCGATTTGCCGACGCCGTTGACACCGACAACCAAGTTGAATCCCGGCTGAAAGTGAAACTCTCCGTACTCGATTGCGCGAACATTCGCGATTGTGAGATTCTCAATCCTCATCACTCCTCCCAGACCGTGATCTGGCCGGTCACCGCGGCGGCAATCAGCGCGGAGCGGCGCTCTTTCAGTAGGGCAATGGTACGGTTCGTCGCAGCGGCTAAATCATCGAGTTTTCTGGTTTCTTGAGCAACGTGGGCCAGGATGGTTTCCTGCTCGCTCGACGAGGGCAGCGGGACCGAGATGTCACGAAACTCCTCCCAGTAGAGCCGAAGCCGGTCCCACACGATGCCGTGCGATCGACGGCCGCACTCGGCGCTGAATACGGGCGTTCGGAAGAGCAGGCCTGCAAACGCAGGCAACAGAGCTCCGTTCAGTGCGGCGACCACATAATCGGGACTGACTAGTCCGTCCTCTGGGGCGACTCCAACTGCGCCTTGCCACATGCGCATTTTGTTGAACACGATATCGCCTCGCCGGGCGATTTTGTAGGTGTTGAAGTCGGCCGCGGTGCTCTCGATCTTATCGTCAGAAAACTTCCTGAGTACGACCCCAGCGTTGATCGAGACCTCGAGCAACGGCAGATCCGGCTCTCCACGTTGATCGCGCTCGCGGAAGAGCCAGGCTATCCGGCGGGTTTCCCAGTGTGCCGGGATCGGGCCAAGCCAAGGGATACCGGAGTCGCGCAAGGGGCAGGTGGGGTCGAGACCGCGGGTGAAGGCACGGGTGATTAATGCCTGCCGCTTCTCGGCGAGCAGGACAAACAGCCGCTCCTTGGCCGCGATCAGCGCATCCAACCGCGCCGTCTCGCGGTCGAGGTATCGGGCGATGTCGCGCTGCGTATTGGGTTCAGGAAGGTGAATTTGGATATCCACCAGATCAGAAGCATTAATTGCGGGATAGCTCACCCCAACGGAGCGCCTTTCCACCTCCGCAAGGAACGTGGGTTCACGCAGCGCGTATTTGCAGAATGCGATGGCGAACCCGCCCGGTACGCAGGTTCTGATGGAGGCCGCCCGCGACATCGATGTCGAGGTCGCCGCCGAGATCGCCGGGAACATGGGCGCCCATGAGCGTGCGTTCCGGTGCTACCTGCGCGACAAGCGCATCTTCCGGACCGCGCGCGTGCTCGGGCACATCGACGGGTTGCCGAAGCGCTCCTGGGACACGCTGAAGAACCTGCCGGCGAAAGCCATCGAGGTCACGCCCGAAATGCTGGCCGAACTCGGGCGGCAGTTCTCCGAGTTTTTCTGGGCCACGCAGAAGCGCGGCGAACGGTGCATTGTCGAGCACCGGCGGCGCGAAGGCGACGTCGACTGCTTCTTCGCGTATCCGGCCGATTACCTGGAAGAGCGTTTTGGCTACGATGATGACGGCCAGTTCGGATTTCAGCGCCAGCGGCCTGCGTTTGAGGTTATCTTCGGATACCACCGCAACGATGGCACCACCGATGCGTACGTGCAAGGCGGGCGGAAAGTCCGGCAGCCGCTGACGCAGATCTTCGCCCGGGTGGCTCTCGGGGTCGACTACCTGCCGGAAACGTTCGCAGAGGAGCCTTTTAACCTGGAGATCTTCAAGAATCCCAATGTCACGTTTCCGACGAATCCCGGCCACCGCATCACCCTCGTCCGGGTGCAGGCGATGCGGCTTCAGTTTCATGGGAATCGTGCCGGGCGCGTTACTGTAGCGATTGATGCGAGGTCAAGAGAGGGATCGGTTTACGACGTGATCGCCGACAAACTCGCCGAGAAGCACGCGTGCCTGGAGAACGCAACCATTATGGGCGTCACCTTGCAGGCATTTCTGCGGGACGACCACGACAAAGAGCGTGTCGTACAGTTCAGGATCAGCGCGCCGGCGACCTGCGACCTGGGCGACAGGCCCGAGGAACAGCTTCTGCGCCAGTATCTGCCCAAATGGGGGATCGAGAAAGATGCCGATGATCTGGCCACGGCTGCTTGAGCGGCTGGCCTCGGGTGATCCGGTAGTCGGCGTCGATGAAATGCGCCGCTGGGGCCGGCTCGAATTTGATCGCGCCGTGAGTTTGGGGATCCTGCGGGAAACGGAGGCGGCCCGGTGGATCATGTGCGATGCCTGCCCGGAGAGGCACTGGTCGGAAGTCATCGTGGTGGCCGGCGGCAGGAGGATGTTCATCTCCTGCCCGGAAGAAGGCACAGTGAATATCGAGCCACCGCGGCTACGGCAGTGGCGCATCGACGCCGGGCGTGTGGCCGATCTCGCCGCTGTCGCGCTGGGATTTACCACGGGAGTTGAGGTTGTGCTGCTTCAGCACCTGTGGAGGCTCGGCCGGCGACGCCTTGGCGGGCGGTACCGCGATGTCTTCCTGGGCATCGGGGGCGGGCCGACGCTGGCGGAGATGTCGGCCGCGGTCCAGTCCTTGATTGGCCAAGGCTCCGCGCTGCTGATGTCCGTTCGTTGCGATGGCAACCCAAATGGGCTGCCGGCCAGCCACCAAGTCATCGATTTCATTTCGGTCTCGCGACTGGAGGGCGCGCAGGCCGTTGTGGATATCGAGTACCTGGAGGACAGGTTCGCCGAGAGCACGCCGCCATCTCTAAAATCAGCGCAGAGCCTCCCGGCTCCCGCCGGAGCGGTGTGGGGCGATGTTTCGATTATCGTGTTCGAGGAATTTATGCGAATCACGGTGGGCCGCAAGGAGCATGAGGTGGGATTCGCCGAGATCGGACTGGACCCGCAGTCGCAGACAGTAGAGCTGTTGAAGCTGTTCGCCGCGGCAAGAGGAACCTTGGACGGCGCCAAACTGCGGAATGCCATAACCGGAGACACGCCGGTCAGAATCCGCGTTCTGCGGCTCCGGCAACTCCTTCAAGCGTTAATCGAGATCGATGGAAACCCGCTCGGTTATGCCAAAAAGGCCGAGAACTACACATGCAATTTCCACATCCGGTTGGATCGCGATGAGGGCTTCCGGGCTCCATCCGGCACCTCCTGGCTCGACCTTGCGTTTCACGAGCGTGCGGACGGCCGGATTCTCGTGTCCATTTCGGAGAAACGCCAATTCCGGGCCCACGGTCAGTATTGTGAGGATGGAAAGCGCGTTACCGAAGTCGCCGAACGGGATGGCACTATCACACGGACCCACGCACTTGAGGAGATTGGTCTCCGGAATAGCGCCGGCCGCCTGAGCAAAGAGGGGACTGTTTTCCTGGAGCTGCTGCGCACCGGAAAAATCCGTGCGAGCGGGGACAACAAACTGGTCGTCCTCGGGCTCGCCGAACGGCTAAGGGATTGGACCGAAATTGCGGGCGATCCGCTCCGGCTTATCGAAGCATCCGATTGCTGGACAGCAGTTTTCGCGTGTTCGAGCGAGCTTAAATGCGGTCACGTTTCTAAGTTTCCGCCTGAAAAGCGGCCGCAGGCGATCAGATCGGAAGGCCCTCGGAATCCGTAGTTCTGTACCGGGTCCACCGAGCTTAAGGGCCCCAGTCGTTCCATGTGCCCCTGCATCCGGTCGTTCGTGCGTTTCCAGCGGACCTCCCAACCGTGCGCGGCGAAGTAGTCGACCATGACGTCGCGCAGGTTAGTGAGCGAGTTGGTGCCGATACGACTCCAGCTGAGTATTTCTGCGTCCGTTTGATCCCATAATTCTCCCAGGGTACACACCTCGCGACGCTCCAGCGCGTTCGAGACGCGCGTTGAGAAAGGCAACTCCTCGATGTTCTTATCCAGCAGTCGCTCCCAACTCAGGTACACCCTGGCCGGAGCCGCGAGGAGCCGGTCCCGAACTCTGACTTCCCGAGCCAATTCTTCGACGCGAGCCTGAAGGCCGGTGATCGCCTGCCCTGCGTTCGAGATCAGGCGCACGGAGCGATTCAGAATCTGCCGGACACGCTCGGCGGTAATGCCGTGCTCATCTCCCAATCCGCGGTACGTGCGGCACCGATAGAGGCGGTCTTTAAGGATCGCAAGGTCGCGATCCGGGAATTCCGGGCGGTTCGACTTCGAAGCCCCGCGCTTGGCGTTCCTCTGTCGCCCGCGAGGCAGTGCTGCGCCTCGTTTTACGTGATCCCTTGCCATATCTCGTCAATAATTCAAATTTAACAGATTAGCCGTCCGAATCTCCTCGCAAGCCGGTGCTCGCAGTGCTGGTCGCGGCACGTGCAGAGTTACATGTAACAGTGCCTTCATTCACACGCCGAAAAAATCTTCCAACTAAATTCTCCCTGTTTTCAGCCGGATAGCGATCTGAGGGCTTCCGGCGGGCCGGGCGGTGTTACATGTAACAGGCCCAGTAGCAGAGGCAACGATGAATTCCGCACCTTCTGCTACGAAATCAAACCACAACGAAGACCAGACCCCGCCGCCTGTCAAGAGTGACGCGGAGCACCTGGTCCGGGAGGCTTTCAACGACATCGCCCTGGTCATCGGCGGCGTCGCGGTCCTCCACCACCTTGATGATGACCTCACCTGGACGCTGATGAAGCGGTTAGACCGGATTCGGGTCCGGCTGCTGCGGGACTTCAAAGGGATCTCACGCCTGGAGGGCTTCGAACCCGCCGCCGTCGATCCGCCGCGGGTGCATGCGGCCGTTGAAGAATTCCTGGTTCGGAACCGCGCGGGGATGGGGGAGTGAGGCAGGCCATGACAGCGAACCGATTCCCCCATCTCTCCGCACCCCGGCAGGCGCTGGTACGGCTACTGCAATCCACGAACTTCGGATACATCGAAGGGCTCGAAGTTCGCGGCGGCGAGCCGGTTTTCGATCCCGCGCCGATTGTTTTCCAGGAAGTGAAGTTGGATTCGGCCAACCAGCCGACGCCCGAAGCGGATCTGCCCGATTTCGAACTCCGCACCGAGGTCATCCGGCTCATGGACGAGCTGGACCAGTTACGCGACGGCGTTATCGAGCGGATCGATGTCCGTTATGGCCTTCCTCGCCGCGCCGTGATCGAACGCCCTATCAAGGGGGTGCGGCGGTGATGGCGGCGACGACCATACCCCTGGCGGATTTCACCCCGTACCTGCTCCAGCAATCCGCGCTGCGGGCGAGCCTTCTGCAGACCAGCTTCGGCTTCGCGGCCGACGACTGGGAAGATCTGCGGCAGGACCTGGCGCTCGACTGCCTGCGCCGGCTGCCCTGGTATGACCGATCGCGCGGAAGTTGGCAGGGCTTTGTCCGCGGCACCGTTCGCCACCATGCCTGCGTACTCGCATCCCGCCAAATTCGCCGGCGGGAGGTGCAACCGCTGGCGTTGGATGACAGCGAAGATGCCGGTACGGCCGCGGCCGAGGATTTCCGGCCGCTCCTGGAAATCGGCCTGGACACCCAGCGTGTGCTGGCAGGCCTTCCCGATGATCTCCGGACGCTTGCGCATTATCTTGCCGAGATGCCTGTCTCTGCCGTGCGCCGCAAGACGGGCCTTACCTCGGCGCAGATCAACCGTGGTATCAGGCGCATCCGCGGGGCGTTCACGGCAGCAGGCTTGGCGCCGGCAAAAGAAAGGGACGCCAGATGACGCGCCTCCCTATCTCGGACATCCGGCTCGATGGCGGTACGCAGCCCCGCGCCACTCTCGATTTCGAGGCGATCGATGATTATAGCGAGGCTATGGCGGCGGGGGTTCAGTTCCCGTCGGTCACGGTCTTCTATGATGGCGAACAGTATTGGCTCGCCGATGGCTTCCACCGCGTTCGGGCCGCATACTCGGCGAACCTCGACAGCATCGATTGTGACGTCCGGCAAGGCACGCTCGAAGATGCCCAATGGTTCAGCTTCGGCGCCAACAGTGCGAATGGGCTTCGCAGAAGCAACGACGATAAGGCCCGTGCTGTCAGATCGGCTCTGACCCATCCGCGTGGCACCGACCTGAGCGATAGCGTAATCGCCCGCCACTGCGGTGTTACGCAGCCTACCGTGGCGCACTGGCGGGAGAAGCTGGGGCTATCATCAAAAAATTTGATGATAAAATCCCGCGCGGTCACCCGCGACGGAAAAACCTACCAGCAGAAGATCCACAGCCCCGGCGAACGACAGCAGACGCGCAAAACCAACTCAAAGCGGAAGGCGTTGAATGCGCTTATTGAGGCCGTGTTCGTGATCAGCAATTGTCCGATCCCGGCTGAAGATGTCGCAAAGCACCTGATCTCCCGGCAGGACCGGGAACAAATCATTTCATCAATGGAGAAAGCTCGTGAATTCCTTGAATTTTGTGCAATCGAAACAGGAAACGCCGGCGTCGCAGAAAGACTCGGCAGCCAGCCGCATGCCGCATCGGGTGCGGATGACGGTGACGCCGAAGATGGCGCGCGAGTGGCTGGAGAGGAATGTCTCCAACAACCGGCCACTGAGTGACAGCTTCGTGATCAAGTACGGCCTCGACATGATGGAGGGTCGCTGGCATTACAACGGCGATGCGCTCCGGTTCGACACCGATGGTCGGCTGATCGATGGCCAGCATCGTCTCCACGCCTGCATCGAGGCAGACGTCCCATTCGACACGGATGTGATCTTTGGCCTGTCGCCGGAGGCGATCAGGACCATCGATATCGGTCGTGGCAGGACAGCCGGGCACATCGCGCACTTCGAAGGCGCACAGAACGCGTCCTGCGCGTGCGCAATCGCGAGTCTGATCCTCCTCCATCGCCGCCATGGAGTTCAGTATTTGAATGATGCGCGCTGCCAGCCCACGAAACCGCAGATCGTCGAAGCCGTGCGGACCCTGTCCGGCTTGGACGAGGCTGTCGTTCAGGCGGGGATGCTCGGAAGAAAAATCGCACCTCCGCGCGTAGTGGGCTTCTGCTACTACCAGTTCGCGGCGCAGGACCGGGACATTGCGCGCCGGTTCTTCGACGAGCTGGGGCACGGGTTGAACCTGAGCCTGGACAACCCGGTCTACCTCCTCCGGGAACGTCTCTTGACGGACCGGATGGCGAAGGCCAAGTTGCCGCAGTTGGAAATCGTGGCGTTGTTCTTCAAGGCTTGGCGCTCCTACCGCGAAAACAGGCCGGTGCGAAAGCTGTTCTGGAAACGCGATGGCGCAGCGCCGGAGAAGTTCCCGGAAATCGGGGAGGCCGCATGAAAGGGCCGATGACTTCGACCTACTCTATGTGGTCGCTGTTCCGGAACTGCCGCAAGGCGGTGGAACTGCGCTACCTCCAGCATCTGGTTCCGCTCGACCGCGATCGGAACCTGCACTTCGGCTCCATCATCCACGAATGCCTTCAGGCGTGGCACCAGCGGCGCGACCTCGAGGAGGTCCTGACGCTCATCGACCGCCTGTGTCCGGAGCACTTGCAGGACGACAATCAGCGCCGCGATTGGCACTTGGCCGCGGCCATGATGAAGGCGTACGCGCGGCGGTACGCGAGTGACGACTTTGACATCGTCGCCCTGGAGAAGAACTTCGAGAGCCCCATTATCAACCCGGCCACGGGCGCCGCGTCGCGCAGCTTCGTCCTCGCCGGCAAGGTGGACGGCATCGTCCGGATCGGCAACGACTACTTCATCCTCGAACATAAGAGCGCCGGCCAACTCGATGGGGATTACCTGGAGAAACTCTGGACCGACTTCCAAATCACCATCTATGCCCATTACATCGAGCAGACCATGGGCATCCCCATCACCGGCATTCTCTACAACGTGCTGGTGAAGGCGAAGCTCCAGCAGAGCAAGGGCGAAACGGAGGAGGAATTCCAGGAGCGCCGCGCGGAACTGCTGGCCAAGTCGAAAACCGGCAGGACCACCGCAAAGCGGAAGCTGCCGGAGTCCGATGAAGATTTCCAGCAGCGGCTCGCCGAGAAGTACACCGACCCCGAGATGTTCCACCGCGAGATGCTGTATCTCTCGCGGGACCGCTTCGACGTGCTCCGCAGCGAACTCTGGGAGCTGACCCAGGCGTTCCTCGATGCACGGCGCCGCGGGGTCTTCTACCAGAACACCGCATTTTGCTTCAACTATCAGCGCCCGTGCGCCTATTTTCCGCTGTGCCGTTCCAATGGCAATCCCAATGTGATCGAGAACTTTTACCAGCGCGTCCCGCCCAACGAGGAATTGCGGGTCGTGCCCAGTGAATCCACCGAACCAGCTTTTTAAAAAAAGGAAAATCATGCTACCAATCGCAAAAACATCACCGAAACCCGATCTCGCCGACCTGACAGTATTGGTCTACGGGCAAACGAAAATTGGCAAGTGCGTCGCTGGCGACACGGAGCTCGTCAATCCCGGCAACGGGCGCATCCAGACCATTCAGGATCTTGTGCGGAGCGCGCAAGGCTCCGTTCTGACCATGCGGGAAGCGGGCCAGATCGATTCGGCTGTGCCCGCGGCCTTTCTGGAGAACGAACCGGCGCAATTGTACCGGCTGAAGACGCAGACGGGGCGCACCATCGAGGCTACAGCCGGTCATCCCTTCCTCACGCGCGCCGGCTGGAAGCGCCTTTCCGAGTTGACTACGGCGGACCGTATCGCCGTCGTCGCCGAGTACCCGTTGCTTTCCGGCACCGGGGACACCGATGACGCCTTAGTGAAGATCATGGGCTACCTGATTGCCGACGGGTCGCTCGCGCAAACCAGCCCTGTGTTCACTAAGGACGATCCGCTGGTTCGTATGGATTTCGAATCCGCCGTAGAGGCCAAGGGGGACGAGTGTGTCGAGTATCTGAATGATCGCGGCGTGACGCACGTTCGGATTCGCGGCAAGGCCGGCGAGCGGAATAACGTAATCTGCTATCTGAAGGAAGTTGGTCTCCAGGGCGTCAAGTCCGCCGATAAGGTAATCCCGTCGTTCGTCTTCGGGCTGAAGCGGTCCAAACAGAAGCTCTTTCTCAACCGGCTCTTCACCTGCGACGGTTCGGTGGAAGCGAAGGGCAGGATCAGCTACAGCTCGACCTCTGTGCGCCTGGTCCGGCAGGTGCAACATCTGCTGAGCCGATTCGGCATCGTGTCGCTGATCCGCGACAAGTTCCTGGATGGCCGGCTGTACGGTGCCGAATTGGTCATTTCCGCCAAAAACGACCTGCTGCGATTCATTGATGAGATCGGCTTCATCGGGGAGAAGGCTGTTAAGGGGGCCGCGCTGCGCCAGAGCCTGTACGACGTTCGGGCCGCGGAGACGCAACTCGACCGGCTTGGGCCAGTGCTGTTTGATGGTGTCATTTCCGTCGAGCCGACGCGGGTCGCGCCGGTTTACGACTTGACCATCGATGCGTCGCACAACTTCGTAGCGAACGACTTCATCGTGCACAACTCGACATTCTGCTCCCAGGCCGATGGCGCGCTGTTCCTCGCCACCGAGCCCGGTCTGAACTCACTTAACGTCTTCCAGGCGCCCATCCAGTCCTGGGAGGACCTGCTCGCCGCCTGCAAGGAGATCGCCGAAAGCGAGCACCCGTTCCGCACGGTGGTGATTGACACGATCGACAACGCTTACAAATTCTGCACCGAGTATATCCTCCGGAAGCATAAGATCGAGCACGAATCCGACCTGGGCTACGGCAAGGGCTACGCGCTGGTCAACAACGAATTCCAGCGGGTACTGACGAAGCTTGCGTTCCTGCCGTACGGCCTCTTCCTGGTCTCGCACGCCAAAGAGATCGAAATGGAAACCCGCACGGGCAAATACACGCGAATCGTGCCCACCCTTCCGGAGAAGGCCCGCAAGATCGTGCTCGGCATGGTGGATATGGTGCTGTTCTGCGATCTGGAACAGGCCGACGGCGAGGACGGCGGCGCGAGTATCCGCCGGGTCATCCGCACCAAGCCCAGCCTGCATTACGAAGCCGGCGACCGCACGGGCAGGCTCCCGGAGACGATCGATCTCGACTTCCGGAAGTTTCTCGATGCGTTCAATGCGGCTGTCGCGCCGCTGAAGCCGCTGCCAACCGGCAAGCCGGCCGCGAAGTGAATTCCCCAGAGGAGATAACAGTATGAACAAACGTGCAATTGATCTTTCGCAGTTTGATGACGATTACCGCTCCGAACATCCCGAGGAGCGCGGCGACTTCGAAAGCGTCCCGGACGGCAAGTATCAGGTGGCGGTGGAGAAGGTCGAGTTGACCGAGGCCCAGTCCACCGGGAACCCGATGCTGAAGTGGACCCTGCGCGTAATCGCGCCGAAGTTTGTCAACCGGCTAATCTGGCGGAACAGCGTCATCACGCACAACACGCTGAAGTACGTGAAGACCGACCTGCATACCTGCGGCCTCGACCTCGACAGGATCTCCGATCTGCCTAAGCACCTGAAGAAACTGCTCGACGTGAAGCTCGAAGTAACCAAAAAGACCAAGGGCGAGAACGAGAACATATTCTTCAACCGCCGCATCGAAACCGACCGCACGCCCGGCAAGTTTCGCCAGGAAGCCGGAGATGCCCTCAAACCGTTCTGAGCCGCAGCCGGTCACGATCGTCATCGATACACGCGAACAGGAATACTATTCGTTCGATCCCCGGCTGGCGGCCACGGTGCGGCGCGCACTGTCGGCCGGGGATTACTCCATCGACGGCCTGGAGAATACCGTGGCCGTCGAGCGCAAGAGTCTCGATGACTTCGTGTCCACGGTGATTCACAGCCGGGCGCGCTTTCGCAAGGAACTGAGGAAGCTGGCCGAGTATCGGGCGGCCTGCGTCGTGGTCGAAGCGGGCCTGCTCGAGGTGATGCTGCACCGGTACCGCGGCGACGCCCATCCCAACGCGGTCCTCGGGAGCGCGTTGTCGATCATTCTCGATTTCCGCATTCCGGTTTTCTTCTGTTCGAGCCGGCAGGCGGCCTGCCAGTTTGTGCAGGCGTACCTGCTGGCTGCACACGCGAGGTGGCATGCATGACAAAGGCAGCAACCGCGGAGGCGCGTACCTCCCTCCGCGGCGTAGTGGAGATGGTTTTCTACTCCGGCCCAACATTCACGGCCGGGCGTCTGCGAACCCCGGAAGGGACTCTGGTGAATTTCGCCGGGAAGATTTTCGCCAGGCCGAACGACCCGGTGCGCTTCGAGGGCCAGTGGACGCAGCATCCGAAGTACGGCCGACAGTTCTCCGTTGAATCCCTCGGCTACGACCTGGAGATGGACGCCGACGGCTTGGCGAATTTTCTGGCGAACCATCCAGACGTGAAAGGCATCGGCCCGACCAAAGCCCAGCTCATTGCTGATGAGTTTGGCGCCGGGTTCGACGCTGCGATCCGGACCCGGCCTGAGGCGGTCGCGGCTGTGGCGAAGGTGCCGTCGGAAGCGATTCTGGCGCTTCAGCGCATCTGGATCGCCAACAGCGATTTCAACGCGGCCATGACCTACTTGTCGCGGTTCGGGTTGACTCACCACCAGGTCACCACGCTCGTGGAACGGTTCGGCAGCCAAGTGGTGCCGATTCTCGAACGTGATCCCTACGTGCTGATGCGCGAAATCCCCGGGTTCGGGTTCAAGCGCGTAGACAAGATCGCCCGGAAGATGGGCACGCCCAAAGATCTGCCGTCGCGCATCCGCGCCGGCCTTTACTACTGCGTGATCGACGCACTGGATGACGGCGACTGCTGGGTGGAGTATGAGGATCTTCTCGACCGCGCCAACACGCTGCTGGTGATGGACACCCTCGATAGCCGGGAAATCATCGAGAAGCACCTCGAAGCCCTTATCGCTGATGGGAAACTCGTCTGCCAGCCGTTCGAGCGCCTTGTGGTAGCCGACCCGGAAATGTACCAGATGGAAACGGCACTCGCCGAGATTCTGGGCACGGCGCATGCGGCCAGCCCGCACGCCTTCGCTGATCTCGAACGGCTGCTCGACTCCGAGGGAGCAGAACTCACGGCGGAGCAGCGGCAGGGCGTGAAGAACGCCCTCATGTACTCCATTTCGCTGATGACCGGCGGCGCCGGGAGTGGGAAGACGTACGCGGTTTCTACCATCACCAGCATTGCGCAACTGCTGGAGAAACTGGTGGTGCTGGCCGCACCCACCGGCAAGGCCGCCAAACGGCTCGAAGAACTGGTCGGGCACGAGGCCAGCACTATTCATCGCCTTCTCGGGTTCAATGGCCACACGTATTCCCGCGACGCCCTGAACCCAATTGAGGCGGACATCCTGATCGCGGACGAAATGGGCATGGTGGACGTGCCGCTGGCCTGGCGACTGTTTCAGGCCATTGATCGCACGAAAACCGCCGTTGTGCTCGTCGGTGATCATAACCAACTGCCGCCGGTGGGGCCGGGCAATGTTCTCCGGGATCTCGTGAAATCGGGCGCCATTCCCACCACCGTTCTCACCCAGATCATCCGCCAGGCGGGCGTTCTGAAAGAGAACTCCACGGCCATTCTCTCCGGCGAAGTGCGACCGACCGCGGCCGTCAAAACTGGCGCCCGGCGGCCCTGGTACGTGATCGACAAGTTCACCGATGCCGGCGATGTCCGCCGCATGTTGCTGCTCCTGTTCGAAGAAGTGCTCCAGGAACGGCTCGGCTACGACCTGCGCCGCGACGTGCAGGTATTGACGCCTACGCACAAGGGCCCGCTCGGCACCGTCGAGTTGAATATCGAGCTTCAGCGCCTGGTGCAGAAGAAGCTGTTCGGCGTCGATGTGGCCGACGTGGCGCCCGGGCACAAACCGCGCCTCTATCCCGGCGACAAAGTAATCCAGACGAAGAACGACTATGAACTGGGTGTCATGAACGGCGCAATGGGAGTTGTACAGGATGTGGATGCCAAGGGCGGATTGACCATCGATTTCGATGGCCCGCCCGTGCGGATCGAGGCAGACTCCGAGGCTGTCGGCAATGTGCAGTTGGCGTTCGTAATCTCAACACACAAAGCGCAGGGAGCGGAATTCCCCTGTGCTGTGGTCATCGCTCATCGCTCGCATTCCTTTATGCACCACCGCAATCTACTGTATACCGCGGTAACGCGCGCCAAAGAATCCGTGATCCTGCTCGGGGACCGGTGGGGGATCGAGAACTGCGCTGCCAAGCGCCAGGTGGACCGCCGCAAGACGTTCCTCTCCTTCCTGCTCCCGGCGGAGGCGCGCCAGTGACCGCTTCCCCACTGGACATTCAGACCTATTACCGCCGAGTCACGGACATCGATATCGGCGAGATCGCCCGCGAATTGCTGGCCGGTAAGCTCACCCAGGAGACGCGTCAGACGCTCTATTGCGATTGCCCGAACCACCGCAGCCAGTCGCACCGGTCACTGCACGTCTGGCTCGACCGCCAGGGCTGGTACTGCCACGCCTGCGGCGTCGGCGGAGACGTCCTGCAGTTGGTGGAGTTCGTGCGCCACGGGATGGTGACCCGCGGGCAGTTCGGGCGCATGCCGGATTCACATCGCCAGGCGCGGGACTTCCTGGCCGCCCGGCTCGGACTTCCGCTATTGTCGAAACTCGCAGGCGAAAACCCGGAGCAGGCCGAGGACGATTACCACCTCACCGTTCGCGTTCGCGAGGCGCTCACGGCGCTGGCGGACATCTATCATCAGCGGCTCATGGGCAACCCGGAAGTGCTGGCGTGGTTCCGCTCCAAATACGGGATCGGAGATGAAATTATCGAGCGGCTGAAGATCGGCTACGCCGATAACAGCCAGCCCAGCGCGGCGCGCGCGCTGATGGACGGACCCGGCGAATTCACGCTGCGGGAGTTGACCGCCACCTCCGCTTTCCGTCCCACATCGCAGGATGGAGTCGTTCCCGCTTTCGAAAGCCGGGTTGTTTTCCCCTACTGGAGCCGCGGCCGCGTGGTGTTCATGATCGGGCGGCGCACGCCGTGGACACCCGATCACGAGTGGGAGAAATCGAAGTACAAGAAACTTGCCGTCAGGAATGGGCGCAATAACGAGCACGTTGCGGAATGCATTCGGAACGACGTCCTCTACAACGAAGACGCGCTGCTCACCCGTCCGGAACGGGTCGTCATCACCGAGGGCGTCACGGACTGCATCTCCCTGATGGAGCATGGATTCCCGGTGGTCTCGCCGGTGACCGTGCAGATTCGGGAGGCGGATTGGGAGCGGCTGCTACCTAAGCTCGCCGGCGTGAAGACCGTTTTCATCTGCCAGGACAACGAAATCTCTGAGGCCGGCATGCAGGGCGCTTTGAAAATGGCGCGCGTGCTGGCGGATCACGGGATTCTCACACGCGTAGCCGTTTTGCCGCTCGGTGAGAAACAACGGGCCGCGCGCGAAAAACTAGCCGGACTGGAGGCGCAGAGTCCCAAATCGGATGAACTGCTGGCCGAAGCGAAAATCGACGTTAATGAGTTCTTCGCGACAGGTAAGACGGCGGCCGACTTCGAGGCCATCCTCGATGCGGCACAGACGCCGCTCGAACTGGCGATCTCTAAGCTTCCAGCGGATGTTCCGGAATCGGATCTGGCCCGGGCATTGGAGCCCATCCTTGCCGAAATCCGGCAGCTCGACCCAATTGAGCAGCCGCGGTACTTGCGCACCGTACAGGAGAAATGCGGGAAGGATCGCATTCCGATCTCCGCACTGCGGCAGCAAATGAAAGTGGTCCGGATTGATGGCCGCCGGAATGGCAGTGGGCGCAGGGACGCCGGGTGGAGTACACGTGGGCCGGCGACGGCACCGGCACCGAGCGGCGGATCAACTTGGCGCGACGGGCTATTGCTCAATCTCAACGGCACCGTAAAGCCCGTGCTCGCCAACGCGATCACCGCACTGCGGGGAGCGCCCGAATGGGCGGGCGTGCTTGGCTACAATGAGTTCGCTCATTTCACTGTTCTTCAGAAGCCCACGCTCTGGATGAAACCCGACGCGGAGATCCCCGCAGACTGGATCCCCAACCATGATGCCCTAACCGCCGAATGGCTCCAGCACCAGGGAATCTTCGTCACCCCTGATGTGGCTGGCCAGGCTGTCGAGGTCGTGGCGCGGGAGCATTCGTTCCATCCCGTCCGAAAGTACCTGAAAGAGCTCACCTGGGACGGGACGCCGCGGCTTCAGACATGGCTCTCGGAGTACCTCGGCGCCGACCAGTCGCCATATGCGGCCGCTATCGGTTCGCGGTGGATGATTTCGGCCGTGGCACGTGTGTTCGAGCCTGGATGCAAAGCCGATTGCTGTCTGATCCTCGAAGGTGAACAGGGCATCCGCAAATCCACAGCGCTTCGCGTGCTGGCACAACCGTGGTTCACCGACGAGATCGCCGACTTTGGATCGAAGGATGCCGCTCTGCAGACCCGCGGTGTGTGGGTAATTGAGATCGCCGAACTGGAGTCCATGTCGCGTGCGGACGTCGGCAAGATCAAGGCATTCATGAGCCGGATGACCGACCGATTCCGGCCGCCCTACGGGAAGCGCCCCATTGAATCGCCACGCCAGTGCGTGTTCGCCGGCAGCGTCAACCACGGCACATACCTTCGCGACGAAACTGGCGGGCGCCGTTTCTGGCCGGTAGCTTGTAAGGCGCCGGAGATCAACGTCGATGCCTTGGCGGAAGTGCGCGACCAGCTCTGGGCCGAGGCCACTCAGTGGTACTTCGATGGCAAAACATGGTGGTTGGACTCGGTGGAGCTGACTCGGGAAGCTCAGGAGGAACAGGCTGCCCGTTATGAAGGCGATCCGTGGGATGAGCTGATAGCAACCTGGGTTGAGGAACGGGATTCGGTATCAGTGGCCGACATTCTGACGTTCTGCCTCGAAAAGAAGAAAGACATGTGGTCCCAAATGGATAAGAATCGCGTCTCGCGTTCTCTTCGCGCTCTGGGCTGGATTCGTTATCGATCGGGATCGAGGGGCTCGCGAGAGTGGCGCTATCGGAGGCCCCAATGAACCCAGAGCGCCAGCTTGGCGGGCCGGTGTCCCAGTCTCGCCCCGTGTCCCAGTATGTGTCCCAGTATGTGTCCCAGTATCAAATTCTTTGTTTTCATGTCCGTGTCCCAGTGTCCCAGTATATTTACGCGCGCATACGCGTAAGAGTAATGAAGTGCATGCGTGTGGGAACGGGAGGCGTGTAATGCGCGAAATTCTTATAGAAATTTTCGTGATTCGCGTGGACACACTGGGACACTGGGACACCGACTCGGAACTCCCTTATTTTCAGTTGGCTACGGTGTCCCAGTCTGCGGCAAACGTGAAGAAGCCCAACTGGGGCACGAGGACACGACCATGACGGCACCGACCGGAACCGAGATTAGACCGCGGGCGAATTTAGCGGCGCCGGCGAATAGGGCGATGTACGTTTCCACGTCTCTGGAACACTGGCACACTGATCAGCCCCATCTGTTTGCCCGCGATTTCCAGATCAACGACACGGCGTACCGGCGCCTCGATCCCGAATACTACGCATGGCTGCGGTCCAGGATGAATCTCGTAAAGATGGCCGCCGATGCCGACAAACTCGGGCGTGAAGAATTCGATGAACTTCGCCACCACTTCAATACGATTCACGAATGGGCAATGGGGCACTTTGGCGAGTTGCCGTTGGCGCAAGCTGTTCGCAACCTGGATGCGCGCGAGTATCGGGCGCCAACTGAGGAATCAGAAGCGCGCGCCGACAGCAATAGAACAGGGGACGCCGTCGGCTTTGGTCAGTCCTACGCGATTGCCCTCGTGGACGCCATAGCTGATAAGGCACTGGCACTTGGCTGGAAGCGGGAACGGCTCTATGATCCGGGCAAGCGCGTTTTCGATCCGCGGCGCGGCCTCGTCGGCTATCTCAAGCCCGGCGACAGAATCGGAGAAGTATCCGCACATTCGATAGAGATCATCCGTTCAGTGCCGTCGGAGGTGCGCCATCACTTCTACAACCCGGACCTCGAGCAGCCATGGATGAAAAAAATCAGCTCGGACCAGAAAAAATCCGAAAATTTGTCGTGAGTCGCTGGTATTAGTATATGAAGAGTCGGTTCGGACGACCAGCGTCAGGCGCACTCCCCGGAAGATCCCTTCAACCTCCTTGCGGGCATACCCGCACACCTAAAACCGTCCATGCCCGAACTGCGTACCTATGTTCCTCTCAAACCGCCGATCCGAGTGCAACGGAACCCGGTTCCGGCACAGCCGCCCCAAGATCGATACGTGTGTGGCCCATGCAACTCATGGAAGCGCGCTCGAATCATCGATTTCCGCTTGGGGTCTTAGGTTTAATGTCAAAGCACAAAGGGGTCGACGTTCGAATTCTGAATCCAGCTTCCGGTCGGGGCTATACCAGCCGAAAGTGCGCGGAGCGATACGTCCGGCGTGGCATTGCGCGCTGGGTCAAGGATGAGCGCGGGCGCAATTGTGTTGAGTTCCTTTCCGGTGCCGACAGAGCGGCAACCGTGGCCGTATCGGTGGCCAGAGAGACCGCCTATGATCGTGCTGTGCGCACGGGTATCGCGCAAATCCCCGATTTGGCGAATCTGCCCATGATTGCCCCCGGCGTGGCACTGGGCCTCGGGCGCCGCAAGGGGGCCAGTCGGCACACCTTCGTGGCGAACAGCGGCACGCCGATGCTCAATGAAGCGCATCATCAAAATTTTTGATGATGTGCTATCGCAAGTCGCCAGCGGCCCCGACCTCGCTGTAGCAGCAATCTGGTGGCCTCCAGGCTTGCTTCGGGTCCTGTAAGTGACTGATTTTTCGAGGGTAGAACGACCCCACGCTGTGACTACTGATAGCTCTCGGAAGTAGGTTGACAGTTGACGAGCAAATCGCATCCCGTTGATCACTCTGGTGCTGGCCCTATCTTTGTGTCACCTGTCGGCGACCGTGCGGTTGACGGGGCTCCGAGTTTCGCGCTGATACCTCTGCGGCGGCGTGACCGCAGTGTAGCGGCCTATGCGTTAGTTGATGGGAGCGACGCTTGGGTCGCCAGCCGCACCTGGCACTTGAGCCCATGCGGTTATGCCTCTGGAAGCGATCGGGGAAGTACCGTGTATATGCACCGGCTGCTCGCCGGGGCCCCGGAGGGTCTGGAGGTTGACCACATCAACCGGAACCGGCTGGACAATCGCCGGTGCAATCTCCGCCTGACGGATCGGGCCGGAAACGCGAGGAACCGAACGCCCGGCAGGTCCCGCTACAGGGGTATCCGGCAAATTGGCAGCTTCTGGGGCGTGCGAATCAAGCACGAGGGACTCCATCATGATCTCAACGGGTTCTCAAACCTGGAGGATGCTGCCATGGCTTACGATATGGCGGCGATCGCAATCTTTGGGATCTACGCTCCCACTAACTTCGACTACGGCGAGGATCTTCGGGGTCTGGACGATGCTGCACGGGAGCTTTTGAGGAAGATTGCTCCAGATTGGCAAGTGGTCGAGAATGCCCCCGAACGTAACAAGCTACTGGACGAAGCGGTTGCTTACGCGGCAGAAGCGTTGGCGAGGTAATAGGGTGTGCCGGTAGCCCGCAAACTGGTGAGCCAGGCCGAGTATGCGCGGCACCGCGGAACCAGCCGACAGTATATTTCGCGTCTGGCCAAGGCCGGTGTCCTCGTACTGCAGAAGGGGCAAGTGGACGTGGCGGCGTCAGACGCCGTCTTGGATGATCGGCCCGACCGGACATCTGAGGCAGTAACCAACTCTCCGGCGGAGGCGCCTCCGCAGACCGGCAGCTACGCGCAGGCAAAACTCGCAGACATGGTCTTTCGGGCCAAGCTGCGACGGCTCGAATTTGAGACGCGGTCGGGCAAGTTCTACTCCTCCGACGAGGTCAAGATCAAATGGTACACGCTGGTGCGCCAGATCCGCGATAAGTTGCTGGCCTTGCCCGCGAAGGTCGCGCCGCAGTTGGCCGCGCTGAGCGAGGCCGCGGAGATTCGCGATTTTCTGGATGCGGAGATCATCGCAATTTTGAAGTCGCTGCAGGAGGAGATCCGTTATCAGCGTCGTTGAGGAATGCGTCGATCAGGTGATCGCCGCACTCGAACCTCCTCCGCGGTTGACGGTATCCGAGTGGGCCGACCGCAACAGGCGGTTGTCGCCGGAAGCCTCCGCCGAAGCTGGTGAATGGCGCACGGACCGAGCGCCGTACCAGAAGGCACTCCTGGATGCCCTGACGCCGAACAGCCCATATGAACGGGTGGTGCTCATGGCGTCATCGCAAACCGGGAAATGTCTCGCGTTGGATACGCCCATCGCCACGCCGACCGGTTGGAGTTGCATGGGTGAACTTCAGGTTGGCGATTTCGTCTTTGATGAGACCGGCAGGCCCACGCGAGTCACCGGAATTAGCCCAGTCTATACCGATCATAGTTGTTATCGCCTCCGCTTTGATAACGGCGAAAGCATCGTTGCCGATGCAGGACACCGGTGGCCCGTCTATGACGCCGAGTGCGACGTCGGGCTGATCACCGCCAGGACAGAGGAGATGGCCGGAACTCCGGCGCATCGTTTTCGCACAGCCGGAGTCGCGAGCATTCTCCGGGTTGAGCCCGTGCCGTCTGTTCCAGTGCGGTGCATCGCTGTCGACTCGCAGTCGCACCTGTTCCTTGCAGGCCGGAATCGCGTTCCGACCCACAACACCGAGTGCCTCAATTCCTTCGTCGGTTACGTCATCGATCAGGATCCGGGCCCGATCCTGGTTGTGCAGCCGCGCGTGGAGGATGGTGAGGCGTGGAGTAAAGACCGCCTCGCCCCGATGCTGCGGGACACACCGGTCTTGCGCGAAAAGGTCGCGGACGTCCGATCCCGTGATGCCAACAACCGTGTCCTGCACAAGCGATTCCAGGGCGGCAGCATCACCATCGCCGGTGCGAACAGCCCCGCGGGCCTGGCCATGCGGCCGATCCGGTACGTGCTGCTGGATGAGGTCGACCGCTATCCGCCGTCGGCCGGTACGGAAGGTGATCCGGTCAGCCTTGCCATCAAGCGCTCGACGACGTGGTGGAATCGGAAAATCCTTCTCGTCTCGTCGCCGACGGTCAAAGGCGCCAGCCGGATTGAATCGTGGTGGCTGCGCAGCAACCAGCAGAGCTACTGGGTGCCGTGCCCGCAGTGCAACGGCTACCAGGTGCTGGTCTGGCCGAACCTGATCTGGCCCAAGGGGCATCCGGAAGAGGCGCGGTACCGTTGCGAGCACTGCGGCGAGATGCTGGCTTCCTACCGGAAGCCGTGGATGCTGGCGCGGGGCGAGTGGCGCGCGGCAAACCCGAAAAGCAAGATCGCCGGCTTCTGGATCAATCAGCTGTACTCACCGTGGAGGGAATGGCCGGAGACGGCGATCGAGGGCGTCGAGGCCCGGCACGGTGGCCCGGAGACCTGGCGTGCTTTCATCAATACCGCGCTCGGTGAACTCTGGGACGACGAAGCGGAGACCAGCGTTGATATCGCAGCGCTGCTGACACGGCGCGAGCCGTATGGCCCCCGGCTTCCGGGGAACGTTTGCGTGCTCACTGCCGGCATCGACATTCAGTTGGACCGCGCCGAGCTCGAACTAGTCGGCTGGGGCAAGGGCGAAGAATCGTGGTCCATCGAGTACCGCGTGTTTCCGGGCGACCCGAGTGCGCCGGAGTTGTGGCGCGCTATTGACGAATATCTGAACCGGCAGTGGCTGCACGAATACGGCATTTCGCTTCCAGTGGCAGCCTGCGGGATCGACTCGGGCTTCCACACCCAGCAGGTATATGACTTCTGTCGCGTTCGCTATCACCGTCGGGTATTCGCGCTGAAAGGCAAGGCGGGCCCGTTGCCGGTATGGCCGAAAAAGCCCACGCGCAACACAATTAATCGCACGCCGTTATGGATCGTCGGCGTCGATAGCGCCAAAAGCGTAATTTACGGACGGCTCAAGATCGAGCAGCCGTCGCCGGGCTATTCGCATTTCCCTTCGGAACGCCCGGCCGGATGGTTTGAGCAACTGCTTTCGGAGACGCTCGTCACCACGTACTCCAAAGGCGTTCCCGTTCGCGAATGGCGCCCGAAGAAGGGCGTGCGGACGGAAGCGCTGGACGCCCGGGTGTATGCGTATGCGGCACTGTGCGGGCTGGTGTCGATGGGATTTCGAATCGATGCTGAAGCCGAACGCATTTCCGCACTGCTGCCGGATCCAGTCGGGACCCAAGAGAAGCGGCGACCGGCTTCCCGGGGCCGCACCGTGCTACGCAGCCGCTGGCTGGATTCAAACCGTAAACCAGGAGGCGTCTTCGGATGATGAATACGGTAACAGCGAAGAAAATTGAGCTCTGGCCTATCGATAGGCTGGTGCCGTACGCGCGGAACGCCCGGACGCACTCCGACGAGCAGATCGCGCAGATTGCCGCCAGCATCGTCGAATTCGGTTTCAACAACGCAGTACTCGTGGATACGAAGGCTGGCATCATTGCCGGCCACGGGCGGGTGCTTGCAGCCCGCAAATTGGGCCTCGAGCGAGTGCCCGTGGTCGTCCTTGATCACCTGACCGAGACTCAGAAACGTGCCTATATCCTGGCCGACAACCGGGCCAGCGATGCTGCTGGTTGGAATGACGAAATCCTCCGTAAAGAATTGGAGGAACTCAAGGATGCCGATGTCGATCTTTCGGTCCTGGGTTTCAGTGACGAGGACGTGGCCAGCTTACTTGCCGAGGTCGCACCTGAAGCGGCGGCTTCCGGCGAGAACGAAGGCCCGGAGGAGATCCCGGAAGCGCCCGTCGAGCCGGTCACGCGCGCCGGTGATGTGTGGGTAATCGGGAAGCATCGGCTGATCTGCGGCGATTGCCGCGACTTCGGCGTGCTTCAGCGCTTGCTCGGTGACACCCGGGTCAATCTGGTAGTGACCTCGCCCCCTTACGCCACCCAGCGGGAATACGATCCGGCAAGCGGCTTCAAACCCGTGCCACCTGAGGAGTATGTCGGCTGGTATCGGGACGTAGCCGCGAACATTCAGGCGATTTTGGCTGCTGACGGCTCGTATCTCCTCAACATTAAGGAACATGCGGCCGATGGCGAGCGCCACCTGTACGTGAAAGATCTGGTTATCGCACACAAGCGGCAGTGGGGCTGGCGATTTGTCGATGAATTCTGCTGGCGAAAGACGGATAACGGCGTGCCAGGCGGTTGGAATAACAGGTTTAAGAACGCCTTCGAGTTAATTTTCCACTTCTGCCTCCAGTCCACTATTAAGTTTCGTCCCAAGGCGGTGGGCCATGCCTCCGATGATTGCTTCGATTACTCGCCAGATAACCCGAAATCGCGGTCTGGCAGCGGCCTTCTCGGTACCGGTGCACGCGGAAAAGCGGCCGGTCAACCCGGCGCTGGCGACAGTGATGGCCGGCACGAGGGCATCGCGCGGCCGAGCAACGTAATTGAGGCAAAGACCGAGAGTGGCCAGGGAGCGCACTCAGCTCCATTTCCGCGTGCTCTGGTCGAGTTCTTCATCAAGGCATTTTCCGATCCCGGCGATCTCGTGTTTGATCCATTCCTCGGGAGCGGAACAACCATGGCTGCAGCGCACGTGCTGAATCGCGCTGGCCTCGGCTGCGAGATCTCGCCAGCGTACTGTGACGTGATCCTGCGCCGAATCGAGCACCTGACGGGAGCCGAGCCCGTTCTCGCCGGAACGAATTTGATGTTCAACGCCATTGCCGAACAGCGCGGCGTTTCAGTGGCGTGAGCAACCCAGTTTTTTAAACCAACGAAGGAGACAATCAAAATGCCCGAAGTAGCCACTCCGAACCAGGGCGAACGCGAGTTTGAAACCGGGACGGACGAATCTTTCAAAAACGCCAACGCCACAGGTGGCGCAGCGCACAACGAGAACCAGCGGGTAACGTACGCGAACATCAAGCGCACGTATGACGTTTACCAGGACCTGGACATCCAGGCCGCGCGCCAGAGCCTGGTCGAGCAGACCCGCCTGAACCATATCGCATCGCAGGCGCTGCAGAATGCCGTGGAGACAGCCAACATGGTCGCCAAGCAGTCCATCCGGCACGCCGACGTCGCTGCCGATGCCCTGTGGACCGATCAGTTGGACCCGGTTTCGCGCGGGGCCGGCTCGAACCTCACCGCGGGCGCCGTTCCTGCCAACCGGGCGACGGACGTGAGCGCCGCGGGTGTCGCCGTGGATGGGCAGACGGTGGCCGCCGCAGTCGCCAAGCAGGTGGATGCGACGATCACGCCCGTACTCGCAACGCTGCAGCAGATCGTGGAGGTCTTGGCCACCGCGACGACCTCGATCGCCAACGTGGTGAACCAAGCGCAGCCGAAGTGAAAGTCATGAACACGCTCATCCTGGTGCTCAAAATCTTACCCGGCATCCTGGCTGCGGTGAAGGCCGTCGAAGAGGCCATCCCGCTGCCCGGGCATGGCCTCGAGAAGCTTGATCTCGTGCTTGACGTGATCAAGTCCGTTTACGATGGTAGCGCGGAACTTCAGAAACAGTTCTCGGTTCAGGAACTGATCGGCGTCGTCGTGCCGATGATCGACAAGATTGTGGCCCTGTACAACGCTCTCGGACTTTTCCAGAAATCCAGCCCACCGAAAACCGCATGACAAACCTGCAGGTTGTGACGTGGCCGGTCGATAAGCTGATACCTTTCGCCAGGAATGCGCGCACGCATAGTGAAGACCAGGTCGCCCAGATCGCGGCCTCGATAGCCGAGTTCGGGTGGACGAATCCGATCCTTGCCGGTGCAGACGGAATCGTGATCGCCGGCCACGCGCGCCTGCAGGCCGCACGGAAATTGGGCATGACGGAGGTCCCGGTCATTGTCCTGGATCATCTTACCGAAACCCAGCGCCGCGCTCTTGTCCTGGCGGACAACCGCTTAGCCGAAAACGGGGGCTGGAATGAAGAAATGTTGCGGGTGGAATTGGAGTCCCTCCGTGAGGACGATTTCAATCTCGATCTGCTGGGATTCTCGGATGAGGAACTCGAGGGCCTGCTGGTGGAACCGGAAGCCGGATCAGCCGCCGGACTGACCGATGAAGATGCAGTCCCGGAACAGACAGAAACCGCCGTTACCGAGCCCGGTGACGTATGGATTTTGGGGAATCACAGGCTCCTTTGCGGCGATTCGACACAGCTGGATGCTCTGCAAAAAGTGTTGGCCGGTGCGCCAGCGGACATGGTTTGGTCCGATTTGCCGTACAACGTGAATTATGGGGCGACCATGAAGGATAAGCTCCGGGGCAATCATCGGAAAATCGCGAACGACAATCTTGGCGAGGGCTTCGGGCCCTTCCTGTACGACGCGTGCGTCAATATGATCGCGGTGAGCAAGGGCGCCATCTACATCTGCATGTCGTCTTCCGAACTGCATACGCTGTATCGCGCCTTCACCGAGGCCGGCGGGCATTGGTCCACGTTCATCATCTGGGCCAAGAATACTTTCACAATGGGCCGTGCCGATTACCAGCGCCAGTACGAGCCAATGCTGTACGGCTGGAAGGAAGGTTCAACTCACCACTGGTGCGGCGCGCGCGACCAAGGTGATGTCTGGTTCGTGAAGAAACCCGTCAAGAACGACCTCCATCCGACGACCAAACCCGTGGAGTTGATTGAGCGGGCGCTGCATAACTCCTCAAAGGCCCGTGATACGGTGCTCGATCCGTTTGCAGGCAGTGGCAGCACGCTAATTGCGTGCGAAAAGGTCGGAAGAGTCGCCCGACTCATCGAACTCGAACCCCACTATTGCGATGTCGTGATTCAGCGATATACCAAGTTCACTGGAAACCCCGTTCTCCTCAGTGACGATGGGCGCACCTTCGATCAGGTCAAGAGCGCAAGACTCACCACAGCAATCTGACAACAGATGGGGATCACTGCGAAGGGCTATCGCCGGGTCTACGACCCCGCGACGAAGCGGCTCCGTATGGAGCACGATTTGGTATGGGAGCGGGCCCATGGGCACATCCCCGCCGGTTTCCACGTTCATCACATCAACCACGATAAACTCGACAACCGGCTCGAGAATCTTGAATTGCTCGATCCGCTAACACATAAACGTCACCACAGTGGCTGCGAGTGGCGCGACGGGATGTGGTGGAAGCCTTGCCGCAAATGCAGCACGGTGAAGCCGATCACCGAGTACTACGCAGAAAAAAGTTGGATTTCACCCTGGTGCAGATCCTGCCAAATCGAAAACGCAGTACGCAACAAGCAGAAGCGTCGTGCGGCGAAGCGGCATTGGCGACGTCTTGAGCAGCCGGTTGTCAGAGAGATCACGATTGAGATCGGTGGAAGAACACTCGCCGAAAATGATGGAGAGAGGCAGCCAACAGCAGCGTGAGATTGATCGCTGCCGGCATGAACTTCTCGTCATCGAACACAAACTGCGCGCCGGCCATCCAGACGTGGAAGGCCTGTGTCTGGCGTTACAGGACTGGTCGGCGGAACTTCGCATTTTAGAGGGGGAGCGTGAACGATCACTTCTTTCAGATACTGATCCCGGCAAGCGGGTTGATTTCCGGCCTGATCGCAACGTACGTCAGTCTCCAAAGCCGGGCGCTGCTGGCGGAAGTCCGGAAGGAGTTGGCAGAAATGGAGAACCGGGTGATTTTGCGTTTGAACGGCACGTACGTCCGGGCGGCTGAATGTAAATTGCGGGACGAGCTAGTTCATGAGCGGCTGGCCGAACTGGCTGCCGAAGTGAAGAGAAACGCCGCCGGCGATTGAAGGCCGGCGGCGGCAGGTGTGCGCTACTGCTTCACGCGATAGCGGCGCTCCCCATCATCGCGCTTGAAGGACTCCACGTTGAGGCCCATTTTCTTGGTGAGGCTGCCGGAGATAAACCCGCGCACGCTGTGTGCCTGCCATTCCGTAGCGGCCTGAATTTCCTTGAGACTCGCGCCATCCGGGCGGCGGATGAGTTCCAGTACGATGGCTTTCTTGCTGCCCTCGCGCGCGGTGGCCTGTTTGGTCGCGGTCGCCACCTCCGGCGCAACCGGGGGCGCCTGTGGCGTAGAGGCGGCCTCTAGTTTTTGCACCGCCTTCCAGATCCGGGCGACGGCCGTCTTGCGGTCCGTAAACTTCTTGACGGGCTTCAGATTGTCGAAGGGCGCCACTCCGGCAAAGCTGTTCCAAATCTCGACCGGGCGGTCGCCAGGCCAGTTGGCGGCGAGTTTGGCGAGTTCCTTTTCGGAGGCGAAGCGCTGTTGGCCTTCCGGAACCTGCTCGGCGGCGGTGAAGGCGGTGATGTTGTTGTCGGTATCGATGGCAAATCGTTTCATGTTCTGTGTTCTCCAGGGATTCAAAATTTCATGCCGGCGAGCTTTCCGTCGGCGGTAATGCTCAGGTCCTTGTAATAGCCGCTGTTAACTCTGCTCCAGCCGAAGGGTGTTTTCAGTTCGTGCCGGGCGGCGATGCGGCTCAACTTCAGGCGGTGCGGTCCGTTGTCGAACTCTTTCTGCAGGTGGCCCCAGCGGTCAAGCTTCCAGCCGTTCCGCGTGGCCCAGGCGATCAGCTCGTCGCGGGTCATGGCTAGCAGGCCAGTCCTTTCTGCTCGACCGCGCTGCGGTCCCCAAGGTGGGCGAGCACGTAGGCCAGTTGCTCTGCGGTGTGGTCGAGGTCTCCCGTGTAGCCCCAGTTCTGCGGCTCGGCGGCCTGTTGGGTTCGGTGATGTTCGAGGCGCGCTGCGATTCGCTTCAGCAGGTCGGCGCACTCGGTGTAGCGCGCGGCGTAAGCTTCCGCGGCGCTCTGTTTCGTGTTGTTGGTGGTCCGTTGCATCGAACACATGAATCGCTTCGGTGCGCGGAAATAGCAAGTAAATTCTTGGAGGCGATAGTCCGGCGAATGTACACGGATCAGCAACTGCAGGCATTACGCGATGCTCTGGCCAACGGCGTGCGCCGGGTCCGGTTCGGCGACCGCGAAATCGAATATCGCAGTGTTGATGAGCTCAAGGCGGCAATCGCCGCAGCAGAAGCAGATGTGGCGAAAAGCAGTTCGACTCCCATCATCCGGCAGATCCGGGTAGAAACGCAGAAGGGCTTTTGACCTTGGGCTTTTGGCAGCGATTGCGGGCGGCATGGCCGAAGCTCCGGGCCTCCGCCGATTACGAAGCGGCCGCCATGACGCGCCGCACCACCGGCTGGTCGCCGGCGACGAGCGACATCAACACGCTGGTCTTTCGGAATGCCGACACCCTGCGATCGCGATCGCGGGAGATGGTGCGCCGCAATCCGTGGGCGATGAACGCGCTCGATGCCTTCGTTGGGAACTGCATCGGAACCGGCATCAAGCCGCAGCCGCTTCATGATGATGCTTCGGTGCGCGAGCGGATCCAGAAGCTCTGGCTTCGTTGGACGGACGAGGCCGATTCCGCAGGGCTTACGGATTTCTATGGTATCCAGGCGCTGGCGTGCCGCTCGGTAATGGAGGCGGGCGAATGCCTTATCCGGCTGCGGCCGCGGCTGCCGAAGGACGGCTTGTCCGTTCCGCTGCAGTTGCAGTTGCTCGAAGCCGAACACCTGCCTACAAGCGAATCCCGGCGGCTTGAAAACGGCAACTACATTCGGGCAGGAATCGAGTTCAACGGCATCGGAAGGCGGGTTGCCTATCATATTTACAGAGAGCATCCCGGCGACAGTTCGAACCCCATGGCCTCCACCGAACTGGTGCGAGTGCCCGCCGAGTCTGTTCTGCATCTTTTCCGTCCCCTCCGGCCTGGCCAGTTGCGCGGGCAGCCCTGGCTGACGCAGGTCCTGATCAAGCTGTACGAACTCGATCAGTACGACGACGCCGAACTCGTGCGGAAGAAAACCGCAGCGATGTTCGCCGGCTTCGTCACGAAGAACAGCCCGCAGGATTCGCTCCTGGGCGAGGTAAACCCGGATGCAAACGGTGCGGCGCTTGCCGGATTGGAGCCGGGCACGTTACAGGTCCTGTTACCTGGCGAGGACGTGAAGTTCTCGGCGCCAGCCGATGTGGGCGCCAGTTACGAGACGTTCATGCGGGTGCAGTTGCGCAGCATCGCCGCTGGCATGGGCATCACCTACGAGCAGTTGACCGGCGACCTGACCGGCGTGAATTATTCCTCCATCCGCGCCGGCCTGCTGGAGTTCCGCCGCCGCTGCGAACAGTTCCAGCACCAGGTGATCGTGTTTCAGATGTGCCGACCGATCTGGCGGGCCTGGATCAACGCAGCGGTGCTCGCGGGCGCGCTGCCGGCAGGAGAGGGCAACTACGACGTCAAGTGGATTCCGCCGGGATTCGCCTGGGTCGATCCGCTGAAAGATATCAAGGCGCAGATCATGGCCGTCCGCGCGGGCTTCAAGAGCCGTGCCGAAGTGGTCTCCGAGCAGGGCTACGACGCCGATGCCATTGATCGCGAGATTTCCGCCGATAACGCTCGCGCCGACGAGCTCGGATTGCTTTACGACTCCGATCCCCGGTACCGCAGCGTCTCCGGAGGCGCTAACACGGGTGCGCCGGAGTCCGACACGAGCGCTTCCAACGAGGTTCAATGAAACTACCCCATCTGGCAACACGCATTTTCGATACGCCGCTGCTGATTGCACCCCAAAAACTCGAGGTGATCCTCAGCGTCCTGGCACCGAGACTGATTAGCGACTCCGTAGCCGTTGCCGCTGCGGCCGCTACAGAGCGCCCGGCCCGAAAACCGTATCAGGTCACCCCTGACGGCATCGCCATCATCGCGATTGAGGGCACGCTGGTGCATAAAGCGTACGGCCTCGACGCCGTCTCGGGCTTGCGCTCCTACGTGGATATTCAGCAGGAACTCGAAGATGCTGCGACGGACCCGGCAATCCGTGGCATCCTACTCGATTTCGATTCACCCGGTGGAGAAGTGGCCGGAGCCTTCGATACTGCGGACACCATCTTCGCTTCACGGGGAACCAAGCCTGTATATGCCGTGGCCAATAACGACGCTTTCAGTGCCGCGTACCTGCTGGCCTCGGGAGCCGCGCGCATTTACGTGAGTCGGACTTCGGGAGTCGGCAGTATTGGCGTCATCGTAAGCCACTTGGATGTGAGCGGCAATGACGCCATGCAGGGCTACAACTACACGATTATTCACGCCGGCGCACGGAAGGCGGATTTTTCACCGCACGCTCCGTTAAGCGAAGGGGCACGCTCAGTGCTCGCCGCTGAAGTCGACCGCACCTACGACATGCTCGTGAATACAGTCGCGCGTAGTCGCAGCTTGGCGGAATCTGCCGTTCGCGGGACCGAGGCGGGCCTGCTGTTCGGCAGTGATGCTGTCAACACGAAACTCGCCGACCGGATAGGCACGCGCCAGGACGCACTGGCCGATCTCCGGGCCGCCCTCTCCAAAACAAGTTCCAACGCTCGCGCAGCTCTGTCTGCGCCAATCCAACCCAAGGGGGAAAGCAGTATGAATGAGGAAACCAGGCAGGCAGAGCCCAGCGCACCTGCCGTTGATCTTGCCGCGATCCACACAAAGGCCCGCGCAGAGGGCTATGCTGAAGCTCGGGAAATTGTCGAGCTTTGCGTGCTCGCCAAAATGCTTGACAAGGCTCCCGCCCTGCTCGCCAAGAACGCAGCCGTCGATGATGTCCGCAAGACTCTGCTTGAAGCCCGCGTCGCCGCGGACTCGGCCGAGATTCAGTCGCACACCATGCCGGATACAGGCACCAGCGCGAAACCCAGTCTTGAAAACAATCCGGTGGTCCAGGCTGTCGAGCGGCTCACCGGGAAAGGAGTGAAGTAAATGGCCGTACTTTCCGAAGGCAAGTATCTCGGCGACTGGCTGAAGTACGAATTCGATAACCAGTACAGTCGGGACATCGTCACCGTGCTGGCCGGCAGCGGCGCCGAGCGGGCGCTCACGACCGGCATGGTTTTGGGCAAGATTACCAAAGGTGCTGCCACCGGGGCGACTGTCGCAGGGAACACCGGCGACGGCACCATCACCGCCAACCCGGCTGTAGGCCAGGCTGCCAAACCCGGCGTCTACCGGCTCGTGTGCATTGAACCCACAGCCGATGGCGGCAACTTCGCCGTCGAGGATCCGGACGGAATCCTGATTGGCGTCGCGACGGTGGGAGTCGAGTTCACCACCCACCTGACCTTCACGGGCACGCTCAGTGCTCGCCGCTGAAGTCGACCGCACCTACGACATGCTCGTGAATACAGTCGCGCGTAGTCGCAGCTTGGCGGAATCTGCCGTTCGCGGGACCGAGGCGGGCCTGCTGTTCGGCAGTGATGCTGTCAACACGAAACTCGCCGACCGGATAGGCACGCGCCAGGACGCACTGGCCGATCTCCGGGCCGCCCTCTCCAAAACAAGTTCCAACGCTCGCGCAGCTCTGTCTGCGCCAATCCAACCCAAGGGGGAAAGCAGTATGAATGAGGAAACCAGGCAGGCAGAGCCCAGCGCACCTGCCGTTGATCTTGCCGCGATCCACACAAAGGCCCGCGCAGAGGGCTATGCTGAAGCTCGGGAAATTGTCGAGCTTTGCGTGCTCGCCAAAATGCTTGACAAGGCTCCCGCCCTGCTCGCCAAGAACGCAGCCGTCGATGATGTCCGCAAGACTCTGCTTGAAGCCCGCGTCGCCGCGGACTCGGCCGAGATTCAGTCGCACACCATGCCGGATACAGGCACCAGCGCGAAACCCAGTCTTGAAAACAATCCGGTGGTCCAGGCTGTCGAGCGGCTCACCGGGAAAGGAGTGAAGTAAATGGCCGTACTTTCCGAAGGCAAGTATCTCGGCGACTGGCTGAAGTACGAATTCGATAACCAGTACAGTCGGGACATCGTCACCGTGCTGGCCGGCAGCGGCGCCGAGCGGGCGCTCACGACCGGCATGGTTTTGGGCAAGATTACCAAAGGTGCTGCCACCGGGGCGACTGTCGCAGGGAACACCGGCGACGGCACCATCACCGCCAACCCGGCTGTAGGCCAGGCTGCCAAACCCGGCGTCTACCGGCTCGTGTGCATTGAACCCACAGCCGATGGCGGCAACTTCGCCGTCGAGGATCCGGACGGAATCCTGATTGGCGTCGCGACGGTGGGAGTCGAGTTCACCACCCACCTGACCTTCACGATCACGGACGGCGCGGCCGATTTTGTCGCTGGTGATTCCTTCACGATCACGGTTGCCGCCGGTTCCGGCAAGGTGAAGCAGATCGACTTCGCGGCTACCGACGGCAGCGATATCGCCTGCGGCCTGCTGCTGGCTGACACTACCGCGCCGGATGGCGCGGACCGGTCCGGGGTAGCCGTCGTGCGTAATGCGGTCGTTTCCGATAACGGTATCACATGGCCCGCGGGCGCAACCACGAACCAGAAAAACGCCGCCATTGCACAACTCAAGAACGCGGGCGTCCTCGTCCGCCAGGGAGCTTAATCCAACATGCTGAATCCATTTTCCGACAACGATGCTTTCAATATGGTGGCCTTGACGGCCGCCGTGAACAAAGTCCCAACGAACTTCGGAAGGCTCGCGCAGTTGAACTTGATGCCTGGCGAAGGTGTTCGGACTCGCACTATCCTTATCGAAGAACTCAACGGCGTGCTGAACTTGCTGCCCACTATGCCGGTGGGAGCTCCGGCAACCTTGGGAACGCAGGCCAAACGCAAGGTCCGGTCCTTCGTCATCCCTCACATTCCCCACGAGGACGTGGTCCTGCCGGAGGAGGTTCAAGGCATCCGCGCATTCGGCTCTGAGACCGAGTTGCAAGCGCTCTCGGACCTGATTGCCCGCAAACTCGCCCTGATGAAAGCGAAGATGGACATCACGCTGGAACACCTTCGCGTCGGCGCGTTGAAAGGCGTGATTCTGGACGCTGACGGCAGTGTGCTGTACAACCTGTTTAGTGAATTCAATATTTCCGAAAAGGTGGTGAACTTCCAGTTCGGAACCGCGAGTACAGAGATCATCACCAAGGTTTTAGAGGTCAAGCGGCATATCGAGGACAATCTCCGCGGCGAGTACATGACCGGGATTTACTGCCTGTGTTCCCCGGGCTTCTACGATGGCCTGACCACCCATCCCAAAGTGAAAGAGGCCTACCAGTTCTTCTTGCGTAACCAGCAACTGGGGAACGACTATAGGGTGGGCTTCACCTTTGCCGGAGTCACTTTCGAAGAGTATCGCGGGCAAGCCAGCGACGCGGCTGGCACTGTGCGAAAGTTCATTGCCGACGACGAGGCGCAATTCTTCCCCATGGGAACTGCGACAACATTCCGGACGTACTTCGCTCCCGCGGACTTCAACGAAACTGCCAACACGATCGGCTTGCCGCTGTATGCCAAGCAGGCGCCGCGCAAGTTCGACCGGGGCACCGATTTGCACTGCCAAATGAACGCCTTGCCCCTGTGTGCGCGCCCCGAAATTTTGGTGCGCGGCACCAAGGCATAGGCCTTGGCTGGGCAGGGTGATCGGGCGGACGCGCAAAACCGTCCGCTCCATCCTTTACACGTCGGAGTTGATCACCATGGCATCCTGGACCTCTCTGCTCGACGATCTCAACCGGTCGGCACTGAGCGCCTTCGGCCGAGAGGTCACGTATGCGCCGCAGGCCGGGCAGCCGTTCACTATTCGCGCCGTTTTCGAGGCCACGCGCGAATCGGAAGAGAGCAGTCCCGGAGTTTACGCTGTTGTGTTCGTGCGGACCTCCGAGTTGCCGGTACCGCCGGAGCGTGGGGATCAGGTGATTGTGGACGGGACGGCGTACACGCTGTTCGACATCGAGGTGGATCAGGGCGGCGGCCTCCTGCTGCGCTTACGGCAGTCGTGAGAATCTGGCGATGGCTTCCGTTCGCATCTACCAGAAAAAGCAAATCCGCATTGATCATCTGACGATCCGGCAGACGCAGATGCTCAAGGTCGGCACCGTCGGCGTGGCGGCAGTGAAGAACCGCGTCAGCGCCGCACTCGGGCCGAACGACTCGACTGCCAAGCCCCTCACGAAGCGCTATGCAATCCGGAAGACGAAGCTCGGCAAAGGCAATCGTAGAAATCTCACGCTGACAGGCGCGATGCTGCGGAATTTTCAGGTTCGGACCGCGAGCGAGAACCGGGCCAAGGCCACCAACTCCACCCGGAAGGATCGCGTGAAGGCGTGGGTTAACCAGAAGATCGAACGCTGGGTGGTTTTCTCTCCGAGGAACCGCCAGGCAGTTGTGGATGCCACCAGCAAGATCATGACGGAGATCGCGCCGACACTGCTCAAGGGACGATAGACGACGATCGACACATCCGAACTGGTCGATAATTTCGTTGCCACCTTGCGCGACATCCCCGAGCTGGTGCTGGAGATGGATGGCGACCCGGCCCGGATCTTCGCGTACCACGACCAGTACCCGAAGAACATCAGCCTGGCGCACGCGATCCATTCTATGCCCGCGCCGTCGATCATGGCCGTGTGGCAAGGCACCGCGCCGGGCACCTTCGGCGGCTTCGATGTGTGGAA
>SCLI03000024.1_pt1 | contig 41897 bp, 48 predicted proteins | sample 7268041 | NCBI WGS metagenome assembly SCLI03 (sample SAMN10721081, study PRJNA514188) | viral metagenome | isolation source: depth-stratified mine tailings core A | place: China: Fankou Pb/Zn Mine tailings | collected 2017-10 | reverse complement strand
GCGACAACAAACTCGCTAAAGCCTTGTGTGATTGACACTATTACCATGACATGCCAACCCATTGTACCCCCGAAGCCATTGCCTACCAAGTCGTGCATCAGTTCATTCTGCAAAAAGATATTGAGCGCGACGAACGATCCGAGCGTGCCGGTCACGCCGGCAAAAACGGCACCGGCTGCGGCACCAGCGCCAGCAACGACAACATCATCAACACCCACATCTATAACCCCGCCGATTGTATACACTAATAATCTGCCCGGGGGCATTACTCCGTGCAGCAGAACTGGCGGAAATAGCTGTGTGCTATTGTTTCGCTGGGGCGGTTCATCTAACACTCCGCCACCCTCCCCCGGCGGAGCACCCATTATGGAAACCATGTTTAGTTGGTTTGACAGTATGTTCCTCGATCTGGCCGGTTTTGCCTGGAGCATAATGAGTTGGACGACAGCTACAGCTCTCAGTGGTAACATATTTGAGTCTCTTGCTGGTCTTACCAATTCAATTTACTTCTTGCTAGGGTCGGAAATCATGGGGTCCATGCTCATATTGATTTTGTTTATCGGGCTAATCAGGATAATGATTTACGCGCTGCGCGGTAAGCCAGACGCGGGCCGCCACCTAGTAAAGTTCGCGCTACTAGCCGGCGTATTTGCAGCGCTCATCATGTATAACAATCCGTCATACAGCAAAATGTCCAAGGGTTTCCAGAATGGGCATACAATACCTATTAAGGCAAGTCCATCTTGTTCGGCTGGACACACTTCTGAGTGTGCAGCGCCAATCCTGCTGGTGCTTGATGGAGAAAAAATATTTGGTGGTTTGATTGGAAACTGGTCCAATGCCATAGCCCAAAGCTCAGCGAGCCAACAATCTGGCTCATCTAAACCCAATATGTGCGAGGAATACATGACTGAATTAAACCAAGCAGCGGCCGCAGGAAAATACGGGGAGACATTGGCTCTTTCTGATTTATGGTTTAGCACAACGGGGCTTGCCACGGCGCGCGTTGACTTCGGAAATACCTCCTATGCAAACAATGCATGGTGTCATTGGTTCGATTATCTGAGCAATGCTAATCCAGAAGACTCCGCTATATTGACTGCACGGGCTGCCCAAGCGATGACTAATAGCAAGACGGTACAAATACCATCAGTTGTTGATTTTCAAATCAGCAGTAGTGGTACCACATCACCAAGCAATCTCAATCCTTTTAATGGCCATGGCCCATCATTATTACAGACTCTCATTCATGGTACTACCAATGTGCCACCGGACCCATATGTGATATACGTGCTGAACAACGGTCAGAAGAAGCCATACGGTGTGGGATACACTAAAAGCGGATTAAATAACCCTAAACAATATGGCAACTGGCTAGCGGTATCGCCGGTTTTTGCAGATGCCCAGAGAAACGCGGTAATGGATGCTTGGGGAGAGTGTACCCTGCCCACGTCTCACCCCCCCAATGGGATTAGCTCTGCAATACGAGCGCAAGGAAACAACGTCTGTCGTAGGTTCTGGAATGGAGGTTTAGGCGTGGGTGGCGGTGGTACAGCGCACAACAACGGTAGCAGCCATACCTACGGTGTTATCTGGGTGCCCGCTTCGTCAGGTAATATAGTTCCGGCAATCGAAAGGCTCCCGAGCCAAAGTGGAAAGCGATATGGCTTCGGTCAAGGCGGTGGCCCCGACCCGTTCTATTTTAGCCCCAGTCCTGGCACTCTTTCCGTCGTTACGAATCCAACAGGAGACAATGCCGCGGTGGGCAATATACATCGATATATACACAATGCAGACCTGGAGAACTTCCTGACGCACGCAAATGGGGAGGTCAGCGCTATGGGGTGGATGTTATCTGGCTCGCAAATGTTTTTTGCTTGGGCTTTATTAATCATGCTGGCTCCATGGTTAATAGCGGCCTTTGTATCAGCGCTTATCCTCGCGGGCGGTATTATATTATTGCCATTGGTCCTTTTGTGGGCCATGTTCGCAGAGGCGGGCAGCGGAGAGCAGCCTAAAGTACTTAGGACATATTTTAGGGTTATGATATCGGCAACACTGATGGGCAGCTTGTTCAGTGCCATGCTGGCAGTGGGCATGTTGATGCTCGATTTAACACAGAAATTTGTGTCCATTCTCCCCTTCTCGGGTACTTATTGGATGGCCCCCTTTAGATATGCTTTAGTGCCTCTTTTGGTTATGTTCCTATTGAAGAGAATCCCCAAGCACGTAGGTTTGGGACCAATAACCGGGATGAAGAGCTCACTCACGGCTCCCCTAGCTCTGGCGGGCACCAATATACTAGGTGGTCGCAAAGATCCATATGCCAAACAGATAGGCAAGCATCGTCGCGACACGTCGGACGAAACGCCGCTGTGGAACAAGATGGCGGGCCGGAGACTTAGTGACAAGGCCATGAGAACAAGGGGCAGAATACGTCACCCATTCAAGACAACCAGAAACAAATATGATGATAGCATTGAGTCAGGTGAGACGATCGGCAGAAAGGGCCTGTTACACAGGAACCCAGATAAGCTTTCATATAGACAGCGTCACCAATCGCGCAAGAATCGGGCCTACGCGTACGGAATGTCGGCACGCGCCAAGTCTGCGGATCGCCGGAACAAGTTGCTCAATAGGAAGGGCTTTAGCGAGTGGGAAAACAGAAAAGCCAACGGCCAGGCTTGGATTCCTATCGCTGGCAACGCAAATGGCGGCCCCATGGATGAGATGCAGCTCAAGCAGTTCCAGGCAGAACGGAAGCAGCAGAAGTGGACGGGTATGGGTCATAGGCTCGCCGTGCAGGTTGAACGCAACAAGAATGGAATGGCTACGTCAGCGCGCGTAGTGGCAGTGGACATGAATGGACAGGTGGTCCACAAGTTCAATATAAGACCTTCCGTGAACAGGGGTGCGGGAACCAACGAACGGCTCATAGATATAGCCGCTCGACACCCCGAATCTTCTCTGTTTCATGCAGATGACATAAGTGCTAGAGGTCCCAATGGTAAGAAGTCGTTTGCCATCAAGGTGAAAGACAAACCAGTTCGCGTCCATGAGCGAGGGGCATCAGCAACTCCGCCACCCAGTCCATAATGTCGCTGCGCTCGATCTGGCGCTATGTTGCACCGTTACAGGGCAATCACATGGAACATTAAAATATTATTAGGACATGAGCGAAGGAGGCCCAAGATGACAAGGATTTGCAATTTCCCAATAGAAGGAGACAAGCGCTGTACACAACCGATGGCCGACGATAAGCCAAACTGTGGGCGGCACTCGACTGAATTGTCTGCGGATCAACTTGGGCAACAGCCAACCGCATACGAGAAAGACGGCGAACTGCATGTCTGGGCAGGTGAGCCAGATAGCTTATATTGTCTGATTCATAGTGACCCGACCTATCAGTTGATGAACCAATCGGGTAGCGGTAAGCCGCTGTACTGCTTGCGCGATGTGGCTGTACGGCAAGACGGATACGGCGAATTGCATCGCGACGACGGCCCGGCAATGATCTGGCCGAATGGTGAACAGCGCTGGTATAGGCATGGAGAGTTGCATCGAGATGATGGCCCAGCTGTGATTTGGCCCGATGGTAAACAAGAGTGGTATCGATATGGCGAGCGGCACAGAGATGACGGGCCAGCTGAGGTTTGGCCTGATGGTTCGTTGGTTTGGTATGTGGATGGTAAGTTGCACCGCGAAGATGGTCCGGCGGTTATGAGAGCGGACGGTTCACAAATTTGGTACCGGCATGGCGAGCTACACCGTGAGGATGGGCCAGCCATAATAAGAGCAAGCGGCATTCAGTGTTGGTGGTGGCATGATAGGCGAGTTTCTGAGCAAGAACACGCCGAACTACAAGGCCAACTGATTAATGCTTGATCATCCCGTCTCCCGAAGTGTCGGCAAGCATTATAACGATTTGGCTCGTACCGCCATATAGAAGACCATGGAACGCAATGAACCATCAACACAAGAGACAAAAAGGAGCATAGACTGATGACAAGGATTTGTAATTTCCCAATAACTGAGACCAAACGCTGTACGCAACCGGTGGCCGATGACAAACCAAACTGCGGGCGGCACTCGACCAACTTGTCGGCGAGCCAGCTCGGGCAGAATCCGACTGTATACGAGAAAGGTGGCGAATTGCATGTCTGGGCGGGCGATCCAGACAGTATTTATTGTCTAATCCACAATGATCAGACCTACCAGATGCCGTATAAGCCGGAAGGAGAGAATCCGCCGAATTGTCTACAGCATGGCATAGAGCATATGGATGAGGATGGCCATTATCATCGTGATGATGGCCCTGCCTTAATTTATGCGGATGGTACGCAAATCTGGTATCAGCATGGCGAGCGACACCGTGATAATGGACCGGCGCTCATTTGGCCAGATGGTATGCAAGAGTGGTGGCAGCATGGCGAGATACATCGGGACGATGGTCCTGCCATAATCACGCCTATGGGTGGTCAATTCTGGTATCAACATGGCGAGTGGCACCGCGACGATGGCCCTGCTGTGGTTCGCGCAAATGGTACGCAGGAATGGTATTGGCATGGCAAGCAAGTCACCAAGGAGGAGCACGCCGAGTTGCGTAATAATGCAGTCCGAGATGAGCCTATACCGTCTGTATACGTGCCCGTCGATGATACATCAGAATCATCGCCCAGTGTTTCACATGTCACGCGGATTGTCGGCGATAAGCAACCCTTTAATGAAGAGGAGATCGATTATGACCCCGCTCCTCGTCACGCCGGATCGTCGGAGCGGCTGAAGCGGTCGGCGGGCGTTCTGCTGCAACGTTCTCTACAGGTAATTAGCAACGACGCGATATGGGAACGATCGGAAGATGCCCTGCGGCAGCCCATCTCCAAATTGTTCAATGATCACCCGCAGTGGAAGCAGTCGGCGAGGACCGTACTGCAGCGCCTCTCGCAGCTACTTGACGACGATACGCACTGAGTCATTTAGCCCGTTATAGCATCAGCGTGCATCTGATCTTGTCTTTATGGTGTTTCTCTTATAGTGCCAGTCAAAATAACATTTTCCGTGCTCCTCGAAATGGTTATTTTTGTTGATCTCCCGTTGTGTGATATTATTACAAGAGCACCCATGAGACGCAGACAGCAATGACAAGGATTTGCAATTTCCCAATATCTGAAACCGAGCGCTGTAAACAGCCCGTGGCAGATAACAAGCCAAACTGTGGCAGGCATAGGACCGAATTGTCCGCAAGCCAGGTAGGACAGAGCCCAACCGTATACACCAAGGACGGCGAGATCCACGTTTGGGCGGGTGAGCCAGATGGCCTTTATTGCATGGTCCATAACGGCCCGACTCAACAAGCGCTGTACCAACTGATCGGCGAGGCGTCGCCGTGCTGTCTGAGGAAGTCGGTAGAATGGACGGACGAAGATGGCAGGCTCCACAGGGATGATGGCCCCGCCGTGATTCACCACGACGGTACGCAAGAATGGTGGCAACATGGTGAACGGCACCGAGATAATGGGCCGGCAGTCGTCTTCCTTAACGGCGCGCAATTTTGGTGTCGATACGGCAAACTGCATCGTGAAGACGGACCAGCCGCGGTTTGGCCTTATGGTTCGCGGCACTGGTACTGGTATGGTGAGCGGGTCACCGAGGAGGGACACGCCAGACTACGCAAACAGTCCGGGGGCATCTGATTTCGTCCTTATGGTGTTTCTTTTTATGATAACGGCCAAAATGATATTTTCCTTGTTCCTCAAAATGGGTATTCTCGTTGATCTCTCGTTGATCTGAACACACATAAGGACCGTTCCGGTGCCTTTTCCTTGTCTTAGGGGGTATCGAGATAGCCAAAATACCGCAAAGGCCAAGGGAAGGGCCAGGAGAGGCCACGGAGAGGACACGAGAATGCCGCCTAGGGTCTGTTTGGGTATCTCTGGGGTGTTCTCGTGGTTACAACGGCCATAATAACCTATTCCGTGTTCCTTAAAATGGTTATTTTCGTTGATCTCCCGTTGTGTGGCATTATTATGAAAACGACCATGGAACATAGAAGATAGTGACCAAGATTTGCAATTTTCCTATATCCCAAACCAAGCGCTGTAAGCAACCCGTAGTCGATGACAGGCCCAACTGCGGCAGACACAGAATAAGCCTATCGGCAGAACAGCTCGGGCAGAACCCAACTGTATACCAAAAGGATGGCACGTTACATGTCTGGGCGGGGGAGCCAGATGACGTCTATTGTTTGATTCATGGCGACCCAGCCTACCAGACATTGTGTCAACTGGCCGGAGAGAAGCTACCGTGTTGTCTCGACAGGGTAGTAGAGCACAGGGACGATGATGGCTGGCTACACCGCGATGATGGCCCGGCCATGATTTGTCCTGATGGCGCGCAAGCCTGGTACTGGCACGGCGAGCGGCACAGGGAGGATGGGCCCGCTTGGATTCAATCAGATGGCACACAGCTCTGGTATCAGCATGGCAAGCGACACCGCGAGGATGGGCCTGCCATAATTCACGTAGACGGTACACAGGAGTGGTACCAGCATGACCAATCACACCGCGATGGTGGTCCGGCCAGAGTTCATCCCGACGGTACGCAAGAGTGGTGTCAACGCGGCGAGCTGCATCGCGAGGATGGACCAGCCTGGGCTCAGCCAGATGGTTTGCAGCTTTGGTACCAGCACGGCGAGCGGCACCGAGGCGACGGACCAGCCGTAATTAGTGCAAGTGGTACGCAGGTCTGGTACTGGCATGATAAACGACACCGCGAGGATGGCCCGGCCGTGATTAATGCGAATGGTAAGCAAGAGTGGTTCTGGCACGGTGAGGAGGTCACCGAGCGAGAGCATGTCGAGTTACGCGAACAGTCCGAGAATGTCTGATTCCGTCCTTACGGTGTTCTCCTTATAACAACGGCTAGAATAACATATTCCGTGTTCCTGAGAATGGGTATTTTCGTTGATCTCCTGTTGTGCGGCACTATTACGAAAGCAACCACGGAACACAGAAGACCATGACTGGGATTTGTAATTTCCCGATAGATCAAAATAAGCGTTGTACACAGCCAATAGCGGACGGCAGGCCCAACTGTGGCAGGCACAAGGTCAGCCTGTCTGCAGAACAGCTTGAAGAGGACTTGACTGTATACAAAAAGGGTGGCCAACTGCATATCTGGGCCGGGGAACCAGACGATGTTTATTGCATGATCCACAGTGATCCGGCTTATCAGGCACTGTATCAGGTGGCCGGGGAAACACCACCATGCTGTCTAAAGGAGATGGTGGAGTATAGGGATGAGGATGGTCAGTGGCACCGTGACGACGGCCCTGCTGTGATTGAGTCAAACGGCAGCCAATGGTGGTTTCGGCATGGCCAGCTGCATCGCGATGACGGCCCGGCCATGATTCATTCGGTTGGCAGGCTGGAATGGTGCCAGTATGGCGAGTGTCACCGGGACGGTGGACCAGCCCGGATTTACGTCGATGGTACACGGGAATGGTATCAACATGGTAAGCTGCATCGAGATGACGGCCCGGCCGTAATTTACGCAGATGGCGTAAAGGAGTGGTACCAACATGGCGATCTGCACCGCGATGACGGGCCAGCCCGGATTTGGCCAGATGGCTCCCAACAATGGTACTGGCACGATGAGGAAGTTACTGAAGAAGAACACGCCAAACTGCGGGAGCAGTCTGAAGGCGTCTGATTCTATCTTTATGGCGTTTTTCTTATGACAACGGTCGAAATAATATTTTTCGTGTTCCCGAAAATGGGTATTTTCGTTGATCTCCTGTTGTAGTGTACTGATCGTTAGCCATTAGTATGCTTGTGGTTCGCCGCGGCTTACGTAACGATCTATCAGCTCCACGACGCTGCGTACACTTTCATCGACTTGCGCGTCGCTGGCGTCCAGGCGTAGCGATACGTGGTGACCGACGCCGCGCAACGACCATGACGACGCCGCCATATCGCCCAAGATGACGAGAGGCCGCTGTGCACTGTGCGCTGCGTGAATCTCCATGGGTACCCCGACGCTATGTATGTCAGAGAACAATAAGGCCACGGTGGCGCACGATATGCTCTGCACGTACTCGTTGACCTTGCGTACACCTGTCCCGCCGGTGGCTACGTCTTGCGGGACATTAAAGGCGCCGGCACCTGGGTCGTATACTATGTACCCACGTGTGACTAGGGCGCCGCTGACGGCCTCCACGATGCGGCCCAGATCGTATGCACTAGCAAAATCGATTGGTCTTGCCAGATAAATCAACGAGCTGTCTGTTTGGTCTATATCCATGTATATATTATAATGTGTGCATGACAGATTCAAACAATCAACCAACCAAACCCGTTACGACTCAAAGCCAGCCCGCCGCTGTGCCCGCTAAGCCCGTCAAGCCAGCGAAGCCCGTCGAGCCCGCAAAGCCCGCTGCGGACGCAAAGCCGCTCAGCCAGGCAGAGCGCATCGGAGCGGCAGTGACGCAGCGCCTGGCCGCCTTTGAGCGCTATTTGGAGAACCCCAAGGTGGCCGACCTGTGCACTTGGTGGGCAGAACAAGCAGTCACAGAGATCGGGACCATGTTGCCAAGGGCAACGGAATACGGCTCCGAGGACTTGTTATTGATAGGGCGCGGATTGCTGGCCGTTCGCAACGCCACAGAGAAGCAACGCCACGTATCGGACCAAGAGTGCGCAGAGATGGGCACACTGTTCTACGCTTTGGGTAAGATAGCCAGGGGGTTCAGCGCCTATGGGCAGGGCAAGCGCCCAAGCGAGGATACGCTGCTGGACTTGGCGATATACACGCACATGATCTTACGCATCCGGGAGTCTGGCGGCTGGCCGTGGGGCGCAGCAACCAACCAATAAAGTCATGAATTGGTTGCGGCACTACGCGTGCGCAACTTCCTGATAAGCATAAGCGATGCCTTTGCAACAAGCATCGGCAGTACCTCTTCCCAGCTTAAGCCATCTCGAAGGATATGCCAGGTAACTCTGGCAGTCTTATACTTGTGATTCATCGGGTACTCTAGTAGTTGCCTTGGCCTCGATTTACGCTCGTCTTCACCAGCAGCGGGTTGCGCAGAAGACTGGGGCATGACTCGGCTTTTTGCGTCTATTGGCGCTTGTGGCTCGGTCATGTACTCCTTATACGCGGTCGGCGACACGCCAAGCAAGTTTGCCAAAGCCTGGACCTTGTGCCTGCCGCAATTTGGCCTGCCATCGGCTACCAATTGCGTACAGCGCTTGCCCTGAGCCATTGGGAAATTGCAAACCTTAGTCATTGTTCTTCTGCTCCTCGTTATCGTACTCTCGTTCATTCATTATTTTATATGTTCCATGGTTGTGTTCATTGTGGTGCAGACTGATGCCCAAACTTTGCGAACAGCCTTACCAGTTCGGCATGCTTGCGCCTGGTGACCCTTTTGCCACGCCAATACCACCATCTCATGCCGTTCGGCCAAGTACGGGCTGGGCCGTCCTCTCGGTGCCGCTTGTTATGCTGATACCAAAGCTGTTCACCATCTGGCCCAATCGCAGCTGGCCCGTCATCCCGATGCCGCTCGCCATGATAATACCAGACTCGCATGCCATCGGGCATAATTAAGGCAGGGCCATCGTCCCGATGTAGCTGGCCATCTTCATCCTTGTACTCTATGGCCTTGTTCAGGCAACATGGCAATACCTCTCCGGCCAGTTGGTATAACACCTGATAGGCCGGATCGCTATGAATCAGACAATAAAAATCACTCGGCTCCCCAGCCCAGACATGCAGTTGGTGGCCCTTCTGGTATATGGTCGGGCTTTGCCCGAGTTGGTCTGCCGATATTTCACAATGATGCCTACCGCAATTTGGCTTGTCGCCGATTATCGGTTGCGTACAGCGCTTACTATTAGATATTGGGAAGTTACAAATCCTCGTCATTACTCGCTGTGTTCCATGGTCATTTCTATAGTAGCGCATCACAACGGGAGATCAACGAAAATAACCATTTTCAGGAACACGGAAAATATTATTTTGATCGTTGCTATAAGAAAAACGCCACGAAGACGTGATCAGATACCCCGAGACTGTGCCCGCAATTTGTCATACTTCCTCTCGGTGACCTCTTCGCCATGCCAATACCATTGCTGGGAGCCATCTGGCCAAATCGCTGCCGGACCATCATCGCGATGTAGGTCACCATGCTGGTACCAAATCAGTGAACCATCCGACCAGGTCACGGCTGGGCCGTCATCGCGGTGCAACCGGCCATGTTGGTACCACCGCTGTTCTCCGTCTGACCCAATCATGGCTGGCCCGTCGTCGCGGTGCAGCTTGCCGTGCCAATACCAAGCCTCTGCACCATCCGGCAAGATTTCAGACGGACCGCCCTCTCTGTGCATCTCGCCGTTTTGATACCAAGACTTTGCGCCATTTGCGTGGATTATGGCCGGACCATCATCCCGGTGTAACTTATTGTGCTGATACCAGAGCTGTCTGCCGTCTGGCTGCACCCAGGCCGGTTCATCATCTCGGTGACACTCGCCATGTAGATACCAGACCTGCGTACCATTTGCGAATATCTTAGCCGGCCTATCATCGCGGTGCAGCTTGCCGTCTTCATCCCTCCAACTAATGCCCTCCCGCAGGCAACATGGTGGCGCTTCCCCGGCCAGCTGACATAGCACCTGATAGACTGGGTCGTTATGAATCAGACAATACAGGCCATCCGGCTTCCCAGTCCAAACGTGCAGCTCGCCGTCCTTCCGATATACGGTTGGGCTTTGTCCGAGCCGATCCGCAGCTAAATTGGTCTTGTGCCTGCCACAGTTCGGTTTATCATCGGCTATAGGTTGCCTGCAGCGATCGTCTTGGGACGTTGGAAAATTACAGATCCTGGTCATTGCTGCTCACGTTCCCCTTGCGAGCAATCTGGCGTGCTCCTCCTTGGTAACTTTCTCGTCATACCAGTACCACTCTTGCGTGCCGTCCGGATTAATCACGGCTGGTCCATCCTCTCGGTGTAGCTGATCGTGCAGATACCACTCCTGTGTACCATCCGCCTCGATTACAGCTGGTCCGTCGTCACGGTGAAGATTACCGTGTCGATACCAGTACTGTGAACCATCCGACCAGGTCCAGGCTGGGCCATCATCTCGGTGCAACTCGCCATGCTGATACCAGAACTGCGCGCCATCCGGGCGAATTATGGCGGGCCCATCATCTCGGTGTAGCTGGCCATCATCGTCCCTGTGTCCCACCACTCTATCAAGGCAATACGGCGGTGTTTCTCCGGTCAGCTGGCACAGGACCTGGTAAATTGAATCACGATGGATCAGACAATATAAACCATCTGGCTCCTTTGTCCAGACATGTAGTTCGTTGTCCTTCTTGTATACGACTGGGCTCTGTCCTAATTGATCTGCAGATAGTTCAGTCGAGTGCCTACCACAGTTTGGCTTATTATCGGATATCGGCTGCGTGCAACGCTTATTTTTGGATATTGGAAAATTGCAAATCCTTGTCATAATCTCTTATGTTCCGCGGTTGCTTTTGTAATAGTGCGCCACAACGGGAGATCAATGAAAATACCCATTTTGAGGAACACGGAATAGGTTATTTGAATCATCATTATAAAAGAAACGCCGCAAAGATGAGATCAGACGCCCCCAAATTGTTCGCATAGCCTCTCATGCTCTTCCTTGGTGACCTCCTCACCGTGCCAAAACCATTCTTGTGTACCATCTGACCAAACTCGGGCTGGCCCGTCACCTCGATGTCTCTCGCCATGGTAATACCAGAACATACTGCCATCTGGCCTTACCCGAGCTGGCCCATCGTCCCTATGTAGCCTACCGTGTTGGTACCACTCTTGCGTATCATTGGCGCGGATTATAGCCGGCCCATCATCTCGGTGCCACTCGCCATGCTGATACCAAGACTGCGTGCCATCTGGGAGAATCCAGGCCGGGCCATCATCCCGGTGCAGCCTACCATCTTCATCCCTCCACTCTACTATTCTATCTAGGCAGCACGGCTGCGTCTCTCTGGCCAGCCTGTACAATGTCTGGTAAGATGAATCACTGTGGATTAGACAGTAAACGCCATCGGGTTTCCCCGGCCAGACGTGAAGCTCGCCGTCCTTTTCGTACACAACGGGGCGCTGCCCAAGCTGTTGCTCCGATACCTCGCAATGATGTCTGCCACAGTTCGGACGGTTATCGGCCATGGGCTGCGTGCAACGCTTGCCCCGAGCTATTGGGAAATTACAAATCCTTGTCATGGCTTCTTGCGTTCCATGATCATTTCTATAATAATGCCAATGAGCGCCATAATGCCAAGGTCAGGTGTCCTTGGACTGCTTCCGTAGTTCGGAGTGCTCTCGCTCGGTAACCTCCTCGTCATGCCAGTACCACTTTTGCGTACCATCAGCCTTTATTATGGCCGGGCCATCCTCGCGGTGTAATTCATCATGTTGCCACCACTCCTGTGTGCCATCGGGATAGATCCGGGCTGGGCCATCTTCGCGATGGCGCTTGCCATGCTGGCACCACTCCTGTGTGCCATCTGGTTCAATCCAGGCGGGCCCATCGTCCCGATGCCACTTGCCATGCTGGCACCACTCCTGTGTGCCATCTGGTTCAATAACAGCTGGACCGTCGTCGCGATGCAGAACGCTGTATTGATACCAAGTTTGTGCACCATCTGCTTCAATTCTGGCTGGCCCATCCTCGCGATGTATCAAGCCATTCCAATACCACTGTTGCTCGCCATCCGCCCAAATCCACGCTGGCCCATCGTCTCTGTGCCGCTTGCCGTGCTGCCACCAGCTCCGTGAACCATCGGGCTCAATCAGGGCCGGACCATCGTCGCGATGCAGTTTGTCATTCTCGTCCTTATATGCTACTTCTTCCCTTAGGCAGCACGGGGGCGTTTCTCCGGCCACCTGACACAGAACCTGGTAGGCTGAGTCATTGTGGATCAGACAATAGGCATCATTTGGCTCCCCCGCCCAGACATGTAACGTGCCATCCTTTTGGTATACAGTTGGGTTCTGCCCGAGCTGTTCTGCCGATAGGCTTATTCTGTGTCTGCCGCAGTTGGGCCTGTCATCGACTACGGGTTGCTTACAGCGCTTGGTTTGGGATATAGGAAAATTGCAAATCTTGGTCACTATCTTCTATGTTCCATGGTCGTTTTCATAATAATGCCACACAACGGGAGATCAACGAGAATACCCATTTTCAGGAACACGGAAAGTATTATTATGGCCGTTATCACAAGGAAAACACCGTAAAGACAAGATTAAGCATTCTCTGATTGCTCGCGTAGCCTGGCGTGCTTCGTCTCTGTAACTTCTTTGCCATGCCAATACCACTCTTGTGTACCATCCGCCCAAACATCGGCGGGTCCGTCTTCCCGGTGTCTCTTGCCATTTTGATACCAGACTTGCATGCCGTCTGGCCCAGTCATGGCCGGTCCGCCGTCACGGTGCAGCTCGCCGTACTGTCGCCACTCCGATACGCCGTTTGCACGAATTACGGCAGGCTCGCCATCTCGGTGCAGTTTGCCGTGCTGATACCACTTTCGCGTGCCATCCGCCTCGATTATGGCCGGACCGTCGTCTCGATGAGGCCGACCCCCCTCATCTTTCCAGCTTATGTTCTTCCGCAGACAGCATGGCGGTACCTCCCCGGTCAATTGGCATAAGACTTGGTAGGCCGGGTCATTATGGATCAGACAATACAGACCATCTGGATCGCCGGCCCAGACGTGCAATTCATCGTTCTTCCGGTACACGACCGGACTTTGTCCAAGCTGCCGCGCCGACACCTCACAGTGGTGCCTGCCGCAGTTCGGCCTGCCGTCAGTTATGGGGTGCTTGCAGCGCTTGTCCTGGGATATTGGGAAATTGCAAATCCTTGCCATCGCCTTCTGTGTTCCATGGTTATTTTTATAATAGTGCGCCGTAGCAGAAGATCAATGGGCGCCATAGTGGTGGGGTCAGATGTTTTTGGACTGTTTCCGCAGCCTGGTATATTCCTCTTCGGTGATTTCCTTGCCGTGCCGCCAGTATTCTTTAGTGCCATCCGCTTTAATTACGGCCGGCCCATCATCGCGATGTAGCTTGTCATGTTGATACCACTCCCGTGTGCCATCTGCGCGAATCACTGCTGGTCCATCATCGCGATGGCGCTTGCCGTGCTGGGCCCAGACTTGCATACCGTTCGCATCGACCCACGCCGGTCCGCCGTCACGATGCAGTTCGCCGTGTTGATACCATGCCCGAGCACCGTCAGCATATATTATAGCCGGACCGTCATCCCTGTGATGTTCACCGTGTTCATCATACCAATGCACTCCATGTTTCAGGCAGGGCGGTGGCTTCTCTCCAGCTAACTGACACAAGACCAGGTAAGATGGGTCATTATGGATCAGACAATAACGACCATCCGGGTCGCCGTCCCACACGTGCAATGCGCCGCCCTGCCGGTAAACCGTCAGAGAGTCTCCAAGCTGATCCGCCGACAGGTTAGTCTGGTGTCTGCCACAGTTTGGACGATCATCGGCCACCGGGTGCTTGCACCGAGTTGCCCGATTCGTCGGGAAATTGCAAATGCGTGTCATATTAATCATTGTTCCGTGCCGATGCTCGTAGCCGCACGGGAGGCGTGTACGTGGTCGCTGCGACCATCAGATGACACCAAATTGTTTGCGCAGCCCGGTGTGCTCCTTTTCAGTGACTCGTATGCCATGCCAATACCAGAAATTCGTGCCATTTGACCCAATAACGGCCGGACCATCATCGCGGTGTAGCTGACCATGTTGATACCACTTTTGTGTGCCATCTGGCCCAATCCAGGCTGGCCCATCGTCTCGGTGCAGCTCATGGCGCTGGTACCACTCCTGGGAACCGTCCGCCCTGATGACCGCCGGCCCGTCGTCCCGATGTGGTTTGTCACGTTTATACCAGATTTGCGTACCATTTGGTGTAATCAATGCTGGCCCATCGTCTCGGTGTCGCTTGTCGCGCCAGTACCAGATTTGCGTGCCATCTGGTCTGATCTCGGCCGGGCCATCTTCGCGATGTCGTTTACCATTCTGATACCATTTTTGCATACCGTCTGCACGAATCACAGCGGGCCCATCGTTACGGTGCAACTGGCCATGCTGACACCACTCCTGCGTACCGTTTGTGTTAATCACAGCGGGCCCATCGTCACGGTGCAGCTGGCCATGTTGGTCTTTGTATGTCACCATCTTGTTCAGACAGCATGGCGGTTTCTCTCCAGCCAGCTGATACAGAGTTTGATAGGCTGGGTCGTTATGGATCAAGCAATATGGCCCGTCCGGCTCGCTCATCCAGACGTGCAGCTCGTCGCCTTTACGGTACACTGTGGGGTTCTTCCCGAGTTGATCTGCCGATAGGTCGATCCTGTGCCGTCCGCAGTTTGGTTCACCATCCGCTATCGGCTGCTTACAACGCTTTGTCTTGGATATCGGAAAATTACAAATCCTCGTCATTATTTTCTACGTTCCATGGCTGCTTTTGCAATAATGCCACACAACGGGAAATCAACAAAAATATCTATTTTCAGGAACACGGAATAGGTTATTTTGATCGTTGCCATAAAGAGAGCACCGTAAGGATAAGATCAGATACTCTCGGATTGCTCCCGTAGTCTGGCGTGCTCCTCCTCGGTGACCTGCTTGCCACGCCACCACCATTCTTGCGTACCATCTAGCCAAACCCGGGCTGGGCCGTCATCGCGATGCCTCTTGCCATATTGGTGCCATCCTTGGTAACCGATAGCCGTGACAACGGCAGGTCCATCGTCCCGATGCCACTGGTCATGCTGGCACCAGATCTGAGTACCGTCGGGCAATACCCAGGCCGGGCCATCATCACGATGTTGCTCACCATGTTGATACCATTGTTGTTCGCCGCTCGCCCAAGTCATGGCCGGGCCATTATTGCGGTGTCGCTTACCATGTTGCCACCAGGACTGCGTGCCGTCCACATCGATCGCGGCGGGGCCATCATCTCTATGTAGTTTACCGTGTTGGTACCAGACTTGCGTGCCGTCTGGTCTAATCAATGCCGGCCCGTCGTCGCGGTGAAGCTTGCCATGCCTGTCTTTGTACTCCACCTTTTCATTGAGGCAACACGGCGGTACCTCCCCGGCCACCTGGCACAGCACTTGATAAGCTGGGTCACCGTGAATCAAGCAATAAGGATTATCTGGCTTGTCAGCCCAAACATGCAACTCGTCGTCTTTCTCGTATACGGTTGGGCTTTGCCCCAATTGGTCTGCCGATAAATTGGTGTTATGTCTGCCACAGTTTGGTTTACCATCGGCTACGGGTTGCTTGCAGCGCTTTGTCTGGGATATCGGGAAATTGCAAATCCTTGCCATCGCTTTCTATGTTCCGTGGTTGTTCTTATAATAATGCCACACAACGGGAGATCAACGAAAATACCCATCTCAGGGAACACGGAAAATATTATTTTGACCGCTGTAACCGTAAGAACATCCCCAAAGGCACCCAAGTAAGTCCCAGGTGATATTCTCGTGTCCTCTCCGTGGCCTCTCCTGGCCCTTCCCTTGGCCTTTGCAATATTTTGGCTATCTCGATACCCTCTAAAACAAAGAAAAGGCACCGAAGCGGTCCTTATGCGTGTTCAGATCAACGGGAGATCAACGAAAATAATTATTTCGAGGAACGCCAATGAGGTCAAGCGCTTCCGGATTGTTTGCGTAACGCTGCGTGCTTCTCTGCATCGACTCGCTCGCCGTGCCAGTACCAATCTTGTGTGCCATCTGCCTCAATAACAGCTGGGCCATCTTCGCGATGCCGTTCGTTGCGCTGATACCACTCCTGGGCACCGTCGGCCGTAATCACTGCTGGGCCGTCATCCCTGTGCAGCCGACCGTATTGCCACCATTCCCGGGTGCCATCGACCGCAATTACTGCTGGGCCGTCATCCCTGTGCCGTCTGTGATGCTGCCACCATTCTTGCCTGCCGTCCGCCCTGACTACGGCCGGCCCATCATCTCGGTGTCGCTCGCCATTTTGCCACCAGATCCGCGTGCCATCATTTGTGATTGAGGCCGGTCCACCGTCTCGGTGTATCTTACCGTGCCTATACCAATCTTGCGTGCCATCTGGCCAAAGTATGGCTGGGCCATCATCGCGATGCCACTGACCATCATCATCGCTCCACATGATTATTTCAGCTAGACAACACGGCGGCGTTTCACCGGCCAATTGATACAATACATGGCTGGTTGAATCGCTATGAATCAGGCAATAAATACCGTCTGGCTTTCCCGCCCACACATGCAATACCCCGCCCCGCCGATATACAACCGGATTTTGGCCGAGCTGTTCTGCCGATAGGCCGGTCTTGTGCCTGCCGCAATTTGGCCTGCCATCGGCTATCGGTTGTTTACAACGCTTGGTCTTGGATATCGGAAAGCCACAAATCTTCGTCACGATTATTTGTGTTCCGTAATCATTTCCACGATATTGCCACACAACGGGGGGTCAATGAAAATAACTATTTTGGGGAGCATGCCGTCTTGCGCTTCGTCATGCCGGCGTCTCGACAAGTGCGATTTGCGGTACGTGCGTGGCGCCTGTCCGTACGATTCGCGACGCGCAGAACGTACGGCAAGCAAAGAGACTGGACGCGTTCTGCCGCTGTGCGCCGTGTCGTTGAATTGTGTTTGGCCATCCGGGTCATCAGTTGTTCCGTGTGTATGGCTACCATGAAGCCGTGAACGCGCTATGCCTGCGTTCGTAGTTTGGTGTGCTCTTGCTCGGTGACCTGTTCGTTATGCCACCACCACTCCTGGGAGCCATCTGGCATGAATTATAGCCGGACCATCAAAGATCGTCTTCGCAGATTGGCGTACTCTTCCTCAGTAACGTGCTTATTATGCCAGAACCATTCTTGTGCGTCATCCGGCCAGACTACAGCAGGACCATCATCGCGGTGTCGCTCATCGTGCAGCCACCACTGCTGCGTACCATCCGCCTCAATTACTGCCGGGCCATCATCTCGGTGAAGCTTGCCATGCTGCAACCAAATTTGTGTGCCATTATCCCAGATCCAGGCCGGGCCACCATCGCGGTGCAAATGACCGTGGTCATCTTTCCAATGGATCTCCTCTATCAGGCAACATGGCGGCGCTTCCCCGGCCGCCCGATAAAGGGTTTGATAAACCGGATCGCCATGAATCAAACAATGCGGACCATCTGGTTTCCCCGCCCAGACGTGCAATTCGCCATCTTTCTCATGTACGGTCGGATGCCGCCCGAGCTGTTGCGCCGATATTTCGCAGTGATGTCTGCCGCAGTTCGGCCTTCCGTCGGCTATCGGCTGCTTGCAGCGCTTGCCCTGAGCCATTGGAAAATTGCAAACCTTAGTCATGGTCATTTGTGTTCCGCGGTTGTTTTTATAACAGTGCCACACAACGGGAGATCAACAAAAATAACTATTTCGAGAGGCACGAAAAATATTATTTTGGCTACTATTATAAAAAGAACACCGTAAAGATAGAATCAGACACCGGACTGCCCCTGCGGCTTGGGATATTCTCGCTCGGCAATCTTCTCGCCGCGCAACCACCACTCGCGCTTGCCGTCCGCACGAATTATGGCCGGGCCACTTTCTCGATGTCGCTTATTGTCTTGATACCACTCCTGGGTGCCATTCGGTTCTATCCAAGCCGGGCCATCGCTCCGGTGCAATTTACCGTGTTGATACCATCCTTGTGTGCCATCTGGCTTAATTACGGCGGGCCCATCGTCTCGGTGTAAATTGCCGCGCTGATACCACCTTTGTGTGCCATCCGCATCGATGTGCGCCGGTCCATCATCCCGGTGCAGCCAACCATGCTGAAACCACTTTTGCGTACCGTCGGGCCCTACTTGGGCTGGGCCATCACCCCGGTGCAGCTTGCCGTGCTGATACCAGCTTTGAGCACCATACCAATCAATCTTGGCCGGGCCGCCGTCACGATGTAATTCGCCATGCTGATACCAAGATTGGTAACCGCTAGGCCAGATCTCGGCCGGGCCGCCGTCACGATGTAATTCGCCATGCTGATACCAAAATTGTGTACCATCTGGCCAAATCCGGGCCGGCCCGCCATCCCGGTGCAGCTTGCCATGTTGATACCATTCCTGCGTACCGTCTGATTTAATCCAGGCAGGTCCATCCTCGCGATGAAGCTCGCCGTGTTGATACCACTTTTGTGTGCCATCCCGCTTGATCTTGGCGGGCCCATCGTCCCGGTGCAACTTGCCATCCTCGTCTTTATATTTTATCGATTTCTCCAGACAGCATGGTGGTGTTTCCCCGGCCACCTGATACAGTGCCTGATAAGCCGGATCACTGTGAATCAGACAATATGCGCCATCTGGCGCCCCGGACCAGATATGCAACTCGCCGTCTTTCTCATATATGATTGGGTTCTGTCCAAGCTGATCTGCATCTAAATTGGTTTTATGCCTCCCGCAGTTCGGTTTATTGTCGGCCACCGGTTGCGTGCAACGTTTGGTCTCAGTTATTGGGAAGTTGCAAATCCTTGTCATTGTCTTCTGCTCCTTTTGATTATGTTCTCGCTCATTTGCTATTTTATATGTTCCATGGCTGCTTTCATAGCAATGCCACACAACGGGAGATCAACGAGAATAACAATTTCCGGAGACACGGAAAATATTATTTTAGGCCGTTATTATAAAGGAGAAACCGTAAAAACAAGATCAAACACCCAAAAATCGTGCTCGTAGTTTGGCGTGCTCCTCTTCAGTGACTTCCTCGCCATGCCAGTACCACTTTCGTGCACCGTCCGACTCGGTTACAGCCGGACCATCATCCCGATGTAGTTCGCCATACTGATACCAATATTGCACGCCGGCACCATCGGTCACAGCTGGGCCATCATCGCGGTGTAGCTTGCCATGTACCCACCACTGCCTTTCTGAGTCCGACTGTGATTCGTCTTTCATCACTATGAAGGCGGGGCCGCCTTCTCTGTGCAATACGCCGTTCTGGTACCAGATTTCGAGGCCACCGGTATCATCATCACTATAGGCGGCGATAACTGCTGGGCCATCCTCTCGGTGTAGCTTGCCATCTACCCACCATTCCTTGTCTCCATATGGTATGAGCTCCGGATTGGGCCAGCCTTCATCGCGATCATAGTCCATCCACCGCATAAATCGCTCCCCATCAGCATCGCGAATAACAGCGGGCCCATCAGTCCTGTGAAGTTTGCCATGTTGATACCAAAGCTGTTCGCCATCTGGCTCGATAACGGCTGGCCCGTTGTCATTGTGTAACTTCATGTGCCTGTCTGTCAGCCGCACTGGTTCTATTAAGCAATTAGTAAGATCATGATCGGCTGTACTGTGCGGTCCCCTGTGTAACAAGCAGTATGGGCCATCTGGCGCGGTGTCCCATAAGTGCAACTCACCATTTTTCTCGTAGGTTGTCGCATCCTGGGCAATTTGGGCAATCTGATCTGCCGATAAATTGATCCCATGCCGTCCACAGTTTGGCCTATCATCGGCCACCGGTTGTGTGCAGCTCTTATTATCGCTTATTGGGAAATTGCAAATCCTTGTCATGGTTTCTTGCTCCTTTCGTTATTGTACCAACGGCATCTAATGTTCCATAATGGTGTTTTTGGCCGTACCGCCGGAATTAAGTCGGCGAGGCGCGATGATGCGCTATGCCGTGGTGACTCGTGCCGAAGCCGTTATGCTTCGCATTATGTTTCTGCACGCTGCTACCTGATGCGCGGCGATCTTGAACTCGTCCCACACCTGCTCCATGCACTCTGTTAGGTCATGTATCTTTAGTGATTTGCCCCATTCGGTCGGCTGCAATACTAGGACGCGGTCTATCTTGGGCATCGGTACACACTTTTTACTATCAACGCACAACAAGTCTGCGTGCTTCTCTGCGGATAGCTGCGCCGCCCACTTTCCATGGTGCACCGATCTTCCTGTTTTGTAATCGGCCAGAGTGATCAGCTTATTCTTGTCAACGTACATAAGGTCTAACGTCCCCGCAAATTTGGGGTCGTCTTTGAATACGGTCATCTCACAACCTATCACGTGTAATATGTCATTTTTTAACCAGTTCAAGACTCGTTGCGTCGCTGCGTCCTCATCGGCGCTAAGCGCAGGCCGCTCTACGTCGGGCTGTAGCGCGGCCTGCAGAGCCTTGTGTATCTTGGAGCCGCGTGTTGCTGCCCGGTGCTGCCACTCTATAACATCATCCATCAGGTCATCCGCAAAGATGGCTCGGTCTGTTGAATTATTGCCAATCTGTTGTAATACGTAATCCACTGCCTGGCGGGCTTGCCACCTCTCCAGGTTATCCCTATCCCCGGGAAACATTCTACTCACAACGTTCGTGACGGACGGAAAGGTATAATCACCAGTACCCGGTAGAGCATAAAATCGACCGTCGTCAGTTTGCTTGGCTAATGGGGGGTCCTCATCTATGAATACAGGCTGGGCCATTATGTCAACCGTCGCGTCGCTATGCGTTGCGAATATCTTATGCCTACCGCAATCTGGCTTACCATCGGCTACCGGTTGCTTACAGCGCTTACTCTTAGATATCGGGAAATTGCAAATCCTGGACACAGGGCAATGTGTTCCGCGCCCGCGATCGTTCTGGTACCGATACGGCTTAATGTCATGATGCGCTCGCCGCGTCCTTGTCGTTTTGCTCGTCGATCTGTTCGACATCCTGCGTGCCGTCCTGTTCGACATCCTGCTCGCTGCTCTGCGCGTCGTTTTGCGCATCGCTCTCTGCGTATATTGCTCGCTTGGTCATCTCTAGCAACTCCTCGGCATACTCCCTGCCCTCTGTTAATAGCCACTGCTGAGCTTTCGGCTGTCCTAGGAACTTCTCCCCATTAGGCAAGCATATCCACGACCCCTGCTTCGTCACAATGCCTTTGCGTATGGCGGCGGGAAGCATAGAAGATATTATTGGTGATACACCATAGATCAGGTCGATCTCGCACTCCTTGAAAGGGGATGCCAATTTATTTTTGACAATCTTGATATGCATGTGATGACCTATTTGCATTTTGGTTGCGGGGTCTTTTATGGATTCTCCACGACGTCGCACATCCAGGCGCATAGAGGCGAAGAACTTGAGAGCACGACCCCCAGGAGTTACTTCTGGGTTACCGAACATTACGCCGATCTTCTCCCGCAGCTGGTTAATGAAAATTGCTGTACATCCTGACTTATTCAAAATGGCGGGCAACTTGACCAGGGTCTGACTCATTAATCGAGCACGCGCCCCAATAACTTGATCACCGACCTCTCCCTCAAGTTCGGCTCTGGTCACCAAAGCGGCCACCGAGTCTATTACGATCAATTTTGCCTTGCCCCCTCTGGCGGCCTCGATAACCAACTTAAGGGCATCCTCGCCGGATTCGGGCTGGGCGACCGGCAGGGCGTCGAGCCGTACCCCTATAGCACGCATTAGTTCTGGGTTCAGTGCCTGCTCCATGTCAATATAAAGGCACGGATAGCCTGCCTTTTGCGCCTGGGCTATGGTACACAGGGCTAGAGTGGTCTTACCTGACATCTCTGGACCAAACAGCTCCACGATGCGCCCCATAGGCATACCGCCGCAGCCCGTAGCCTCGTCCAGATCGATTATGCCAGTGGACAAGGATGGCGTATTTATATCTCTGGTTGTCTCCTCCAGGAAGCGCACCGTCTCCTTGCCGAATTTGTTTTTCAGCATGTCCGCCAGCTCTTCTGCTTGGTTGGCTGTTGCGTCCGTACCCTCTTCACCGCTATTTTTAGTCATTTTGTCTCCTTATTCGTCTCAGCCTGCCTTACTTGGCAGACATTTCATTATATCACAGTCATACAATTAATCTAACTATTGTCACTGCCCAACTCCAGTGTTTGTTGGGCTGTGACTAACCGATCAATTAAAGCCTTTCCTAGCTTCTGAGCCACAAAAGCCGGAGTAGCAGAGGCTACGATAATCGTGGGTAGCCCCTCTCTGGCTCGCTTGCTCAATAGTCTATTGGCGGTTTCTAATTGCCAGTCTGGATAATTATAGTCGAGTACTACCTCATCCAGGACTAGACAGCCGGCTAATGTTGCCCTATCTATAGTTCTCTGATCTTTATAGTCAATCAGCTCCATGTAGTAGCCAGAGCATGTCTTGGTTTGCATAACGTGCAGACAGAGCGTGCAGGCGAGCAGCGTTTTGTGCGTTCTGGGCTTTCCGCAAATCAATAGGTTCGTTGGCGCATTCGGGTAGTTAACCGCCAATTCTCTTATGACCTTCGGTATATCGTCTTTGGTGCCCTCTGATAACTCCCGTGCCGGCTTAGAGCCGTAGAGTACGTTGCGCAATATGCCCGGGCAATAATCGATAAAGCTCTTCACGTAGGCGTTTGTGGCAACCTGATTATGCTCCTTGGGTGGGCTGTATAGCTGCGTAATTGTTGAGAGTGTTAAGTCTGCTGGTAGCTTCATGTTGTCATTATATCATGGCTCGTCGGGCATGTCTCTGCTTGGTAACCAAATAATCCAGGAGGGGCGCAACCGATCTGGTCTAGTCATCGCGTGGCCATCCAACTGAATACGTCCTTCATTAAACTGCCAGATGCGAGCAGCGTGCCGCAGATTACCGTGCTCTCTTTGTATTACTTCGAATAAGTGGGATTCATCTGACACGGCAACCGATCCCCATCCCTGTGGAATTGGTGCGTTCATTCTCCGTCTCAGCCCCGTATTGTTTGCGCTGTTCAGAATGTGCGAGCGCCAAAATGGGTATACAAAAGACAACAACAAAGCGACCCATGTCCACTCTGCAACCACCTGGTATTTGCCGAATGCCTGGCCAGTATAGTCGAATACCGCCACAGCGGACACAGCGCATACAGAGAGGAACGCTATGGTCTCTATGGACACCACGGACCACCATAAGACACCGGCATTCTTATGCATCGGCCATCACGTCGTTACGGACGCCACGGCAATGCCTTAAGACAGCCAATACCGTCGCTTCCCATCCGGCTCCTGCCAGACCAGCATGCCGCGATCGCACAAAGACTTTAAAGCGGCGGTCAGTGAAGAAGTCTGTATCTTTAACGCGTCTGCTATCTCTCTGGCAGTCATCGGGTATTGTAAGATTTCCAATATGTTATTTTGCAGTGGGCTGATCTTGGCAGCGGACTTCTTGCGCCTCGCCTTCTTTGCCGCTTCCGCCTCCGATGCGTATTCCGATATGTCACGTAGCGTCTCGACGAACGTATCGGGCTCGTCGTTCTTTGCGACTTTGTGCGGCGTAGGCTTGCTGAACATGCGCAGTGTTTTGTCGAGATCTATCTGGCTAATAGGTTTGGCATGGAAACAGCTACGGCCTGGTGCCCCCCCGGTCAGGGTGATTACTGGTTCGGAGAACTTGCCATCGCGCCAATATACCGTCCAATAGCGGAAGCGATAATGGTAACGATGTTCCTGTCCTCGTACCCAGACTTGATCACCCCTACGGAGAGGCCCCAATGCCGATACGTCCACAGCCCAGTCGCCAGGCCGCATCAGCGAATCGCGGTACTTTATGTACTCGTCGTCGTATTGCGCTGTGTCGAACTCAGGCGGCAAAGAATCATCATGAAGAGCTGGCAGATCGGACACTGCGAGCAATTATTCTGGTTCTGGGGGACCGAACGATGTTTTCTCAATTGCGCAAGTGGCCCACCTAAGGTCTGGGCCAATTGAATCGGCGCGTATCGATAGCTTGGAGCGCTTCGTGCCATCCTGTGCTTCCCAGGAGCTGTACTCAAGGGCTCCGGTCACTATGACTCTGTCTCCCTTGTGCAGAGAAGCTGCCATATTTTCAGCAAGAGGTGCCCAGCAGGTTACATCATAAAAATGTGCCCTGTCTTTCTGCTCACCGTCTGCATCCTTGGAACGCTCGTTTATGGCCAAGGAACACTTGCCGTACGTCTTTCCTGACGTGGTGAATTGTAGTTCCGGGTCACCGGTTAGGTTCCCTACTAGCGTAACGTTATTTCCGAATATCATTTTGTTTGTCCTTTCTCATTCTAGTTGTCTCAGTCCGACTTCTTTATCAGACATCTTATTATATCATATCCAAACAATATACGTCAAACAGCAATCAACTGGTCCGGCGCGACACCATGCGCCGCGTCGATCCGCTCGCCATGCCGGTACCAGACCTGCGAGCCATCCGGTCCGATTATTGCGGGACCGTCTTCACGATGCCGCTTGCCGTCTATATACCAGCACTGCATGCCATTTGGATATATGATAGCCGGGCCATCCTCCCGATGTAGCTGACCGCGCTGATAGTATTTTATCAAGCCAGATACTTTAATCACAGCCGGACCGTCTTCCCGATGCAGTTCACCAAATTGATGCCATTCGCGAGTGCCATCGGGCCAGATTACCGCCGGTCCGCCGTCACGATGCAGCTCGCCGTGGCGACCTCTGTGCATCACGGGCATTAACAGGCAACACGCGAGCAAACCCTGACCGGGCGTACGATTGATCAGGTCGTGGTCAAACATGTTTGGGTCATTGTGAATCAAGCAATAGAAATCGTCCGGTTCCCCTGCCCAAACATGTAGCGCGCCCCCTTTCTCGTATATCACTGGATTTTGCCCAAGCTGTTGCACTGACAGATTGGTCTTGTGCCTCCCACAATTTGGCCTATCATCAGATATCGGCTGTTGACAATGCCTATTGCCTACCATTGGAAAATTGCAAATCCTAACCATCTTACTATGCCTCCTTGTCTTTATGGCTCTGTTCAAACATTACTTCCTGTGTTCCACATTATACTGTTGCATGATCACAGCTTATTGCGCTTCGTGGCTAATTGCATAACGACATATCGCGACAAGAGGTTGACAAAATTGGGCATCTCTGAATCGGCGGTGTGATATAATGGAATGGAAGACATGCAATACATCAGCACCACAAAACAAGGCAAGCAAAAATGAGCGGACCGGCACCTGGATATAGGCGCTATATAGAACAAGGCGTGCCAATCGGCATCGTGGTTCCTGGTCCCAAGGCATGGAGGACACTATATGCGGGCACCGGCGATTATTTGGCCAGCTGCGCCCATATGGAGCAACAAGCCCTAATCATCACAGAGCAACCTAAGGCCATGCCCATACTGGTTCCTATGATGGACCCGAAGCCGTTCCTAAGGTGGGCTGAGCAAGAGCACTTAGATCCCCTAGATCCGAACAGTCGTGCCCGCTGGGGAGCCCAGTGGTTGCTTGATCGGGTTATTGAAGACGACGGCATGCCCATTGTCCGCGGAGCATTCCCCATAAGCAAGCCTGGTGACCTGATCTGCATGGGCTTAATGTTGGCTTGTGGTGTCAATGGCGAATCGATTGTTATGCCGCCCAACCCGTACGAAGCGGTAACGCAGATGTTGCGCAGACACGATGTGCGTGCTCGTATCGTCGCGCGCGTCGATAATCGCCGGACGTATCTGCGCACTCATATCTACATGCGCGACGACGGCATGCCGTCGGGACTGCGAGGCGATCTGGACTGGCCCGCTACGGTCGCCATGCTGATCGCCGCCAAGCACGACGCGCACAGCTGGGTACGGATTGATGGAGTCAACGAACATCGTGAGTGGGGCAAGCGACCGGCCAAAATACCGCCCAAAGAACTGTTACTAAATGCTCATGGAATAGAGTTGGGGATACTAAAAACGGCACATCGCAGCTAATAGACGGCACGCCTCGCCGTTCACTGTGCTTTTGTGCGCCGGCGAGGGCATCTGGCAAGCAGAAGTAGGAGCGGGCTGCTTTTAGGAGCTCGGCAGGGGAATAAGGGTCGGAACAGATGTTGGCGAGATGGTGTCCGGCAAGGTTCCCCAATCGGACTCAAGAAAAAATTGCAAAGATGCCGAACAAATAGCCAGCGAAGATAGGGCACAACTTTCGCCGCTCAATTGATTGGGTGTACTGAACTTGTTGCTTCCTTTTATATAATTGATAACACCCCATTGCCATTGCGGGGTGGGCGATCCGTTCCCAAAATCCGACAGAGAGGGAGCACCATAAGGGGGCAGCGCTAGCTCTACCGTCTCCATTGCGCTCGTTGATCCCGACAAATACGCTACCCACGTGGAACGTGGCACACTTGGACACACCTGTTGCCCGGGGTCAGGTATCTGAGAGGTAGCGTTCGCGAAATATACACAAGCCTCACTGGCAGCACAGCCGGAACAACCACCATTAGTAAACGCATTTACAAACGATGTGGCTTCTTTGGCTGTTGTACCCTGTGGGTAAACCGTAATACCGGCGCTGCCATCCGCCCCCACTAATGCAGAGCATTTCCAGCCTCTAGGAGCGAGGACCGGATCAAGGTTTTGGTAACGGTCAGTATACAGTGCTAAGTCGGCTGCTAACGCTGACGGTACCAAAACCTGCATTGTGGTTGTAATATGAGCGGGTCGAGGCTGATCCGCACCATAAGATGTTGGGCACCTCTGTATGGGCAGCACAACAGAGACCAAGCCGCTGCTTTGATGACTCGCGGCATGTGTCGAGGTATTAGCCCTATGGCCTAGCGTCACGCCAGTGAATATGCCTAGAGCTACCACGCAAACGCTAAGAAATACTATTATTACTGTTCTAATCATTGGTGTCTCCTTTACTAATTTAAATCAGGCGCTCTTCCATGTCTGATATTTTGCAAAAATGTAGGAAATCTTAATAATGTTTGTCTTCAATGCGCCATCTACCATTGATCAGAACTAGCCCCACGGCATCACTCGGAGTGGTTGCGTTAGCGAACGCCTGGGAGAACGACAATGACGACGTTGGTAACCCAGCATTGGGATTAGAATTGGGCGTGCAACTACTGCTGTTCGCAGTACACTTGTTCATTAGTGACACAATGGCTTCGTTACCACTAACTGCAAAGTTCCCTGTCCGCATCCATCTGACCGAAGCCTCCATCTTAGCTAGCGCCTGCGCCGTCCCCGTGATTCGGAATATCATAGAGTATGTCATTGTGCACGTGCTCTGTTCGTCGGTCATCAAATAGCTGCATGTTGATGCAACATTGCCAGAGCGCGCGGCAGCGATAAATCCATTGACCGTACTCACTGGATTGCTTGATGCTGAACTACATGACGCAAACACCAGTCCTGCGCTCATCGCTAACATTATTGGTTTTATCAGCCTAAGTCTCATGCCTATATGCCTTTCTTATGTGCTTGGTTTGCTTCTTTCTGTAGCCTTGCCACGGCTGTAGTATAGCCGGACACCGAAGCGTGCGTAAACGTGACCGATTTCAACCATCCGCTGTTTCCAGGGGACTCCGATACAAGGTTAGATCCACGCATAGCGCCACTGATGGTTATTATACCGCCTCCTGCTAGAGGTAAAGAATCCGACGCAAGTGAAGCGATAGTTGGGTTTGGGGGCACGGTGGTTAAAAAGACAATTCCTGGGAAATTATTACCGGCAGCTTCACAAAAAGCAGACGAAAGACAAGCAACCGCCTGGACCTGGTCAATACTGGATGGTAGTGCCTGGTCCGTCCAGGAATCTCCATTCCAAATAAGCGCAACACCGGGGTTTGCGTTCAAGGTGAAAGCGTTACCTCCAACGGCCTCGCAGAAAGTAGAGGAAACGCATGACACTGCAAACAGATAACTAGTATTTGGCGGGATATCCTGTTTCGTCCAAGTTGTTCCACTCAACAAAAAGGATACGCCAGCAACAATATGTTGGCTTGTCTCGGTATAGCCTACTGCTTCGCAAAAAGTGGACGAAACACACGATATACTATTTAAGATTGTTGCATGTGCCAGACTAGGCATGCTGGCTTGGTATTGCCAAATTGTCCCGTTCCACACAAAAGATACGTTGTCTCGTTCGCTTACGTTGTCCACCGCTTCGCAGAACGATTCTGACACACAAGACACACTATCTATAGTTTCCGTGGATGATATACTGGTTTGATTTGCATTAGTCCAGGTTATTCCATTCCATAGTAGTATTGCTCCTGTTGAGCCCGCTTCGCAAAAAATAGAAGAGACACATGACACGGAAGTGATCTCTTGCCCGTCTGCGGGAACCGACTGATTTGACCAAGTAGAACCATTCCATACAACTGCGGCACCCACTTCGATATCCTTGGAAACATTGGGTTGATAGCCTACGGCCTCACAGAAAATAGAAGACACACACGATATGCTATTTAAGACTGTCCCAGATGCCAGATTTGTTATTGAAGAACCAATACTAGTCCAAGTATATCCGCCATTATTGGTTTCGTAGATAGCCGGATAAATGTTGTTTTGACCAGTATATAGTCCAACTGCAAAACACCGATTTGTGGTTGGACAGGATATAGACGATATAATGGCGGGCGATGCGACAGTCTGTTCTGTCCTCCAGGGTGCGGTCACCGTTGCCGCTTCAACACTTGGCCCAGTGGCTACTATCAGACCAGCGAATCCACTTATAAACAGTGCCAGTACGCCCAGGAGACGAAAACGTACGCTCATTATGTCACCCCCAGGTGTGCGCCCACTCTTAAACATTCTATTAATCTTATCTCCTTCCGGCGTCTTATCTGAAAACGTCATTCTCTTAGTTAGCCAGACTTGCACCAACGCTCAAACAAATGAGCCCAGTTGCAGGCCGCTATCGTAACGTGCATACTGACGGTACGACATGTCTGAGTAACGCGGTGACCTATCCACCAATTGAATTGCACAACTGATTCGCTTGTGTAACATAGCCTTTTGCCTGTGTCAAATAGCTGTTGATCGTCTCTGTGTCAATAGCGACTTCTTGCTGGTACTTCGTCAGCGCCGACGAAGCAGCAGAGATAACCGGGGTCTTATCAGACGAGTTTGGCAGCCCCCCAGAGGGTGTATGGGTCGGATCTACTTCCTCTGCCTCTGTTAGGCTTGTCCAATCAGCCTGCAGGGAAACAATGTCTTCTTGGACACCATTCGCAACCGACTGATCAGAGGACAGAGCATCTTGGTAGTCGCCGACGTCTGCCCCCAGTGACCCTTCGCTTGCCATTGCCAAGCCGACATCTGAGCACGCAACCGAAGGATCAGAGTTTGCGTCTCTTTGCTCTGTAACAAGCTCACCCTTGACAACCTGCAGGCCGTCTTCAACTGCTGAGACATATGCACCTAGACTCTGCTCGGCACCCGCCATGCTCGTTATGCCTCCTGAGATACTGCCCTCGTCTCCGAGCACTGACTGTGCAGCATCGGTAATTGCCTGTTGTTCTTGAGCCTGCGCAGCGTCAGCATTCTGTACAGCTGCCTGCGCGGCTGCTGCCTGATTGGCCTCATGCTGTAACTTTGCGACGGTCGCGTTATAATTGAGCATGGTAGCATGGATAAACCGCACCGGTTTAAGCTGACCATTTTGCTCTGGGAACGATAGCACGAGGTTAGACCCCTGTATGGCACCACTGATGTTGCTGCCGCTCGGCGTTAGCACTGCGCTACCATCCTCTATCGTCACAGCATTGTTGGAGATAGTGCCACTAATGGAGCCAACCGCGGCCGTTGCGCGCGATCCGCTCGACGAGAGACGAACGACATGTGCGCTGCCGCTGAGCGAACCATGCGAGGTGGTGAACTCCAAGAAAACCACTTCTTTGGGTGTCGTTGACAAATAACCGGCAGGGGGCGAATTATTCTCGCTGTGAGCTATCATCAGGCCAAGCCCGATGACAAGTGCTATTCCACAGACGCATCCTACCAATATTATTACCACCTTGGTCATGCTAACGTTGCTTGGTCCGTAACGCGGTATCATTATTTCGTGTCTCCTAATCTCTCAGGTCCCAGATGAGGCGCCCAGCCCCGGCCTGAAACTTATCCATGCTTTCATTATATCACACCTACATTAAGTCGCTTCGGCTTGCAGTCACTGAGCGACGTTGCGGCGGTGGGATCTTGCCAAATTATTGCATTGTCTGGTTGTGATCTTCGGCACTTTATTGCTGCTTACGTAATAGCGCATCACAACGGGAGATCAACGGAAATAGGTGCCCCAGGGAACACGGAATGGGCCATTCTGGACCGCTATTATAGAAGAGACGCCGCGAAGATGAGATCAGACGCCTTTGGATCGTTCACGCAGTTTGGCGTGCTCCTCTTTGGTAACCTTCTTGCCGTGCCAGTACCACTTTTGCTTGCCATCTGCACTAATCGCGGCTGGACCATCAGCGCGGTGCCGCTTGCCATGTTGATACCAAAGTTGCGCGCCGTCCGGATTTATCACGGCGGGTCCGTCACTGCGATGATATACGCCGTGCTGGTACCATTCTTGCCTGCCATCCGGCCAAACTACGGCGGGGCCATCGCCTCGGTGATGTTCATCGTGTTGCCACCATTCTTGTCTACCATCTGGCCATATCCAGGCTGGGCCGTCATCTCGATGCTTCTTGTCATATTGGTACCATCCCTGTGTGCCGTCGGGTCTTGTCAAGGCCGGGCCATCGTCCCGGTGTTGTTCACCATATTGGTACCAGGATTGCGCGCCATCCGCTCCAATCACGGCTGGTCCGCCATCTCGGTGGTGTTTGCCATGCTGATACCAAAGCTTCGCACCATTTGACAAAACTGCGGCTGGGGCATCATCGCGATGTAGCTCACCATGTTGATACCATTTTTGCGAGCCATCTGGATCAATCGAGGCTGGGCCATCGTCGCGGTGTAGCTCGCCATGTTGGTACCAGCGCTGCCTGCCGTCCGGCCAAATTCGAGCTGGCCCATCATCGCGATGGAGCTTGCCGTCTTCATCTTTCAGCTCCACTAGATCTATTGGACAGCATGGCGGTGTCTGACCGGCCACCTGATATAGGGTTTGATAAGCTGGGTCGCTGTGAATCAGGCAATAAACATCATCCGGCTCTCCGGTCCAAATATGCAATTCGTCGTCTTTCTCATATATCGTTGGCTTCTGCCCCAGTTGATCCGTAGCCAAGTTGGTCTTGTGTCTGCCGCAATTCGGTTTGTCATCGGCTATGGGTTGTTTACACCGCTTTGTTTCGGATATTGGGAAATTGCAAATCTTTGTCATAATTTTCTGCGTTCCACGACCATCTCTGTAATAGTGCCAAGGAGCGCCACAATGACAAGGTCAGATGCTTTTGGATTGTTCGCGCAGCCGGGTACACGGTTATATAGCCACTAAGTGAAGAATGACAAGGTCAGATGCCTTTGGATTGTTCGCGCAGCTTGGCGTGCTCCTCTTTGGTAACCTTCTTGCCGTGCCAGTACCACTTTTGCTTGCCATCTGCACTAATCGCGGCTGGACCATCAGCGCGATGAAGCCTACCATATTGATACCAATACTGTGTACCATCCGCATAAGTTATCGCCGGGCCATCATCTCGATGGGGCACGCCGTGTTGATACCATTCTTGCCTACCATCTGGCCAGACTACGGCGGGGCCATCGCTTCGGTGGCGTTCGTCATGTTGCCACCATTCTCGCCTACCATCTGGCGATATCCAGGCCGGTCCGTCATCGCGATGCTTCTTGCCATGTTGGTACCATCCTTGTGTGCCGTCGGGTCTTGTCAAGGCCGGGCCATCGTCCCGGTGACGCTCGCCATATTGGAGCCACACTTGCTCGCCGTCTGCTCCAATCGCGGCTGGCCCGCCATCTCGGTGGTGTTTGTTATGCTGATACCAAAGCTTCGCACCGTTTGGTAAAACTACGGCTGGGCCATCGTCCCGGTGTTGTTCACCGTGTTGATACCAGCGCTGCGTGCCATTGGGCTCGATTACAGCTGGGCCATCATCCCGATGCTGCTTGCCGTGCAGCCACCAGTGCTGCCTGCCGCTTGGCCAAATTTGGGCTGGGCCATCATCGCGATGGAGCCTGCCGTTTTCATCTCTCAGCTCTACTAGATCTTTTAAACAGTATGGCAATGTCTCCCCAGCCAGCTGGTACAACACCTGATAGGCTGAGTCGCTATGAATCAAACAATATAGGCCGTCTGGCCTCCCCGCCCATACATGCAGTTCGCCGCCCCACTCATATATGACTGGGTCTTGACCGATCTGTTGTGCCGACACCTCACAGTGATGTCTCCCACAGTTTGGTCTACCATCGGCCACTGGCTGCATGCAGCGCTTGCTCCAGTCTATCGGAAAATTACAAATCCTCGTCATTGTCTTTTAATGTTCCGTGGTTGCTTTCATAATAATGCCACACAACGGGAAATCAATGAAAATAACCATTCTCAGGGAGCACAGAATAGACTATTCTGGCCATTATGACATAAACCAGCACTGTGAAGACGAAATCAAGCGCCCTTGGACTGCTCGCGCAGTCTAGCGTGCTTCTGTTCGGTGACTGCCTTGTCGTACCAATACCAGTATTGTGTACCATCCGCCTCGATCACGGCCGGCCCGTCTTCTCTGTGCAATTTGCCGTGCTGCCGCCAAGCCTGCGTGCCGTTACGCCCAATCGTAGCCGGACCACCATCGCGGTGAAACGCACCATGCTGATACCAGAGCTCCGTGCCATCCGGCCTGGTCACAGCTGGCCCATCGTCCCGATGTTGTTCGCCATGTTGCCACCATTCCCGGGTCCCATCTGCCCCAATCACAGCCGGTCCATCATCCCTATGTAGCTTGCCGTGTTGATACCATCGCTGCGAGCCGTCTAGCCAAATCCGGGCGGGACCATCGTCGCGGTGAAACGCACCATGCTGATACCATTGCTGTTCGCCATCAGGCCATATTGAAGCTGGGCCATCATCGCGATGTGGTTGACCTTGTTCATCTTTCCACTCGGCGTCCTCCCTCAAGCAGCATGGTGGTATCTCCCCAGCCAATTGACACAAAACTTGATACGCTGGGTCACCGTGAATCAGACAATAAAGATCGTTCGGTTTCTCTGACCAGACGTGCAATGCTCCGTTCTTCCGATATACAACCGGATTTTGCCCGAGTTGATCTGCCGATAGGCTGGTCTTGTGTCTCCCGCAGTTTGGCTTGTCATCGGCCATCGGTTGTTTGCAGTGCTTGGTTTTGGATATTGGGAAATTACAAATCCTCGTCATTGATGCTCACGGTCAGCGGCCCTCTCCCTTGCGAGCAGCTCGGCGTGATCCTCTTCGGTAACTTCCTCACCATACCAGTACCACTCTTGCGTGCCGTCCGCCTCAATCAGAGCTGGGCCATCATCGCGATGCAACTCACCATTCTACCACCAAGTCTGTGTACCGCCCTCCTCAATCCAAGCAGGTCCGTCGTCGCGGTGCAACTTGTCATGCTGATACCATTTTTGCGTACCATCCGACCAGACCACGGCCGGACCACCGTCCCGGTGCAGCTCGCCATGCTGGAACCAGAATTGCGTACCTTCTGCATTAATTACGGCAGGACCATCATCACGGTGACGGTAGCCATGCTGCCATCGTTCTTGTGTACCATCCGCTCTAATTAAGGCTGGGCCATCATCTCGATGTATATCGCCATTCGTGTCCCTCCAGACGATTTTTTTCCTTAGACAACACGGCAATGACTCTCCGGTTAATTGACACAGCGCCTGGTAGGCTGGGTCACCGTGGATCAGGCAATAAGCGCCATCTGGCTCCCCCGCCCAGACATGCAATTCGCCATTCTTCCGGTGCACGGTCGGATTTTGACCAAGCTGTTCTGCAGACAAATTGGTTTTATGTCTCCCACAGTTTGATTTGTTGTCGGCCATCGGTTGTTTACAGCGTTTGCTTCTAGATATTGGGAAATTACAAATCTTGGCCATTGTTTTCCATGTTCCATGGTCGTTTTTATAGTAATGCCACACAACGAGAGATCAACGAGAATACCCATTTCGAGGAGCACGGAATAGGTTATTTTGATTGTTGCAATAAGAGAAACGCCGCAAAGATGAAGTCAGATGCCATCAGACTGCTCGCGCAGTCTGGCGTGCTCCTCCTCGGTAACGCGTTTATCATGCCAGAACCACTCTTGTGCACCATCCGGCCAGATTACAGCAGGACCATCCTCGCGGTGCAACTCGTCATGCAGCCACCAATGTCGTGTACCATCCGCCCCGACTAAGGCTGGCCCATCGCTCCGGTGCAGCCAGCCATACCGATACCACTCTTGTGTACCGTCTGCGTCAATTATAGCGGGCCCGTCTTCGCGATGCAGCTCGCCGCGCTGCCACCAAGTCTGTGTGCCGTTTGGCTCAATCCAGGCAGGACCATCATCACGATGCCGTTGACCGTTCTGAAACCACATTTGTGTGCCATCCGCCCTGGTCACAGCCGGCCCATCATCGCGGTGAAGCTCGCCATGCCGTAACCAAGCCCGTGTGCCATCTGCACTAATTACGGCTGGTCCGTCGTCTCGATGCTGCTTGCCGTGCTGATACCAATGTTGCGTACCGTCTGGCCATATCCTAGCTGGACCATCGTCTCGGTGCAGTTTACCATGCCAATACCACTCTTGCGTGTCATCTAGCTCAACCACGGCCGGACCATCATCCCGGTGTCGCTTGCCATGCTGATACCAAGTTTGCGTGCCATCCGACTCGATCACAGCGGGGCCGTCGTCCCGGTGTAGATAACCATCTTCGTCTCTATACCTTATAGCCTTGTTTAGGCAATACGGCAATGCTTCTCCAGCTAATTGGCATAGGGTTTGATAGGCTGGGTCACCGTGGATCAGGCAATAGACATTATTGGGCTCCCCACCCCAGACGTGCAATTCGCCATCCTTCTTGTATACGGTTGGATTCTGTCCCAACTGGTCTGCGGACAATTCAGTCAAATGCCTGCCGCAATTTGGCTTGTCATCGGCTATCGGCTGTGTACAGCGCTTTTTCTTGGATATTGGGAAATTGCAGGTTTTCGTCATAATTTCTTATGTTCCATGGTTATTTTTATAACAATGCCACACAACGGGAGATCAACGAAAATACTCCTAAAAGTCCCTGAGCAAGCCCTAGGCGGCATTTTCGTGTCCTCTCCGTGGCCTCTCCTGGCCCTTCCCTTGGCCTTTGCGGTATTTTGGCTATCTCGATACCCCCTAAAACAAAGAAAAGGCACCAAGATGGCCCTTATGTATGTTCGGATCAACTGGAGATCAACAAAAATACCCACTATCAGGAACACGGAAAATATTATTTTGGACCGTTATTATAAAAAGAAACATCATGAAGACGAGATTAAATATTCTCTGATTGCTCGCGCAGTTTGGTGTGCTCCTCTTCGGTAACCTCCTGGCCATACCAATACCACTTCTGCGCACCGTCAGGCTCAATCGCGGCCGGACCATCGTCCCGGTGTAGCTCGCCATGCTGATACCATTCTTGCTTACCATCTAGTCGGATTCGGGCTGGACCATCGTCACGATGTAATTCGCCATGTTGATACCAAAACTGTTCTCCGTCTGCGTCAATTCGGGCTGGACCATCTTCGCGATGCAGCTTGTTATATTGATACCATTGCTGGGCGCCACCGTGCCAAATCCGGGCTGGACCATCTTCGCGATGCAGCTGACCGTGTTGATACCATTCTTCAGCTCCATACGATTCGATCACAGCTGGACCGCCATCCCGGTGTCGCTTGCCATGTTGATACCAGGCTTGCGTGCCATCTGCGTCAATTAAGGCTGGACCATCATCACGGTGCATCTTGCCATGCTGATACCAGACTTGCGTGCCATCTGCGTCAATTCTAGCTGGACCATCGTCGCGGTGTAGCTTGTTATGTTGATACCATTTCTGTGTACCATCCGGCCAAATCCGGGCCGGCCCATCATCGCGGTGTCGCTCACCATCCGCATTCCGCAAGGTGACATCTCTCCTTAGGCAACATGGTGGTATCTCTCCGGCCAGCTGGCATAGGGTTTGATAGGCTGGGTCGCCGTGGATCAGGCAATAAACATCATTGGGCTCCCCATCCCAGACGTGTAATTCGCCGCCTTTTTGGTATACAGTCGGACTTTGCCCCAGTTGCTCTGCCGATAAATTAACTTTGTGTCTCCCGCAGTTCGGTTTATTGTCTGCCATCGGTTGTTTGCAGTGCTTAGTTTTGGATATTGGGAAATTACAAATCCTTGTCATTATTTTTGTTCCTTTTGGTTATGTTCTCGCTTACTTGCTATTTTATATGTTCCATGGTTGCTTTCATAATAGCGCGTGTCAACGGGAGATCAACGAAAATACCCATTTCAAGGAGCACGAGATGGGCCATTCTGGACCATTACTATGAGAGAAACACCGTAAAGACGAGATCAAATACCCGAAGATCGCTTGCGTCGCCTAGCGTGCTCTTCTTTAGTAACCCGCTCGCCATGCCAATACCAGAACTGCATGCCGTTTCGATACATAACGGCCGGTCCGTCGTCACGATGCAACTTATTATGCTGATGCCAGAACTGTGTACCATCCGGCCTTACCTCAGCCGGTCCACCATCCCGGTGCAGTTCGCCATGCTGATACCAAAATTGTGTACCATCTGTCCAAATCATGGCCGGGCCGCCGTCCCGGTGCCATCGGCCCCCGTCATCCTCCCAATTAATGTCGTCACGCAGGCAACACGGCGGTACCTCGCCGGCCAATTGGCATAGCACCCGATAGGCTGGGTCACCATGGATCAGACAATAAACATTATCTGGTTTCCCAGCCCAGACATGCAATTCGCTATCTTTCTTATACACGGTCGGGCTTTGCCCCAGTTGATCTGCCGACAGGTTGACCCTGTGTCTGCCGCAATTGGGCTTATCGTCGGTTATCGGTTGTGCACACCGCCTGCTCTCGGATATCGGGAAATTGCAAATCCTCGTCATAATTCGCTGTGTTCCGTGGTTATCTTTATAATAGTGCCGCGCAACAGGAAATCAACAAAAATAACCATTTTGAGGGACGCGGAAAATATTATTTTGGCCGCTATTATAAGAGAAACACCATGAAGACGAAGTCAAGCGCCCTGGGATTGTTCGCGTAGTCTGGCATGCTCCTCTTTAGTAACTTCCTTGCCATGCCAGTACCAATACTGCGTACCATCGGGCCTTATCAGGACTGGGCCATTATCTCGGTGCCGCTTGCCATGCTGATACCAGATTTGGTCGCCGCGCGTCGTGATCACAGCTGGCGCGCCGTCGCGATGCAGCTTACCGCGCAGCCACCATTCTTGCATACCATTTGACCATATCCTAGCTGGTCCATCGTCCCGGTGCAGCTTGCCATGCTGATACCACATTTGTGTACCGTCCGCCTCAATCACAGCTGGTCCGTCGTCCCGGTGCAGCCAACCATGCTGATACCAATGTTGTGCACCATCCGGCTCAATCGTTGCTGGGCCATCATCTCGGTGGGGTATGCCATACTCATCTTTCCACTCAATGCTCTCTCGCAGACAACACGGTGGCGTCTCCCCGGCCAGCTGGTACAGCGTTTGATAGGCCGGGTCACTATGAATCAGGCAATAAATGTCATCTGGCTCGCCTTCCCAAATGTGCAGTTCATCATCTTTCTCATATATCGTTGGGTTCTGCCCCAACTGATCTGCCGATAGATCAATCCTATGCCTACCGCAGTTTGGTTTGTCGTCGGCTATAGGTTGCCTGCAACGCTTTGTTTTGGATATCGGAAAATTACAGACCCTTGTCATGATTCTTGTTCCTTCTGGTTATGTTCTCGCTTATTTGCTATTTTATGTGTTCCGTGGCTGTTTTTATAATAATGCCACACAACGGAAGATCAATGAAAATGCCCATTCCCAGGAACACGGAATGGGTTATTTCTAGCCGCCACCAAGAAAGAAACACCGTAAAGATGAAGTCAGACGCCTGAAGGTCGCTCGCGCAGGCTGGCGTGTTCTTCTTCGGTGACCCGCTCACCATGCCAATACCAGGACCGCATGCCATTCGAGTATATCGCGGCCGGGCCATCATTTCGGTGCAGCTTGCCGTGCTGGCACCAAAATTGCGTACCATTTGGCCAAGCCTGAGCCGGGCCATCATCCCGATGCAGCTTGCCGTGTTGATACCAGGACTGCGCACCATCCGTGGCAATCCGGGCTGGTCCATCGTCACGATGATAATAACCATCCTTATCAGTCCAGCTAACATTTCCTTTTAAACAACATGGTGGTGCCTCTCCTGATAACTGATATAGCACCCGGTAAGGTAGATCGTTATGAATCAGGCAATAAATACCGCCTGGCTTGCCTGCCCATACGTGCAGTTCGCCGCCCTTCCGATATACAACCAGATTTTGACCGAGCTGTTCTGCCGATAAACCGGTTTTATGCCTCCCGCAATTTGGTCTGTCGTCGGCTATAGGTTGCCTGCAACGCTTGCTCTCGGATATCGGGAAATTACAGATCTTGCTCATCGTCTTTTGTGTTCCGTGGTTGCTTTTATAATAGTGCCACATAACGAGAGATCAACGAAAATAACCATTTCCGGGAACACGGAATAGGCCATTCTGGCCGTTATTACAAGAGGAACGCCACAAAGATAAAGTCAAGTGCCCCGGGATTGTTCGCGTAGTCTGGCGTGCTCCTCTTTGGTGACCCACTTGCCGTGCCAGAACCAGTGTTGTGTGCCATCCGCCTCTATCTTGGCGGGACCATCGTCGCGATGCAGCTCGTTGTGCTGCCACCACTCTTGGGAGCCATCAGGCCAGATCTTGGCGGGTCCATTCTCTCGGTGATGCTTGCCGTGCTGATACCATTGCTGCGTGCCGTCGGGCCAAATTGCCGCCGGTCCGTCATCCCGATGCCACTTGCCATTCTCATCCTTGCGCACTGTGAACCAATCCAAGCAACATGGTGGTACCTCACCGGCCACCTGGTATAATACCTGATAGACCGGATCGCTATGAATCAAACAATAAACATCGTCTGGCTTCCCCGCCCAGACATGCAGCTCGCCATTCTTTCGATATACAGTTGATCCCTGCCCGAGTTGCTCTGACGGTATCTCGCACTCATGCCTGCCACAGTTGGGCCTATCGTCTGTTATTGGTTGTTTACAGCGCTTACCACGGGTTGTCGGGAAATTGCAAATCCTCGTCATAATCTTCTGTGTTCCATGTTACGCGCTGGCAAGCGCTTTATCTACACCGCAATATTGCTCGATATGATAAAATGTAATTGTGGCTAAGTTCCAAATGGCAGAGGGCTGGATGGCTCAGGCATACCGGTACGAGCTAGATAAGCCAAGCAATGATCCGGCCATCTCATCTCATATAGGTGCTAAGCGATTTGCCTATAACTACATGCTGGGTCTTATAAACAAGCAACTCCGGGCGAGAGATCAATTGTGTGTCATCGGGATGCTTTACGGGGTGAGTCACGATAATGCCATTTCTCTCGCTGAACGGTCATGTGCAATCCCTCATCTTGTAGAGCTTAATGAGAAGCGTAAGAAAGAGCATGAAGCTAAAATTGCCGCAGGAAGCAGAAAGCCTGGTGAGTATCAGCCAATATCTGAATGGTGTCCCTGGAGTGCTAGTGCTATGCTCTATGTGTGGAATCGCGTTAAGAATGAAATTGCTCCTTGGTGGAAAGAGAACTCAAAAGCATGTTACGAGTCTGCATTCGAGGGATTAGCACAGGCATTCAAGAATCACTTTGATTCCAAGAGCGGAAAGCATAAGGGGTCACCAGTTGGATGGCCCAAATACAAGGGGCGTAGCGGTCGTCAATCTGTTGGTTTCACAGCCGGCAGCGGTAGTATCGCCATCCTAGATCGCCACCATGTCCGATTGCCGGTTATCGGAGCATGCCGGACAAAAGAATCCACCGACAAATTGAGATTAAAGATACTAGCGGGGGATGCCCGAATACTCAAGGCCACTCTTGCTGATGAGGGTGGCAAGACTTATGTAAGTTTTGGGGTGCTGGTCAAACGAGAGGCAAAGGCCCACGGTCCGGTAAATGACTTTTCCTGCCAAGTTCAGGGCCACGACGTGGGAATTACCAAGCTCATCACCAGTTCGGACGGCTCTGTAGCTGAGAATCCAAAAGCTGAGGAGCGAGTCAAGAAGAAGATATCTCGTTATCAGCGTCGCATGGACCGCCAACATCGTGCAGCCAGTCCCAAATGCTTTAATTCAGATGGCACGCATATAAACGGGACTTGCCATTGGAAAGATCGCTCCAGTAGGGCTAGAGAAAACCAGACAAGATTACGGAAAACTTATGCTCATGCCGCTCGTATTCGGAAGGATACTGTCCATAAAGCGAGTTACCATGCGGCGACAACCAATGCTGTCAATATCGTGGAGGATTTAAGAGTTGAGCAGATGGGAAGAAAGGGTTATGGAAAACGAGCTTTCAATCGTGCCCAGCATAGTGCGGCCATGGCTGAGTTCCGTCGCCAGCTTAGCTACAAGCACTCTTGGTATGGGTCGCAGCTTTGGTTGGCTGCATGGTGGTACGCATCATCCAAGACCTGTTCAGAATGTAAGGTAAAGAGACCAAGACTCTCTCGTTCAGCAAGAGTATTCAAGTGCGATAGTTGTGGTCTTGAGATGGACCGAGATTTGAATGCAGCAAAAAATCTACAGGCTCTGGCAGAGCTTGCTTGTACGTGCATACTTGCACAGATATCAACTGGGACGCTGGTTGATTGGTCCAAGGTTCCAGTTAGACCCTTTGGGTGGGAACCGGACAAAAACACCCGCAGTTCGCGGGAGTGTGCCCGAGCCGGAGATCGCAAGATCATCGGAGGGGAGAGGAAGACCGCTCGTTCTGATTTACAGAACGAGGCAGTGACCGCCTTTAATCGGGAAGCAGCGAGACCTGAGGATGTGGGTGCATGAATACATCTTCTTCTCTCGTTGCGCGGCCGGAGTATTGGCCGCTCGGTAT
>SCLI03000150.1_pt1 | contig 42806 bp, 62 predicted proteins | sample 7268041 | NCBI WGS metagenome assembly SCLI03 (sample SAMN10721081, study PRJNA514188) | viral metagenome | isolation source: depth-stratified mine tailings core A | place: China: Fankou Pb/Zn Mine tailings | collected 2017-10 | reverse complement strand
CTAATGTTAATGCTGATTCCGTCAGTTTAACATTTAATTCTCTTGTTTTATCGGCTTCAATTTTGTAGCCCGTATATTCGACGGTTTTAAATCCGATAAAAGACACGGTAACAGTATAACTTCCGGGAGTAATATTTGAAATTGTAAACTTTCCATTTATATCAGTCGCAGCGCCGTAATAAGTACCTTTCAACAAAATGTTAACACCGATTAAAGGTTCATTCTTTGCCGCATCCACTATCTTACCGGTAAGCTTGCCGGTACCTTGACCGAAGATTGAAACAATACTAAATAAAAAAATAATTAGTAGATTTTTTTTCATAGAGTTAAACCAAAATCTTGAAAGAATACTTTATAAAGCAGGTTCTTTACATTTGCATTCCCGCCATTACATTTATGCAATGGCAAACCAATGAAAAACATTTTCCTTTGTGAATCTGTAAAACCTATATAACCTTGCACTTCATGATTTGGAAAATAATAAATCGGAATTCCGCCTAACGGGTTCAAGAAAAATGATTTTACTCGAAATACATTTGATGTTAATTCCAAATTAGGATATGCCGGCTGTGTATTATCTGATGATATTTTCACACCGCCTAATAAAGAAATTCTCGAATCGCTTGAATCCGCTCTTATTGGCAGGAAGCCCTGCAAAACAGTTAAATCAACGGTTTGAGGGAACTGCATAGAGAATGCAATCTTGCCCCCTGCATCAATATAACTTTGCGTAACAGCGCTTATAAGATCAAGTGACGGACTATTATCCGTATACCAAAATACATACTTAAACAATTTTAAAGTAAGCAAAAATGTAACATTCAAAAACGGAGGTGTTTGATTGTGAAAATCGTAAACATCAATTTTATTTTTTAGTCCGAGACTATCGCCGAACATTGATGAATAAAATGACGGCGCATTATCTTCGGTAACATAATCATCAACAATAAGAAAATTACCTTTAGGTTTTTTGACGTACCAGTTTTTCCCCGGGCCTGGCAATGAAATAAAATTTGATTTAGCGCCGGAAATATCTTCAGCTTGAACAAATACTTTATTGTTGTCGTTTAATTTTAATCCTGGCAGTTTCTGAGATGCAAGATTTGTTTCAACGCCGCCGATTAGAATATCCATATTAGCTGTGGAAGAAGTGAAATCATTTGTACGAATTGAAATATTTCTTACAGCTCCATCTAGCGAAACAATATTATTTGGATTAGTTGTGTCATTTAGAGCAACATTAATTTTTAAGATTGTTGCATCGCCGTCCATGTCACTTGCAATCCAGCCGAAAGTCATTGCGGGAAAAGAAGTATCCGGCAGAACGGTTAATTGATCCCATTTAATTGTTGGTGCAGAGTTTTTAATTGGGAAATTAATTGAAGCCGGATGCGGATCGATTAAACCTATATCAACAAAATTTTCACCGGAATCCCAAACACCGTTTCCATTTTTATCTGTGAACGGTTCCGGCCCATAATCAATTCCATTTTGTAAAATATCTTTATCATAAATCCCATTTCCGCCGTTATCAACTGCGGCTACCTGGAAAGTATAATTAGTATCGGTTATTCCAATTTGTAACGCAAATAAACTGTCGTTCGACTGAGTAAAGTTCCAGTGTTTTCCATCCCATGAAAAATAATAACCGACAATAAACCCGTCCGGGTCATCTCCCCACCAGTGTACATCTATTTTGCTTGGCTGCCTGCTGATTGAGGAATCCGGATAAAGAAATATCCCTGTTTTGGGCGGCTGATTACCAACCGGATTATTCACCATGTCCTTAAAACAAGATGAGAATAAAAACGCCAGTAAAATGAATGAAATTATTTTTATTGCTTTAGCCATTCTTCAGTACTATTTACTTTCACAAATTTGAAAATCAAATGCAGCACTGATTTTTTCAATGCTGCAAAATTTTATTTCAGCAAAATCATCTTCTTAACCTGATAAAAATCTCCTGCTCTAAGATTATAGAAATAAATTCCTGAACTAAATTCATTTGCGTTGAAACTTACTTCGTATGTTCCGGGTAATTTTTCTTGATTAACTAATGTCTTTACTTCCTGTCCAAGAATATTAAAAATCTTCAGCGTAACCATGTTTTCTTTCGGAACTGAAAATCTAATTGTCGTTGAAGGATTAAATGGATTAGGATAGTTCTGTTCAAGAGAGTAAGACTTTGGTGCGCTGGATCCAATGTTTTTTACATCAGTTGGGGTGAACCCAATAAAATCGGTTGACTTTCTTGGGCACAGCTTATAATTACTGAATGAATAATAAAGAATTCCCTGCAGCTCCGAAAATTTCGAACCGGTAGTTATATGAATTTTAGCCGGATTATTTTCAAAGTTTGCATCCCAGAAATTCTCATAATTGTTATTTCCATCCTGCAGAGAAATTCTCGTATCTCCTGAACCGTCAGTTGCAAACATTTCACCGTAATTATTATTTACTCCTGAAACTCCCGGCCCGACGTTCCCATCAGCATTTTCATCGGATATATTTACATTTTGATAATTAATAAGAACCCCTTCCCATTGTTCGGCATTTAACACTCCACTTGCGCTTTTGCCAATTGTACCGGTTTTTACATTAACCGAAGCAGGTAAAGGATTGTTAGAAGAGTTAACGGTAATTTGAGTTAATGAATCAATTTTTGTATTTGTACCTATCTCCATTATTTTCCCGGTGAGAGTTACATTATCGCCTTCCTTTAATTTTAAAACATCAACTCCTTTTAATCCTAAAGTGCCAATCATAATTCCGGTCCACGGCCCGCTGCCATCCTGCATATAAACGCGCTGCGGATAATTACTGGAATATTTTCCCGGGTAATCGGAAGTATCCGCCGTAATAATTCCGGAAAGGGTTACAAAGTATCCATTATACCCGCTGTAACCGCTGCCAAATGGGCTGTATTGAACGTCTCGAATTTTTAATGTTGAATTAAGTACTTGATAAAAATAATTTCCATTAACAGTATCGCTTGGAGTATATCCGGTTAATCCTTCATTGCCTTTAGCTGTAATAAAAAAATCGACTAAAGTTGAATCGACACTTACCCCTGGAATTGTTGCCGTAAATAATGTAGTGTCGGCTATTGAACGATTCATTGCGACTACTTCCCTATTAACTTGGCCGGTACGATAATGAAGTGCAGCGCTTACTACGCCTGTTGAATCTATAATGTTTGCAGAAATTGTTACAGCCTGATTTGTATTAACCTGAATTTTGTCCCGTCTAATATTTGAAATTACAGGAGGAGTAACTGTAATATACACGTCTTCTGGATAAATCGGGAGTATCTCAAACGTAGTACCATAAATTGTTATTATTCCTCTAATAGTATTTACAGGTGTTCCGTCTTGAGGTACCTGATAAGTAGACCCTGGCATTTTATACGTATCTAATCTAAAATATCTTGACTGTGGATAAGCTATTAAATAATTACCGTTTGCATCATTAATTCTAAATTGACCTGATGAAGCATTTCTATCGCTTGATATAACATTATGCAATTCAGCATACATCCCGGAATATTTTAATGAGCCTAAATTAGTTTTTCCGTCACTCATAAAATCAGTTACGGATAATTGAATCGGATCAGGGCGCTTCGGGAGCTTACCAAGGATGTTAACAGGAATAGCAGGATTAGTAACGAGCATCAATTCATTAGTGGATCCGTAGGTGGATATATAACCAGTCAGTTCAACTATGTCCGAAGAATCAACCAGATCAAAAAAAGTATTTTGAGCTCCAGCAGTTGTTGTATCATTTAGCAGGACATTTAAACCTACCCAAGCTTGTCCGCTAGTATCCTGGATATATGAACCCCATCTATTTCCATAGTACATTACTGTCTGTCTATTAGTTGCCGGATCGACCAATGGCTTGATCATAATAACTCCCCTTACTCTAACAGTATCGTTTGTATATTTTGACGCAATAAATCCTTTCGTATCTACTGAATCAATGAATTGAATATCATGAATTGAAACTAACGGATATTGAGTTTGAGCAAATGCTAAGCTCGCAGCCGAAAGTAATGTAAGCAGCAGTAATCGAATTTTCATAAAATTACTCCTTTTCCTATTTAATTATTAAAAACTTTCCTCTCTTAATGTCGCCGGTTCTAGTGTCTTTAACCGTGAATAAATATAAACCGGTTGCAATTGCCTGGTCATCATTTGTCAGTAAATCCCAGGCGTCTTCTCCGCCGGTCATTACTTGTTTTCCATCGCTTGCATAAGTTTGAAACCATTTTAAGCTGGCCCCGTTGCTGTTCTGATGATGGTCAATATTTTTTACGATGTCTCCCGATAGCGTATAGATTGTTATCTCGCAGTCAGAAGGTAAATTATAAAAATAAATTTTTCTTAAACGTTCAGTGCTTCCGTCCCAGATTGCATTTCCATAATACGGATTCGGGTAAACACCGATTTCAGCTTTGTCATCATTGTTCGGAAGTGTTCCGGGAAGAATTCTATTTAATGAAGCAAGCGGACTTGATTCTAAGCTCTCCAAATTATTTTCAGGATCGCCTTTATCAAAAGCTGTGACAGCAAATAAATACTGCCAGCCGTTTAATAAATTATTGACGTCAAATCTGTAATAATATTTTGTTGTATCGCCGGAGAATGTAACCGGTTCTTTTAATTCCACTTTGGAAAATCCGGTGTTGTATCCAATTGAATTTCCGGCGCTGTCAAACTGTGCAAGCATTACTAAGGATGATCTATTATCCTGTGCAAGATTAAGATCATATCCTGCTTCAGTTCTGTATATCCTGTAACCTTCAAAATCTTTTTTGCCGGATATCGGATCAACAGAAGCTTCGGCTCTTTTATCCCAGTAAATACTTACACTTTGACTTTCCGGTACAACTTTAACTACCGGGACTTGGGGAGGAGCCGGTAAAATATAACGTGTAATTTTTCCGTTGCCGTCTAAGTCTTCACCCGGATCTAATTTTCCGTTTCTGTTTCTGTCCTCGCCGTAATAAGCACGCAGCGCCCATTCGGCATTTGAATATAGATTGAACTTCTGTGCCGGATTATCTAGCGATGCCGGATCGTTACCAAATTTCTTTGCACATACTATTGCATAGACGACATTTATTGAATCACCTGGAGCTATACGTTTGAAATTTCCGTCCGTAATTAATATTGATCTGTTGGAAGGTGTTTTCAAATCAGATGGATTTACTCCTTTATTGTAACGATCATTGCCACCGAAGTAACCAGTCATTTTATGGTAACGGTCAAAATCATTGGTTGGTGAAAAGAAATGGGGATCGGAAGTATTTTTATACTGCCAGCTTACAAAATTAACTGAAGTTAAAGTATCTTCGCCTGACACAAAAGCACTATCAAGCGTTGGTGTTGATCCTAAAAATTGAACCCCAACATAACTATTTGTATACCCCGGATCGCCGTCAACATCAAACTCATACGCAATTTTCATTGAGTCACTGTAGCCATCGCCGCCGTGAGTGAAGAACGGCCCGCCTGTTCTTGGCGAAGTAATTTTTGTATTACGAACTACTGCATCTGTCCACATTCCAACGTAAACACTATCGATATATTTATTGGTAACATTTTTAATCGTATAATTCATAATGACGAAGAAATCCGCAAACGGATAATTCCATGCATAACATTCTTGATGAACAGCTACGCCCAAAGGATTATGATCTTGAATGACTTCACCATTTTGCAGAACTAAATTTGTATCTACATAATCCATTACAAAATCTTGATGGGAAACTGCGGAAGGATCGTAATATCTTGAATCTAAAAGCGAAGACCTTTCAATAATTTTACTTCCGGGAGAATTTGTGAATTCAAATCCGCCGCCGCGTGTTGATACTGAGGATGCATCAACCGAACCAGTAGAAACAAATGGCCCGACTCTCCCTCTTCCTAATGAATCATTACTTACAAATCCGCCAATCCATAAACCGCCGTCAAAAATATGCTCAATGCCGCTGCCTAATGGATATTCGCAGCTTGGCTGCTGCGGCCATAGAGCAAACCCATTGCCGTACATTCCAAAGTTTGTTAGTGTTAAGCCTATGCTGCCAACGTTTGTGTACTTGGAATTATCGTCATCGAGTTTTTTATTTAACTTTTTATCTCCGCCGTCAGGACGAAATGCAAAAGTTAGAACAGCTAATAATAGAACTAAAATTTTTATTTTTGATTTCATTAAACCCTATTTGGGAAATAGATTCTTCGGTGGCCCACCCATTTCTAAATCTATGTTACCCTCTATTTTTTTTACCTGCAGTATTTACTTAGTGGTAAAGAACGAAGCTTATTAGATACGTTCTCAACAGCAGGATTATGTGAAGAACCTTTATTATAATTATTTAATGTACTAAAACAATTCAATTAGTAATTCTTTGAAAGTGAAACTACGGAAAATAATTTTAAAACAAAATATCTTTTTGATAAATTTTTTATTAAATAATTTTTTTTTAGAATATTATCATCAACCGGAATGGATTTAATTAAGAATTACTACAAATAACTACTCTTTACAGTGCATTTACAGTTTCGTCCGTCCAATCGATTATAGTAATCCTTAATAAGAAACAATAAAAATAGTACATTGCCAATGGAATTAATTCTAAAATACGAAAATAAATTGAACTTTTATAAAATAGATAAATCAATATTGAAGGTATTAAAACAATTATTATAAAAAATAATATCCATCCAATTCTTTTCTCTTCAAATAATATTTTTATCATGAAAGGAACAAACATTATAGCAGCACCAAATAATAGTATCAAAGTGAAATGCCAAAGCCAGCTTAATAAATAAAGAGTGGAACTTGATAGACTATAATTCAGCCAACGCTTAAGTTTTTTAACATTATAATTTTTGTCTATTTCCAATCCTAAATTTTCAATCATCATATTAAGTGTGTTAAGTTAAATAATAATTACTGATTTAGTTTTAATAAATTCATCTCAAAGGAATCCGCAAAGCGAAGCATTGTTTCCTAAAATCTAATTCTCACAATTCAGCATCAAATAATAAAATATATTATTTTCATAGAACGCATCCTAATAGAACCAATATCGCTGAAAATGAAAACAAGAACGGACATAATTTAAATGGTAAAAAATTTACTTTGAAACCTGTAAACAAAGAAATGACTGCAAGCAATAATAAAACTATAACTGATGCTAAATAAATAAAGGTAGATACTTTAGCAATATGATCAATAATGGTAACACCAATAACAATAACTCCAATGAATATTAATGCAATGCCTTCAATAATCCATTCCATTGTTATAATGTGCTTGTTATCTATACTTATTTCACCAAATCCTTTTACAACAGATTTAGTTGGAAAAAGATGAGCGATTCCCCATACTAAAGTAATTACACCACCAAGATAGAACAATATTTGATTGAACATATAGAGCTCCATTTTGTTAGTGTGCGTTAATTTCTCACTTAACATTCCGTAGCTTTTTCTTATGGACTATTTAACTTTTGATACTATAGCTAAGGCTATAATGAAAACTATTGCTAAAATAATAAATATTGAAATTGGTTTTGCAAAATTAAGCGTAAAACCTAATCCAGTCCTTTTCGGAAGAAATATTCTTGAATCAGTTGGATTGTAATATATGAATCCCCACTTCCAACATTCTTCTTCGTTCGGAACTTCATTGCACCACTTTTTTGTAATAATGGTATTATAAAAAGTAATAGCTGTTGTAATTATTGCTAATAGAACAATTCCAATTATGATTGCCAAAGAAGTATTCAATTTTTTTTCACCTCTGAAATAAATAAGTAATAATCTTTTATTTATCCTCTTTTGGTTTGTCGGATAAAATTTCTTCCATTTTTTTATTTGCCTTCATTTCAACAATTTCTTCTACGGCTTCTCGTTTATCTTTATTCAAGAACTCATATGTAGCTGCAAACATAGTAGTAGTTAAGCTTCCTCCATATTTCCTTACTCTAATAGCGATACGTATAAATACAATTATCTCAATTAATAAACCTATTGCCAAAACTATCAAACTTAACGTTTCGTTTTCCATTTTATTTCTCCAAATCGTCTTCTGAATCTTAAAAATTGTAGACTACATTGAAGCACACTAACGCTCTTGCTTTTCACCCGTCCGCCCAACACAGCAATGACAAACTGAAAAGCTACTGCCAAAAATATTTAACAATTTTATTTAATAGAACAAAGCTGAACAACAATGCTTACCTTTACCACTAAACCCGAAAATATTAGTAATGACGCAATGAAAAGGCGGTCGGGTGGAAAAGATGATATTTCCAATAAGTAAAAAAATAAATTAGGTTTCTCCAACTATAAACAAAACTTTTTGGAGGTATCAAATGTATTACACAGGTATCGATCTTCATAAATTTACTTCTTATTTAACTACTGTCGATTCTTCAGGCAGCATTGTTAAGCAAGCCGATATTAAAAATGTCAACCATAACTTCGTTCAATACTTCTCAGATCTTGGTAATGAAAATATTACTACTGTCGAATCTACCATGACCTGGTACTGGCTTAATGATCTTCTGACATCTCTTAACATTCCTATGGTCCTAGCCCATGCAAAGTATGTTAAAGCTATTGCCTATATATTGTAACCGCGCTTTTTGAGACTTCCTTTTCCACGCTATTTGAGACATTTTTATTTGTGACATATTGGCAATTTATCTGTATATTTGATTCAGAAAATTTAAGAGGAGAATATGAAAATCACCAGTCTATTTTTACTTGCTTGCCTTGTATATTCAGGATGCAAATCTAACCCAACTACAGCGATTATACAACAAGATACTGCTGGAACGCTGATTTATAAATGGCAAGATACTTCTATATTCAGACCAGAAATCTATGTTGGGATAACATGGGAGCCCGATACTTTGTTTGATGAGAACGGAACATATAGGATAATGAAAATGCCCATCATCTATGCCCATGCCGGACAATCATACAAATTCGCAAGCAATATGGTCGGGGATGTGGGGAAAGACAGCAGCAATTATTCGGATATTCTATCGGAATATCATACTAATTACGTCACTTGGGACTCCATTTTTTTATATGAATATCGCGTAAAAGACTCTTCATGGAAGGAACTGCATATTAAACTTTTTAAGATAAGGATGTCTAATTACGCTTATGTTGAAGACAGCACGTTTTTCAAAGCGGGCATAAAAATTAAATAGCTCAATTTCCAATCCAGGAACTTCCCGAATCCGTCCATGCACTCTCTGTCCCAACGGCAGTAACCTGTCCATCCTCCAACGTTATAGTTCTCGTCTTCTTTTGCAACTTATAAGTTAATCCACTCGCGGTTACTTGCACGTCCGTAACGACGGTGTAGGATGTTGTCGTCCCGGTTGACTTCATTACGAAATCATCCGCAGGATATGATGCTGAGCGATCGAAGGTATAGAGCGCATCGGTATAACTTGAATAAGTAGAATAATTAGCATGGTTACTCCATTCTACCTTTGGTGAACCGCTCGTGCCTCCACCGCTCCCAGTCCAATTAGTTGCATCCGCAACTGATTGACTGCCAATATTAGCCGTGGTTATAGCATCTGTTATCCCATAGCCGGAAATCGTTGTAGGTTTACTTCCAATTTCGCTGAATGTATACGATGGTTTAGTGCTTGCCTTTGCCCATGTATATATTGTCGGATCTGATTCGGTTTCAAGCGGAGTATATCCAAGTGCATCAATAATATCTGTGTCTAATAATGCCTGATAAATTAATGTTCCGGTTCCATCGTTTTTTAAAAAACCATGTGCGTTTGTTATTGAAAGGCCATAAGCTACGGTTGCTTCATCGGCGGCATCTGCATGGCCGGATGTTGTTGCGTAATCGGAATTAAGTGCTGATGCTGAGTTGAATGAATAACTGGCTGTGTCTGCATTTTGAACCGGCGTAATTATTTTGTTTCCGGAAATATCATCTGGTAAATCTGCATCTTCGATTGCTTGGAATATTATTGTTCCCAATCCATCATTCTTTAGAACTCCATGTGCGTTTGTAATTGCAAGGCCATAAGCGACGGTTGCTTCATCAGCAGCATCCGCATGCCCGGATGTTGTTGCATAATCTGAATTGACTGCTGAGGCCGCATTGAATGAATAACTGGCTGTGTCTGCATTTTGAACCGGCGTAATTATTTTGTTTCCGGAAATATCATCTGGTAAATCTGCATCTTCGATTGCTTGGAATATTATTGTTCCCAATCCATCATTCTTTAGAACTCCATGTGCGTTTGTAATTGCAAGGCCATAAGCGACGGTTGCTTCATCAGCAGCATCCGCATGCCCGGATGTTGTTGCATAATCTGAATTGACTGCTGAGGCCGCATTGAATGAATAACTGGCTGTGTCTGCATTTTGAACCGGCGTAATTATTTTGTTTCCGGAAATATCATCTGGTAAATCTGCATCTTCGATCGCTTGGAATATTAATGTTCCCAATCCATCATTCTTTAGAACTCCATGTGCGTTTGTTACTGCAAGATTTTTCGCCGTGTCACTTTTCAATGCCCATTTACTGCTGTCTGCATTCAATGCTATTTTTGCCGTATTAGAGTTGACTGCATACTTTGCACTGTCATTGCTTACCGCCGCAAAGTAAGGAATGCCGGCTGAATCTTTTGTTAGGAACCCGGTTGAGCCTTTAACCGGCTTCAACGTCTTCGTATCATAATCATAAAAAAATAGGTAACCCATTTTTAAAGTGTCTAACGTGGATTTATCAACAGCAAGCACATGGTGCCGCTGTCCATTGTTCAGCGTTAAAAACAAATCTTTATAAACCATTATTTGAGCGCAGCCGATTTGACTGAATAAGATTACGAATATTATTATGATTAAACTTGAACTTAATCTTGCACTTGAACTTTTCATGTTTTTATCCTTTGATAATTTGGAACGATATAACCTTCACCGGCGGCAACTATATTGCTGCCGGACTGGTTGAATGTAATTGCATTTGAAGAATCGCAAAGTTGATTAACAAAATATTCTGTAGAATTAGGACGGATAACATCGATGTCCGAGCAGCTCTCAAGAACATTTGAGCCAAGTTTTATATTCGCAGTATTGTCCGGATCGAATCCGTGTACTATAATTACAAGAAAGCTTCTAATTAGAATTCCATCGTCAACGCTGCCGAGGTTCAGTGTTCCTGGGCCAGTCATTGCATAGATGTCTTTGCCTTCGGAAAGCGGTTGTATTTTGCCAAGTAATCCCATATCTAATTCCTTATTAAATGCCCGACAGCTGAACGCAAATAGTTGGGTATCTTTTCAAATAAGTTTGCGGCGGCGGGTTTCATGCCTATCCAAAACCAATACGGCATTTTACCGGCATCAACACGAGGCAATACGATTTTATACTCATAAACCGAGTCGTAGATATGCTGGTCCGGGATTGTAGAAAGCAGATACCAGTCAGCTTCGTTATCGGCTGGGTTTGGATATGCATATTGCGGCGCGTTACCTATCTTACTGATTGCGACATAGATGACATAGAGTTCCACGCTGCTATAGAAGCCGCGGATCATATCATCTGGAATTGTTAGCAGCGTACCATCGTAAGCGGTAACCTGCGGGCTGCTGCTTACAAACATATTAGCACAAATGGCTGTTATCTGCTGCGAACCGTTGATAATTTGATTAGCCTCTCCCGTATATCTTGTATTATTTATTTCAAGGGCGGCGCCTGAAGCTTGCATTATTATACCGAGATTTACGTCTTGCGTAACGGGCGTTAAGGCAATGGTTGAATCAATAAGATTTAGTTTCGCCGTTTTGTTTACAAGGCTGTAAGATGCTTTGCGAAGGCGGTAGAATGTATTTGGAGCGTTTTCGAAATAATAATATTGGGAGAAATTAATTTCTTGGTAATTGCCCACAGCTTCAACATTGTATGCGCGGCGGTTGTACTTTATGCAGTTCCAAATATCCTGAAAGACGACTTCATAAAGAGCGGCGCGGCTGCTAAAGGTTCCGTCCGGCAGCTTACTCCGGTAACTGTTATATTCTGCATTATATAAAACACCGCCCACAATAACGAGAGGCTTTAATTCAATTTCATGCGGATAATAAGATTGGTCTATCCCGTTTGGGTGGGCTGCATCGGCGAATAGATTAGGCGCATAGCCGCCGGGCATTGTGCCGCCAGCATCCATACACTGAATTGTTTCTCCACCATCTACTTTAGCATTGGCTCTGCCAGAGGTGCGGAGCTCAGAGTGCTTGCCGTTTTCTTTCGTGCAAATATATACTTCCACATTAAGACCAGGCGAAGATGGGGTTATTTTTAATTCCGGTTCTTTCATCATGTTCTCTTTGCCAAGCATATATGCTGGGGCAAGGTTATATTTCCGCGGGATAATGTAGAGCTTCGCGTCAAAGCCAATAATGCCTATACAGCCGTATTCTTGAAAAATTGCCTTGAGAACTTGAAGGCAATTATCGAAAGGAGTGTCCGGCGAGAACCAGCGCGAATAGCGTGTCGCAAAATCAGTGAATGGGACGTCCGTCATTACACCGCCAATATTTGCCTGGCATTCAAGCGTGCATAAATTGACAATATCGGTTACGTAAGGATCGTCAGCAAGCATCGGACGCGTGAGTAGGTCTTTGATTAGATCGATGATTTTCACGGTCGCGTCGAGGTCGTAATTGAAAGGAATGCTAAGAAGTCCGCCGTTTTTGACCGAAGGCCTAGCCCCGACCGTTTCAAGCTGTTTGAATTGATCGATTATTGTTACGGAGATCCTTCTTGTATATTGCAGCCCGTTAACATCATCAGCATAGAGATAGCCGGAGAATATTTTTATTCCGTTTCTAAAAATTTGTGCAATAGTTTTTTTTGTTCGCAATTCAATTAATAAATTTTCGAACTTTACCACGTCGGTATTTAGTTGAAATTCGACTTTCATGTTTGACGGGAAGTAAACGGTCTCGTCATCGTCATCATTACCCATCTCGAATTCGCCAAAGGTTAGGAGAGTATGCTCTTCCACTCCGGAGTATTGAGAGTCTTTAATAATAAACTTAAACGTAAGGCGGCTTGGTCCTTGCGCGGGATCGAAGGGGATTGGATTGTTGGATAATGTAATTGTAAAGTCTGCCATAATCTTTTCGCAAAGCGCATAGGGCATAGAGCAAAGCGTTCTAGACTATGCGCCATGCTCTTTGCGCTATGCTCTAAAATTTTAGTGAATTATATCTTGCCGTCATTTTTTGGCTTCCGGTTACAAACTCGCCGCTGCTAAAGCGGAAGCTTAAGTCGCGCTGCCAGTTTTCTATTTTTTTATTTTGATCTTTAATTGCTTTTATTAATTCTGAATTATCGTTTTGCATGCCAGCGTAAATTTGTGGGCGCAGTTCGGTTCGGAATAAATCCACAAAGGTTTTTTCCGGAGCTATAATTTCATTATGCCAGCCCTCAACGTAGCCGGCCTTGCCTTGGGGCAATAGGCCGCCTTCGGCGTAACCAGACATCTTGGGCGGCTCTTGTGCTGCGATGTCCGCAACATTTTTTGCCGCAACAATGCCAACGGCGGCGGCGGCAATATAATTAAACGGAGGCGGGAATGCCGCCAGAGCGGTCATTACGGCTTCTTTCGCTTTTAAACTCGCTTCGAATATTGCGGCAAGCTTCGCCATTACGGTGTATTTGTTCATGCCTTGTGCTATGAAGTTAAGCGTGTCTATCTGCCCTTTAATCTGCGCTTTGCTTTTCTCTTGCTCAGATTTTATTCTGTCTTTATCTATCTCTTTAAGTTTTTGCTCATGCTGTTGCGCGAGTATATCCAGCTTGCCGTATTTGTCAACGTTTATTTTATATTCCAAATCTGCTTCTGCTTTACGTCTCTTAAACTCGTCTTCGACCAAGGAGTTTTCGATTTGCTTTTGTTCGTCTTCCGACATTTTCTCTTTTGGCTTGTTCCAGGCGCCCATGCCTTCAGCGTCTAAGCCGAGCGGTTTAACGTTGCCAAAGTCAACCTTTGGAGCCGCCTTAGGAGAAATTTTTGCAAGCTGCGCTTCGGCTTCGGTTCTTTGGTTGACAAGATTGGTAATGTCTTTATTAAATTTTTTATATAGAGAAATCATATCGTTAAAATGTTCAATCTTCAAACTCAATTCTTTTGTTTGGCTCTTATCGGTAATCTTCAGCATCTCGGATTCGTGGCGCTGGGCTTCGGTAAGCTCATCTTTATATTTATTAAAGAGCTTGTCCTTTTCTTCGCTGCTAAGCCCTTTATCTTTATTGTTCGCCGATTCCAGATCCAGAGCGTTTAGTTGTGCGGTTATGTCTTTCACTTTCTTCTGTGCCTGTATAATCCCCTCAGTGCTTCTTTGTGCTGCTAATTCAAAAGCGGACGAAGCATCCCGGCTAATACCGCCGATTATATTTTCCCAAAACGTAGGCTCAATATCTTCGTTTTGTTTTTTAGCCAAGTCTTTAATTGCAAGATCGAGCCTTTCATTAAGAACTTTTTTCTCAAGTAATTTTTCGTACGCTTTTGTTTCTTTCGTAATTTCTTTTACCAAATCCTCATGTTTAGTCTTCTGGATAGACATATTCGCCAAAAAGTCGGGATACATTTTTTGCGCTTCTTTTATTTTTGCATTTCTTTCTTCCAGAGGTTTGCTTTCGTCTAGGATGGCTTTTGTTAATTGTTCAAATTTTATTTTTTCAGCGTCGGCATTGTTGATAACCTCTTTCTCCGAGTCAGACAGTTTCTCATTGCCGCTACTCGACAAAGCAACCGCGGCGGCAATTCCGGCAGCCAAAACACCAACCGCGACTAATATAGCTGTAAGCGGGTTGTACATTGCCCAAAGCGCAATCGTTTCGCCCATAGAAATTATTGCGGGAATAAGCTCTGTAAAGATCGCCGTAGCGGCGGCGGAAATTCCGGTTACTCTCAAGGCTATGAAGGCAGCTCCCAGAGCTCCGACCGTGACTATTACGCCGCTTAAAATTGGTGATGAGCTACTTAAAGAGAAAAGAAAATCTTTTATCGCGGTTACTATTGGCAAAAGTGCTTGGGAGATTAGCATGCCCCCACTCTCCTTCATTTCACCCATTGCGTTCTTCATTTGTATCATTGCCCCGGCGCCAGTCTTAGCCGCATCTTCTGCCTGCCCGCCGATTCTGGTGTTAAGATATTCTATTATCTTAGCGGTGTCGCCGCTCTTCATAATGGTTTCGTCCAGCCCTTTGATATAACGGTTAATCATCGTGCCATTGCCGGCGGATACATCACCCATGACTCTAACCGCGCCTTGGAGGTCAGTGCCCATCAAGGTGGCAAGGTTCGCAACTTGCACGGCGGCTTGCTTGGCCTGGTCAGTGTTCAACCCCATTGCGGTAAGCATGCCCATTGCGCTCAGATATTGCTCGTCTCCGTAAAGAGTCGTCTGTTGCAGCGCGCCAGCGTATTGTTTGAAATCTTCCATTGCTTCATTTGAGAACTGTCCGGATTGCCTGAGTGCTGTCGCAAGCTTTTGTTCGCCAAGTTCTTGCCGGCCATACTCCTCTAGTAATCCGCCGAAGGTTTCTTTTAGCGCGGAGAATGATTCGCGAATTCCTTGAAATAGGTTTCTTGCGTTTTCAAACGAACGAAGTAAGCTTGTCTCGAATCCATTAACGGCTTGCTGACCGTATTTAAAAGATTTATAAAGTTCCTGGATGTTCTTATCGGTGAGTTGGATCGCGGCGTTTGCCTGCTGCCCGTTAATAGTAAGTACAAGTTGAATTTCGTTTTGCATTTGATTAACTTTTTAGTGTGAAGAATTTACTAATCATATTGATTTCATTTGCGGCGATAATTATATTTTACAAAATCACTGTTCTATTCCAAATTTTCTTCTGGCTGCTGGTTGTAAATCTTTTTATTTTGATAAATAAAAAAGTTAAGACCGCTTATTATCTTGATTCTCCAGAGGAACACCGCCGGGATGTCTTTCATTATTAATCATTCTTCAACTTCTCCCACTCTGCAATCCTTATAAGCATTTCATTCAACTCTTTTACTCTTATCATGTATAACCAATCGTAACAATAATTGATTTCTAAATTCTCAATTAACGCGGTTTTACTTATGTCTCCGCCGGAAAGCTTCCACAGGATACCGGACACTGTGCTTGTCGAAGTGTCCGGGTTGAAGTAGTCGGCATTTAAGTCTGCGAGTTCTTCGAGCCGGTTGGCTGCGTGGTCGTATTCCCGGTTGAGCTCGGCGAAGAGGCGCTGATATTTTTCATCAAATTTTTTTTTCGCGTAAAAAAATCGTTAATAGCGCGGCTCACTTCCTCGAAGTCTTCCTCGTAAATTTCGCCTTCAACCGGCTGCGTGAAGACTATAGCAAGCAAATCATTTACCTTATCGCCCGAAAGTAAAAAAGAAATCGTATTCACGGCGTTGTCATTATCTAGTTCACCGACTACGCCAATAATCTTTCCCCAATCTTTCAGCGAATATCTTTCTTTAGAGAAATATTCTTTGCCGTTAATTTTATATTTTTTTTCTTCCATTTTTTTCCCTAATAACTATTGACTTATGACCAATGACTAATAAATAACTCCCAGCAACTCTGCGCCGGTGTTTGTAATTTGCATGTTGTATGGATCGACCGGAATCTCTCCTGAATAATTTATCGCAGCATTGACATCTATTTTGCCATATCCGTTTATCTCATTCCAAACACCGCTTTCACTGCCGGTTCTCCGTGCACAGTATCGAGCCTCCCAGATAGAACAATCTCTTTGATTAGCTATATAAGCAATCTGTCCCGCTATAAAGCCATTTGCAAATGAAGATAAATCCAATTCGTCCGGTATAGTTTCTGGTGTGATCGGATCGTTGGAAAAGAATTCGATGTCGTCAGCATCCTCATTATTATCATCCCCGCCGCCCGTTACTATTATGCTTGGTAAATTCTGGCCGCCGTTGCTGTCAAATATCTCTCCGGGTGAATTTGCGCCGGCCGGCATAATTGTTTGAATTGAGCCATAGTTTAATTGAGCCTCATTAATTTGTCCGGCCATGCCTGCACAAGATTTAATATAAATTTGAAAGCCGCTGCCGGCAGCTTCAGTAATGCTTAAACTGCCGATTGCATTTTCGCCCTGCCAATCGCCGCCTTGCAATTCATAACCCGAAACAAATGACTGCAAAACTTTTTGGTCGTGATCTAAGCTTTCCGGGCCGGAGCCGTATATGTAAATTCTATTTATCATTTATTTTTAAGATAGATCTCCCTTAGTTTTTCCTCTGCCCAAAAATCAACTTTTAAGTTTGGATATTTTTCTGAAAAAAAAGTCTTTTGCGGCAGAATAATATCCTCATAAACTCCCGCTTCAATATGGTAGGTGTCCGTATAAACATAGTCAAAAATATTTAGATCATTCATTGTGAGGAATTTGAAAAAGTCATCATTAAAAACTTTAATTTTCTCTTCATTGATAGGACAAAGTTCTATAACGTCAATTTCGGATTCGATGATTATTATTTCATCAACATTTTCTTTTGCTGCAATGGCCCTGGGTAAAAGGCCAAGACCTAAGCCACCAACTAATACCCAACCAAAGGCGTTTTTATAAGCAGAATATTGACTCAAAATATCTTCATCAATGTTCGACATAACTACGCGATTCCCCTTGAATAATCTTTTTTCCAGGTAATCGCCATTAATAAAAAAATCTCCTGATTTGCCATTTGGCGGCATTGGAAGACTTTTGCAAAAATTTAAATATTCGAGTTCACTCATTAATATTTTATAATTTTATTTATTGCCAAATATGGATTTAAAATTGAAAATGAATTACCAGAGCCAGTGTTTTGCAGAGAAATTGAAACAGAATTATCAGTGCCCATACATCCGTCTGCTGTTGTTGCATAATTGTTGACGCCCGCTGCAAGAGTTACAGGAAAATTGTTAATCGGATCGTTACTGTATGTGACTCCTTTACCACCGGTGCTTGCACCAGGTTTAATAGTTGCAGAGACATCGTGGCTATGGCTCGGTAATTCATTTGTTGTTAATTGTGCGGTTTCGCTGCCTCCGCCGCTTGCAAGAGCTTTTGTCGCAGATGTGCCCACGGTAACCTTGCCTCGTAAGTCTGGCAAAAGAAATGTTGCCGCCCCATCGCCCGCGCCAAATGCTTCGCCAATTACAGCAAACAAATTCGAATACGTTGATCTGGAAACTTCCGCACCATTACAAAGCAGCCAGCCATTTGGTGCGGCAGCGCCTGCATAATCTTTTATTTCACCGACTAAGCTGTCGTTTGCACCGCAAAAATAACCAAGCGAATTCCATCCTGTAATGCCATCACCAATTTTTATTTTTTGGGGTTTTCCATCGCCGTCTAATTCAATACCTAATTCGCCACTCCCTAGAATTGGGTTTACCTCAGTCCATTCGGATGCTGTATGAATTGTTTGCAAAAATCTTTCGCCGCTAATTCTGTTGCCCATAGTTATACCTCATAAAAAAAATTATTATCAATGTCGGCTGGAATTTTTAGATCAAAAATTGAATCGAGTTTATATTTAGAATTCCAATTATCGATTTGCTGATCATTCACAAAACGATGGTCCTCATTTTGTAATATTATATCTGGATTCGTCTGGTCAAGATTTTGCACGTTATTTAATGCAAGCAGCAATTTAATAGTTGCGGCATTCCCACCTACAATAACCGCTTTACTTTCTATTGTTGTTTTAAAAAATATTGTGCCGTCATCAAAATCTTTTGCATCAATAATTTTCTTCCCGGAAAAAGTAGCCTTGCCGCCAGTAGTTTTTTTCTGCACAATTTCATCATCATTAAATTGGTCGGGTAAAACCGGTATATAACGTTGTGCCTCTTCCGGCAAATCAGTTCCATCATACGGCGTCTGTACATCGCCTTCAAGCTTGAAGCTCCCGTCAAAATAAGTAATAAGACTTTCGGTATCGATTATATCGTAGACATAAATCTTAGCCTCAAGATCGGCGGTATCTTCGGCGGCGGGCGTAATCGTAATTGTCGTCCCAATCTTCTCATCAAATTCCATCGAAAATTTTAGCGGCTCATTGCTGCTAATCTGGACAAGTCGCGAAGATATAATTTTGCGGTCCAGCTTAACAACAAATTGCAACGGCAGCGATGTTAAATCTTTATCTGGATAAACAAGCTTGATTGGCCTGGCATCACCGCGGTGAAAAGTAATGTTTGATTTAATCAATCTCATTATCATGTCTTCTAATTACTGACTGCTGACCACTTATTTATACTGCATCTCCAAAGTTAAACGTGCCGCCCTGGCGTGCTTCGGCTTCGCTGAAATCTACCTCTCCTTCATCAACACCAACGCCGCCGTTAGTTGCACCATAAGCAAATGCAATCTGGTCAAGCGCAATATCGCCGGCAAAGGTTAGCTGCGAAAAGTCCTGCTCGTCGCCAAGCTGGAAGTCATCCGAATGTGTAAGCACATTTGCGGCGAAAGAAAACTTTTCAAAAGTAGTCGAAGTAAGATTCTCTTTAATCGTTAGGCTCGGAGACATATCCTTCGCTAGAATATTTTCGATCTTATCGATAGTTGCGTCGCTGCCTTTTATCTTAAGCTCAACGGTAATCCAGTGAATAACGTCTTCGTTATATTCATTCTTGATGCCTTTTGTAGAGAACCTAAAGCTGCGCTCGATGATTTCTTTTTTGTTGAAGATTTCCGTTCCATCCGGAGATTGAATAGCTAAGTACCATGGGTATTTTACCAGCGAAAGATTTTCTCCGCGTTCGTTACCGCCGGAAATAGGATCTGCCGATATTGCGGGTAGAACAGAGTTGTAAGATTTGGCAGCCGTAATTAAGGCCTGGGCGTTTGCATATTCGAGCGCAGTTTCAAACTTCACTTTGCAGAAGCGCTCTTTGTTTGTCATTGTATATTCAAAGCCAAGGCCGTTCTTCTGCTGCGCCCAGTTGAATATTCCGCCGGATGCCGGGTTAGAAGATGACTGCGCTTCTTTAACAAGCTGAAAATCATAACCATCCTGGACGAATAATATCAGCCATTGCAGGTCGCGCATATGTAACTGGAAAGAATCGACTTCATATTTGAAGTTGGTTTTATTGCGAAGTTTTTTTTGTCTATAATCCGTCAATTCATCAAGCGGCGAGATGAGAAGATTGCTTGCTTTGCGCGAGCCCATTGTAATAAGCCCGCCGGTAGGCCACGGCAATGGCGTTGCCATAACGCCATAGGGAGATATTAAGGCTCGTTTAATTCCGATTCTACTATTGGCCATTTTGTAATTCCTTCTTTTATTTCCTTAAATAAATTTTGTCTTCAACTTTTTCGAAGCGGCTTTGCAAATCCTTCAAGCGGTCGTTGATTGAGTCTAAAGTTTCTTTTAAGCCTGGCACTTTTTTAATCTCAATGTAATTTTCACGATTGTCTCTATCATAGTCGTCAATCGCTTTAGTAATTTCGTCCTTCACTTCCGTTCGATCTGGTTTGGTTTCAATACGTGCTACTGTGTAGCCGACATTAAAGACGACAAGCAAGACCGCAATAATTATCTGCCAATTTCTAACTATCCAGTTTTTTGTTTCAGTCATTTCAACACCTATTAAGCACGAATATAATTACGAATGAAATGATTGTAAGAGCGAGACCAAGCGTTTTGTTAAAGCTCCAACCGCTCTTCAAAGTTTCAAGTAAAGATTCTTTCAATTGTTCTTCGATAATTGGCGCGGCATCTTTCAATTCAAGCTTAACATCCACTTCTGGCTTTGGTATTCCATCAACCGGCTTCATTGATGGCGGGGCTTCGACAGGCTCGGCCGCCGCCGAATTTGGAATTTCTTCCAAGCCATTCGGCTTTATATCGTCAAAGCTATCAGTCATTGCGCTTTCTTAGAATCTGCTGCGAATAAGCCAATGACAAAGACAATAACAATTACTAATTCGTTTTCGGGGATTCCGATCCCGAACATTTTGTTAGCGATAAAAGCAACTACGCCAACAATTGATGTAACGGTTGTTTTGATGTCTTTAAACATTTTATTTTTTACTCCACAAATTTTTTATAATTATCGATAAACTCTGTTGTTTTTCCTGCACCAGCAAAAGTGTTATAATACTTCTTCCAGTAAGCTGCCAAGCCCTCGATGTCATCGGCTTTTGGCAAGGCTTCGGGCACTATATGATAACGCAAACGGCAGAGGAGAATTGCTTGTTTAATATTCCATTCGAGATCTTCATAATCGCCTAAATAAAATTTTTTATCATAAACTTTTTTAAGCCAATCGAATGTTGGTTTTTCCATCTGAAAGAAACCAAGAGCGGGACCGCCGTTAAGCTGCCTTAGATAACTGCCGAACTTACTTTCCTGCGCAGCAGTGCCAAGCAGCAGATTAACGGCGGACTCAGAATAGAGGCGGTTCTCTTTCAGAGTCCGCTCGATCAAATCTTTGAATTGGTTTTTGTCTAACATCGTTATGCGCTATGCTTAAGTTTCATTCTTTCTTACAAACTATTTTCACTTTAAACCCGGTCGTATAACCGTTCCCGGATTCTCCAATCAAAACCAGCCGCATACCAAGCGCCGGATATGTAACCAAAGTATCCGTGACGCATTTTTGCAGTGTTGTATCTTCCGATGAAACTATTGTTTTATAATCCGACCAATGACCAGCGAAATAACTTTCCTGCCGTTTAATAGTTACCAGCGCTGAATCTGTTTCGCTCGTAAGAATATATTGGATGTTAAAAATATTTGTGCAGTCCTCCAGGTTTGTGCTGCTGAAGGTCAGCGTATCAGTTCCGCTCAACGTGCCTTCGTAGTTTGTTGTTTTATATTTATATCCATTGTCTACCGTTCCATCGGTAGTTATCGCCGTTTGAGGAAGCGCCGGAGGCACGACAACAAACAAGGCAATGACCAGTAATATTTTTAAGAGCTTCATAATTTTTCCTTCTAATTTTTTTGCAATTTCTTTCATGCAACCATCATGTCATGCATCCATGCGGCATGATTGCATGGACGCATGTTTGTGTGTGGTTTCTTACGCTATAATAATTCCTTCGAGTCTTGCAACTGATTTGTCGTTCAGTAATACAAGATCCAAATCGAAATCGACAGAATGAGTATAATGAACGCCAACTAAGCCGAGATCTTTTACTTCAACGCCGATGTTGGTCGCGAAGCTAAGATCGGACTTCTCGCCGAACCTGAAGCCGTATATCGAAGTACAAACATTACCGCTTCCGCCGACAGCCTCGGTATGAGGAATAATTCTGTTTCCAGCCTTATCATAACCGGATACAAGAACCGGGACGTTATTGAAGAAAGCGATTCTTGTCCCGAACTCATTAACTGCCCATGTAACCGGCGCGATAGAAGTTAGCCTATCGAGCGCTTTGCCGTCCATAAGCAAGCACTGAGCGCCGCCATCGACTCTATCCAGGGCTTGATTGACCAGCTCTATGAACTGCTGCTGCGCGGTTTTGTTCGCATCGCTGTTGCCGAGTGGAACAGAGAATCCATTTGCCGAAGCAGTAATCTTCTGACCTGCAGGCATAATCTTTTTTAAACCATTAAACTTCTTTACATCAAGGGCAGCATCGCCGTTGATGAAGTTGTTCTGGAATTCTTTTCCTAAATTCTTCGCGAAGCTCAATAGCTCAGAAGCTCTAACGGAAGGAATATCGGAGCCGCGTCTTTCGTGGGCTCTGTCTACTTGGACTTTGTCACCGAAGATCTTCAATGCCGGGTTAGCGAATGAAGGATCGACTTGATTATCCTGGTAGTCATTGTTTAGTGCTCTGAATGTTCCGCCGCTTGCGGAAGCACTCTTTCTTGTATAATCGGCATTGCCGACTATCGAGTAGAACTCAGCCTGCTGCAGCACGTTGCTTTCCGCCAGCATTGTATTAACGACGGTTAAGCTAAGTGCATCGGTTGAAAGTTGATTGATTTTCATTTCTTAACTTCTCCTATAAATTTATAAGTCCAATTTTTTCTTAAAGATTTTTTTAAGTTCTCATCCGCTTTCGCCATAGCGTCTTCTAATGTTTTCGCCTGGACAGTAAGTGATACGACAGAATCTTTCGCACCCCATTGATCGAATATCTGAAACGGAAGAGAGAAGTTTATAAGTTTCGGCTCGTTGTTTTGATTTGCCATGTCTTACTCGCTTTCTTTCATTTGCGTGCGGATCAATTCGGCAACACTTTGATAATTAGGTTTAACAAACTTGTTATCTGGCTCGCCGGTTGTGGTTTGTTGTTTGTTGCTTGTAGAAGAGGATTTCGATTCCAGCGGTTTCAAGCCCTCTGCAATTTTAGAGGCCGAATCAAAACTTGCCTCGAAAGATTTTTTCCAATCTTCTTTTTGGGCTTCGGTAATTTTCTTATCGTCAAAAAGCTTTTGCACTGCAACTGATACTTTTTTATCGAAAGCTTTCTTTGCATCTTCCTGTGCTGCCTTTGTTGCGGCATCGCGGGCTTGCTGCTCTTTAGCTATTGTGGAAATCAAGTCATTCACTCTCTGAGTTAGTACCGTGTTCTGATTAGTGAGAGTTTCAACAACTTTCTTCGTCTCGTCATCTTTGAACTTAGAAAGATCGAGCTTAGATAAATCGAGTTCCGTTTTGGTAGGGTTCACCTTCTCAAGTTTTTCGATCTCAGTCTTTAGTGCTGTCTCTTGATCGCTGCTAATTGTGACTCCGTGAGCTAAGAACCATGCTTTCAGTTTTTCAAACATTGTTTGCCTTTCAATTTTGCTTTTTGAAATCTACCGCAAAGCTATAATGTGCAAAAAAATAAAAGCGGGTATATGCGTATATGTCTAATTATTTTTTCGGCCGCTTAATATGTTTGGCAAAAAGAATGCAAGGCATGTATACTTACGACGAAATACAACTGCTGCTCAGTCAGTCTGCAAAGACTATTTTGCAGCTCGCCGAGAATTACGCATCGTTCTCTACCGAAGCCGAAAACATTATAACAACTTATTCGGCGCTCGATAGCAATTCACTAAAGCTTTATGCAAAGACTTGCTTCGTCTATGTTATAGAAGGCCTCGTTGCAAACCGTCTTAACACATTAAGTCCCGAGTTCATCGAGCGGACAAAAAATAATTATCTACTTGCCTTTAAGATGCTCGATAGAATTCGCGAGAAGATTAAGGCAGCGGCTGAAGTTACTTCACGTGTCGGCAATATCGAATCAGACTATAACGACTGGAACGAATGAAAACTTTTGAAGAATTAAACAATGCGCTTAAAAAGTTTTTGAAAGACAACCTTCCGGATAATGTAAAAGTTGAATTCGGAAAGTATGGCGACGTAGCTCTCGAAGCTCCGGCAGTATATATCTATCCCAAACCGGATTCTGCAAAGAGCAGCTTGCATGGCTATCTTTATTTCCGGCAGGCAAGAATAAATTTATTTGCAACCGGCTGCGATGAAGATTCATTCAAAGCCATCACAAACGCAACGTTGCTTGCGGAGAAGACGGAATATCTCTTAATCAATAATGAAGATTTTGAAATTAATTACGACGGCATCGAATCGCCATTTAACTTCGATCAATTTTATGGAGATAATGCAGTTGTTTCCTTAGAATTTAATGCGCCGTACCGGGCTTATTACCAGACTGAATGAGATTTTTTTTCAAGAAAGCATAAAAAGCTGCATTTTCAAGCTGAGATAAAAGAAAAGTGCAAATTTGAAGCTTGATCTGGTCTTGATCTAAACTTGAATCACTTGTTTTGAACCTGATTTGAACTTAACCTGAGCTTGATTTGAACTTAACCTGAGCTTGATTTGAACTTGAATTTGTTGAACGGTTTTTAAGCCGGTAAGTAGTAAGGCTTTTGGAAAAATCGAGGCTTAAAACGCATTTATCGAAGGATTTCGAATGCAGAATTCGTAGCACAGACTTCGGCACGTGAACTTTGTTTTCTCAAATAGCGTGGAAGGCCGGAATAAGTTTCTAAAAAAAAACTCGAATTTTTTATAAGGAAAAATCATGGCGAAAGGCAATAGAAAAGGCTTCCTTAGTAACGAACTGCAAACAAAGGTTTGCAGGCATAAAGCGAAGTATGCCGAAAAAACTCTGGAGTTAATTGCAAAGAAGTTCAAAGTAACGGAGAGGCAAGTCTTTAATGCAATACATAAATATCCCGATATATCCGGCGTCAGAAAAAGAGACTTCACAGATGAAGCTCTCTTAAAGCGAATAGCAATCTGGAAGTCCAACAATCCCAAAGCCACGCTTGAAAGCCTTGAGAAAAAATTTAAGGTGCCTACTCATGTTGCGCGTTATGCTCTGCAGAAATTTGCCGGTGAAGCAGATCTCGGTAAAGCCACGAAGAAAGGACGCATGATGCAGTCTAAAGTTATTGCAAATGACATTGACCAGGTCGATGTACTTAAGAAGCAATTAAATTTCTGCCTTGCTGAGCTTGAGAACAATAATGCTCTCGCGCTTGCTTCACGCATAGATCTTCTTTATAAGGCAATGCGCATTCGCGTTCATCTGCAGAGTGTCGAACTTGAATCTCACCTCAAGCGAGCGGACTCCGATCTTATAGCCAATATAGTTCGCCGCTTCATGCCGGAAGCAACCGATGATGAAATAATTAAGATCTATAACGAAGAACTTGCAAAGCTTAAAGAGCAATATGGAACGCTTTAGTAATATACAAATCAGCTTCGATAACTGGATCAAAGAAGCCGAGCTTGAAAAGCTTTCGTTAGGATTTAAGCTAGAAAGTTTCACCGGGAAAGAGGCAACTCCGGCTGCGAGGAAGAAAAGACTTGAGGTAAATAAAAAGGATTTTTGGGCGTTCGATAAAAATTATTTTCCTCCGGATCTCTATGAGAATTATGCAGAGCCAAGCGCAATGCTTAAGAAGATTCCGGAAGTGTCCGTCATTCCGGGCATGCATCTTTTCATTGGTCCGCGTAAGCATGGCAAAACCGTAGACGGCAAAAAAGTTCTTGTATGGCTGCTGCTTACCGGCTTAATTAATTCCGGCGGCACTTATGCGGAGACGCTTCTTAAGTCTTCAAAAATTTTAAGAGACGTTTTTCTTCTCATCAATCAGAATGAAAGGATAAAATTCGATTACAAGTTTGAGGTCATCAGTGCGAATGCAGATGAGTTCCAACTTAAGATGATTGAGCAGAAGAAACCGATCCGCACTTGTGCCGCTTTTTCCGAGGGCCGTTCCGTTAGGGGCTATACAACATTATTTACGCGTCCTCAATTTCTGCTCGGTGATGATATTGAAACTCTTGAATCTTCTTTCACCGCCGCGGCTGTTCAATTAAGAATCTCTAAACTTCTCGAAGCTTATCATTCGATGAATGACAACGCAGTCTTCTTAATACTTGCAAATGATTTTTCTCTTGCATCCGCAGTACATCAAATTAGATATGAAGCCGATAATAATTTATTGCCGGAAGATTGGCATGTTTACGTCTATCAGGCTTTTGCGAAAGTAAAGACAAAGCTTCAAGATAAAGGCGTACTCTGGAAAGAAAGATACAAGGTAAAAACAGAAGCCGAGCTAAAAAAGATTTTGAAGCCGAAATCCGAAAGCGATTGGCAAACAGGATTCCAGGAAAACCCGACACCTCCGGAAGGTGATTATTTCAAGAGAAAACATTACTCAGAATATTTTTCTCTGCCAAAAGATGTACGCGGGATTATCTACACCGATCCGAACTTGTCTAAGAAAGGCAAAGGCAATACAACGGCAATCGTTCCGCTGCTTTATTCACCTTCGGAAGAATTATATTTTATCCCGGCTGCCGTATGCAAAAGTTTTTCAGATTCAAATCTGCTTTTAGATTCTTTGATCGAATTGAAAACCTCAACCGGTAATATTGTTGCATTCGGCTTTGACGGCAACGTTACTCAAGAAAGTACATGGACGCAGCATGTAAGGAATTACTGCAAGATTAAAGGAGTTCCGTTTCCGACAATCGAATATAAAAAGTATCGCGTGAACGATCTCGCAAAAAATTTGCAGCTCGATTATGAAGCCGGGAAAATAAAATTCGCTCCGAGCTTTTCTAAAACTGTAGACGGCGAAACTTTTTTAACTCAGTTTTTTTCATTCAGCGGAGAGAAGAAAGAAGGCGGCGCCGATGACGCGCCGGATAGTCTTATCTGCGCTTTCGAGTTTATTCATGAAAGAAGAATCGTTAAGAGAGCCGGCGGTTCTCTGCTTATTGCGATTAAAGATTATTATCAGCTTTAAGGAGTTTATATGAAATTATATCCTGATCTTAAAACCTATTTACAGCAGCTCAAGCTCTGCGATGATTCCACGCCCGATAAGCGCCCGATTAGAACTTATGTTGATATTGCAAGGCCGCTTAAATTTAATTTAAGACTGCAAGGGCACGTTACAACGCGTACCACAGCTTTAACAAGCTTCGGCTGGTCTATTATCGGGCTTACAGACAACGTTGCGCTCGATAAATTACTGCAGCGTGTAAAACCGGTAATCAATAAGCTGATCGACCGGCATGTTTATACTGCCCTCTTCGCCAGCTCTCTTTACGAATTTGAATTGAATAACGGCGAGTTCGGTTCACAGCTTAAGATAAAGAAAGCCTTCAAGAATTGGGAATATGATTTTGATGATTCAAGTTTATATTTTTTCGATTCATTGACAGGGAAGTATCTGAACAAAATTCCTCTCGGCGAAAGTACGTTTTATTTATTCTCCAGCATCGAGTCCGAGCCGTTCGGCGGAATTATGCGCGGCATCTTAATCAATGAGATATTGCGCTTCGATATGATTATGGAGAATGCAAACTACCTGCGCAAACTTAAAGGCATCTTACAGATATTAAACAAAGGCGCCGGTCCCGAGAGTGAACAAGCTGCTGTTACCGCAGCGCAAACGGCCATCAAAGACAATTATCTCGTTACTGATGAGTTTATCGAATTCAAGCTTAACCAAATAACTACTGCGGCTGCCGGAAATTCTTTTAAGGATTTTGTTCAGATGCTTAATGATGATAACAGCATTTCGATTCTCGGACAAGCGAACACCGCACAGCTTCCGGCGGGCGGAGGATCTCGCGCAGCTCTCCAGATACAGCAGCTAATCAGTAAGGATATTTTTTATGCGGACATGGTCCGCGTCGAAGCCCTCTGCGATAATTATCTTCAACTTGATTACGCATTCAATAAAGGCAAAGGAATTATTCCTTATAAATTTCAATTCAACATTGCTGAAGAGAAAGACATAGAGAAGAATGCTTCCGCTCTGCAGATGATTACACAGGTAATGCCGCTTAAAGAAGATGAAGCTTATGCATATGTCGGCTTCACGCCGCCGAAGCAAGGCGACAAACTGTTACAAGTTAATCCGTCCAACCTGCCCTAATGACCAAGACTAATGAAGAAGCTTCTTGACATAGCCGGCGTTACAGTCCTTTCGATGGTAAACAAAAACATCAGAGAAGGGATTGATTACGAAGGGAACAAATTACACTATTCAGAGAAACCCTTCTACCGCCCTTATAATCAGCGGCTCTGGTCGCAATTAAAAAAGTCTCCCGGTCTTGCCGATATTGTTACTACTAAAGAAGGAAAACTTGGTTTTATTATCCACGGCTACAAGGCTTATAAGCAATTCATGAATCCGGAAGCCTTCGGGAATTTCTTAACGTGGCGCGGCACAATGCTGCGCAGTATGCGAGTTCTTAAGACAAGCGAGACGGAAGCCGTTATCGGCTTCGGCAGCTCAAAGGAAGCTGAGAAAGCTTTTTGGTTTAACGTTTCCGGCGTGGGCAGAAGCCGAAAGCTCTGGAAGTTTCTCGGGATAACAAACACACAGAAGCAAGAGCTTACACAAAATTTATCTCAAGAGTTTTATAAGATTACAGTTGAAGAGTTGGGGAAGGTAATTGCAGAAATAAATTCAAAACGGAATTAATTATTTTTTCTCTCATTTAGCGAGGTAAGATATTCGCTCTCATCCATTATCGCATCCCAACGATGCCTACAATTAAAGCCGCCGCAGTAAACGAGCGCAGGCTGCCCGAATGCATTAGTCATATTTTCAACTTCATCATATCGGTAAATTTTATCGATATGCTCTTCGCAGAATGGTCTTACTGTTCCGCTTGGACCGCTGTATCTTAAATAAGGTACCATGCCGTCTTTATAATTGGCGGCTCTTGCAAGGTTATCAAGCGCAAGCTGTGTAGTGTAAATTTCTGTATCGATATGCCGGTCTTCTAATTTAATTTTGCGAAGCTGCCTCTCGAGATCCTTTTCCCAGTTGGTATCAGCCTTCATCAAAACTTCGGATGTAATTTTTTTTATTTTCGACTGTTGTTCAGTTAGCTTAGTTTTGTTTCGCTGTATAATTGTTCCAAGCTCTTGCCGGAAATCTATCTTGCTTTCATCTAATCTAACCGAAGTAAATTTTTCTTTTAAATCACTCTCGATTTGCTTAATCATCGGATTGATTTCAGGCTTCACCCGGCTGTATGGAATGTTGTATCGCTTAAGCAGCAGCTTCAGCTCTGCAATGCCTTCGGTCTTTAGCTTGTCTGCTTTACCTTCGGCAAAATATTTTGCAATTAGATTTTTAACAAGATCTATGTAACGGCTATTCATTGTTCCTCTTGAAATTCAAACTCGCCCTGGTCGCTGTGGACAATCAGCTTAAAGTTGCGGTTATACAGCTCGCCCGCGATGAAGGTCTCGGTAATAAATCTTCTCCCACAGAGCTTGCAGATGATGATGCGCGAATCGATGCGGTCAGAGAATTTGAAAGTACCGTTCTTAATTCTCCGGTTTCGGAAAACTTTAAGCACGTTAAATTCTTCATGTCCACACTTGCAAATCATATCTTCTTTCTTAGCCTTTCACTTATGTTATTAACTAACCCGGCAAATAATTTATCATCAACGTCCTTGCATTTTATTGCAGCAGCCTTACAGAGATTAGACATTCGCTCGTTGGCAAGAACACTATATAGAAAGTCTTCATCGGTTATGGCAAGCAGATTTAGAATATCTTCGTTTTTAATTTTACCTTTAGATGTTTTGCTTACGTAAGCCGGACTTTTATTCCCGATTTTTGCGGCGACAATTTCTTTCATTTATTCTCCCAAATTAAAATCTTTAGCAATGATTTTCGTATCCTCATTTAATGCAGCAGCTTCTGCTTTTGACTTGGCTGCCGCAGCTTGCTGTTCTTTCTTAAGCAGTATGCCGCGTACATAGGCAAGTGTCATTCTGTTGTTGTCTGTTGATGCTTGAATGAAAGCTTCGCGCACGGCCTCATAGCCGAACTTAGCAATCAGCCTTCCGGTTAAAACTTTGGCGCCGGTGTTTAGTTTCGGCTCGTCGGACCAGAGCTTAAATAAATTGGTCACGGTTTGGTGATCGGTGCTTTGGTAAGCACCGCAAACGGGGCACTTCTTTTTATCATTGGTCATTTGGTCATCAGTCATTGGCTGCCTTAGAAATATTTCGTTTTTAATTTGAAAAGCCTTACCGCTAAGGAGAGCGGAGGCAATTATTTTTGTGTTCGATAATTTGACGGCGTAGTTTTCCATTCACTCACTTCCTCTTTCCATGCTCTCTCGTCGGTCTTTCTAAAATAATCGTTCCATAAGAGCCGGGTAAGCTCACTTGCAGATTTATTCTTCTCGTTTGATAAGTGCATTATTCTTTTTTTTAAAATTTCCGGTAATCTTAATTTTAGAATCGAATTCTTTGTGTCCACACCCGGTTGTGGACACAATTTGTTTTGCCTCTTATGTTTGCCGTAATATTTAATAAATTCCAAGTCTTTTTCCTTTTTCGGCTTAATCAGTAGTTATGCGTATTTGGCTACCAAAGGTCTTCACTAAAAAGTGTGTTTTGTTCTTTAGTAATTTGTCCGCATTTATAAGCTATCTGCGCCGCCTCTTTTCTTGTTACAAATCTGTCCGTATTTGTCAAAAATCCTTGTTTAACTTTTTCGCCTTTCGGTTCTTTTGCAAACTCAAATAATGTCATTAAAGCATTATGATGTCGTCTTCCACAAACAACAATCCCGCTTTCAATATTTTTAGGTTGGTGTTCTCTTTTTAACCCATCTCTAAAATGCACGGCGGCGCAAAGTATATATTCAAGTCCGCCAAAACGCATAACTACCGGTTCTACCCCAACCTCGCTTGCTCGGTCGGTTAAATAATCATTGCATTTGGTCGGTGCATCATCACCCCAAGCCGCACAACCATATTTGAAATCTTTATTAGCATCGCCAATATTGTCCATACATTCTTTATGTTTACATATCATTTTATTTTTCTCCATAGTTTATTTTATAATTAATTCCGCTCGGCGGGTAAGCCGGAGCTTCGTTAGGCTGATTTAAACATTGAATAAGATAATGATTGAGGAACACCGGAATCTTCTACACAATTACCATTAAAATCTTTAATGTAGATTTTTGTTGTCCCATAAAAATCATACGCACCAACAACGAAAAATTTTTTCTTTAATCCGATTTTTTCTTTCAATAACTCGTATGAAAGATGATAGCTCCCTGTCATTAAATTAAAATCTATTTCCGATGGTTTCTTTAGCCTAACACCGGTTTCGTGTCCGACAGCCTGTTGGCTGTCTTTCGTTTTTGTTTTTTGCTTTTTCAAATTATTACCTCTAAAAAATTAAGTTGTTGTTTCCGGCTGCGGCACAAACCGCACTCCGTTAGCTTGACAAGCGGGCTTGCTGTTTAATTTCCTCAATTTCTGTTTCCCAATCTGGCTCTTCAATTATTTTGGCAAGATCATCTGTTTGGTCTGCCCATCCATCTAAGCGTGATAAATCAGCATTGTTAATCACTAACAGGTTTAGCAATTATTAGTTTATAAAAATCTTAATGAATCCGTATCTTGTATTTGCATAAATATGATAGGGACTTACTAAGTTTATTTCTTCATTAAAATTTATTTTGTTAAATATTTCAGTCATCGTTTTATTCCCGCAAGCGGCACAACCGCAACGCCGTTATCCATCTAAAATAAACTTAGCTGTTTCCCGTCTGGGTTGATTCGCCAGAGAGAAACTTTTCTTCCGCTAAGCTGCGACTTGCCTTCGCCGCAAAACTCAACCAATCCAAGCTCGCGCAGCTCTCCGACTCGCGGCGTTACTTGATGAGGATATACTCCGAGGTGTTCGGCAATGCGCTCGTTATCTATCGGCTGCCATTTGCGAATAACTTCGTAAACTTCTTTCTGGCGCGAAGTCAAATTCACAAGTGCGAAGGCTTCGTTGCGTATCTGCTCGGAGTAATATCCTTCTCTTGTTTCCATTATGCTGTTTTAATTGAAATTGATTCTGATTGTTTGATTGTAACAAGCTGATCGATTGACCGGGCGACTTCTGTTTCCTCTTGAATTAAGCTGCGAAGCTTAGCCGTTATGCCGAAGCTCGTACGAGTTAGTATGTAGTCATCGATAACCAGCTTATTTTTCGCCAATAACTTTTTAACCTTCCCCAGGTTTCCTTCATCAATTGAATATGAATTGGTCTTATCTAATTTAACCGTACCGAGCTCGCAGAAGTATTGAGCGGGATCTTCGGCGAAGATAACTTGCAATGTTTCTTTTACTTCGCCAAGCTGCGATGCTAGCTTATCCATTTTCTTTTTTATAGATAAGGCGTGTTCGCAAACTTCGCTTTTATATTTCTTCCATTCTTTGCTGCCGGGCTTCGGCGCAGCCTCAAGCTTTCTGCTTCCAGACTTCTGATCATTTGTTTCTGACTTCTGATCTTTGATGTCAGTTTTCATTTTGTTGCTCCTTTTTGTTTTTAAGTATATGCAATATTTTTAAGTATTCTATTTCTTCTTGCCTGGTTAAGTATTCTTCTTCTTGTTTTTCAAATTTTTTGAAAAGGAATTTCTGATATTCATGCTCGTGGTGTGGGCATAGGTTAGGCCTATCATTATCGCAGACTAGATCAACCGGTATATCTGCACAAGCAGGGCAAACATGGTAGTATTGCTCTGTGAATCTATTGTCGATGGATGGGGAAAAGAATATATTCATTTACTCTCCTTTAATAATTTTATTATTGATTTATGCTGCTCTTTCCATTGCGGCAAATAAAATTCTTTAAGAAGAGCTGCCGCAAGGGCTAGCAGCTCATCTTTAGTAAGCGACGATAGGCTTCTAATTATTTGTTTCAAGTTTTCCATTGACTTCCCGCTCAAGTTTCATAATCTCGCGTTCTTTAATTATAAGCATCTCATGAAAAAAGTTGTTCGCTTCTTCTATCTTTTTTATGAAGCCGTAAGCAATAGTGGTAGCAACCCAGAAACCAAATACCGCAGCCGCGAAAAGCAGCAGCCAGAAAACCGCATAAGGAATTTCTATCATCTTAATCCCTCCGATTGACGATTGACGAATAACGAATGACGAACTGCTGATTTGAATCTCTTATACAAATAGAGACCAAGGACAGTAAGCAACCCAGCCACCGGGAAGCCCGGCTCGCGTTTTCCCCAATTAACCTTAACCATTTCGTTAATGCGATTATGGCTAAGCGTAATGGTTGTTTCTTTCCCTATGGTAAGCAGCGATATTATTATGTGATTCATTAATTTACTCCCACATTAATTAGTTGTAATAGTTCAAGCTTCCTTAAGGATTCGTCTATTATGCTGTTGCTGCTTGAGTAATTAATTATCTTAATTTGCACTTGCGAGTAATAAGAACAAGCGATAATCACTTCATAGCCGGGGAAGGCTGACTTCGCTTCCTTGATAACTTGCGAGAGTATTATTTCCGGTTTGCGTTCTAATTTAATTTTCATTGTTCCTCGCTTTGCGCTAAGCGCTCTGCGCCAAGCGCATTCCTTTTTTCAATCGAGATTAGCCGCTTAATTATTTTATCCGCATCTTTCATTGTAAGCAAGCCATACAGCTTATTAAGCTTGCTGTTCTCAATTTCCCAAGCACTCATGCGCTTTCGGTAATCCGGAAACATTTCCGCGATAAATGAAAATGTTGCTTCTTGCGACCAGCCGAAATTATATTTTGTAATTTTAATAATAGCGGCTCGCTGCCGGTCAGTCATCTTGCCGAGTCCGATTGCGGACTTAAGCTCGTTAGTATTGCTCGAAACTTTCTTAGCTACTTCGGAGAGCTGACGGTACAGCAGTTTTGCATCTTTATCCGTCAGCTCCTTAACCGAAGCTATCTTTCGGAGGGAAAGTTCTTGATCAATTACTGTGTCGTCGCCGCAGATAACTGCGCTGAGAGCGTGCAGCGAATAGTTTAAAAAGTGACGATATGTTTTGAAGCCTCTATACATTGCTAAATTGTTTTATTGTTAAATTGTTGTAAGAATTCTTTAGCCGCCTTATGGATGCAGCTATCGGCATATTCCATGTGAATATGACATGGCAGTCCATCATCGTATTTTGTAGAACATGGCTCATCATCCAATAGCAGAGCAGTAATGATTTCTAAAGCTGTTTCGAGCGAAGCTTCGGTATTGTTGGTAAAAAATAATTCCGGGTTTCTGCCGTCAAGTTCTTCCTGGCGTTCCGGGAATGGATTTTCGTTTGGGTCAAATTCAATATGCTTCATAATTTTTCCTCTATAATAATTCCGGCGTATAGGCAAAGCGTCTTCCATGGCTCAACGTTAATGGCTGCTTTCGATACGTGTCTGAGACCAACCAGCGCCGGATTTATCATTTATTATTCTCGATTGATGATTGGTAATTTATTACTTCTACTTCGCTGTTCGGGCTTATATCTATTTCGCGCCCGCTGGATGCAAAGTTAACGTCTTCGCCAAATGCTGTATGTATGTGCTTGTCTGTTTTGGTAAGCAGTTTAACGTGAGCACGGCTTTCATTAACCGATAATACCTCGGCTAAACCGGCAGACGGCATTTTTATTATTTGTCCTTGTTCTAACATTGTTAGTCCTCCGATTCAACATTTTGCGATAGAAGCTTCTCAAGCCGCTTCTCATCAAAGCCGAGCGCTGCGGCAAGTTTCTTCATGCCATTATATCGCTCCATTAAAGCGACCTCCTGGTAAGAGGTTTCTTTAAGCTGCTTCTTAAGCTGTGTAAGCTTCTGTGCAGTTTCGCTGCTCTTCAACTCCCACTGCAGCTTCTTTTTTGCGGCTTCGCCTTTGTGCTTGAATGTAAGCGTATTTGCAAGCAGCTTGTAAGTGTCCATTACGGTGTTGAAGATAATTTCCTTCTGCTTGCGCGCAGATAGCTTATCGAAATTGTTGGGAAGAATTTCCTCGACGGTTAACGTGGAAAGCTCCACCGGCTGTGTTTGTTCAACTGTTTTCATTTATGCCTCCGAAAAATTGTTATTTGTTCCGCCTCCGGCGGATTGCGAATTGGAATTTAATATCTCATCTAGTTCATCTTCGGTTATTCTCTGCTGTAATTGGTGCTTTGTCTTAACGCGCTTGAATGCTTCCTCTGCAATTTTCTCAAGCGGCTTTTCGTTCTTAATTATGTCTACAACGGCGCGGCGGATTTCTTTCGGCGCATCAATTAGCTGTGCGTTCTGATTGACCTGTGAGAGCGCATCCTGGGCAATAAGAGAAAACTTCAAATGGCTTGCAGCCTTCTGCATCGCGCGGTTATGCATTGCCACTGCTTTTTGCTTTTCATTATCCATTGCACGCACAGCTTTAAGTGTGCAGATAAATTCGCCCCGGTCAAAAAACAGTCCTTCAATTTTATCTACAAAAGATTCCGTAGCATAAAGGTCAACTTCATCGGGTTGATTCGGATTGTACAAAATCTTGAAGCGACGGTTGTAGAAGCTCGAAGGCATGGCAGCCATAAAGCCGGTCGGTAAGTAATCACTGCGGTATCCTGCAAGTGAGAACTCGAAGGCGCCGCCCTTGTAAGTAAATTCTTTTTCAACTTGAAGCGCGAATCTGATTGCACGGTCAGGTACCGGGTTAAGCACATGCTTATCCCATTCACGGTTAAAGAAATCTCTGATAGAAATTTCTTCCGTTACTTCGTTGATAGCTCTCTTGCGCTTACGCGTCTCGTAGAAGCCGTGAATGAATTGATTGAATGATTTGTCATAATCTTGAAAAGTATAATTTGCTTGTTCCGGAGTGAGTGAGTTTGTTTTATGAAAGCCTTCAAGCTTGTGGTTATCGCCTACGAAGTTCTTAAAGAAAGAATCGTGTTCATCCTTAGTCCAGCCGAAGCTACGTTCAATCGGAGCTTTGTCTGTTGGATGATACGGCTTGCCAAGCTTAAGGATTATTTTATTACCCGGTCCTTGGATAAGTTCGATGCCGATATTCAAGCGGTCAAAGAAATTTTTGAAGCGTTCGCTGCTGCCGATACCGTTATCAATAATAATTCCTTTCTTTGGTAACCCGGTTTGCTGCAGTGCTTCAATAAGAGTATTGATTACGTCCTCTGTATTAAGCTCGCCGGTGGTGTTGACGAATGAAAGCACCTTGCCGGTTTTAGCTTCAACCCAGTTCCAGCTTTTAATCTGCTTAAGTTCGTTTCGTCGTGTGTGCTCGTTATAGATCCATGCGCTGGCAACGTTGCGTTTGTTGTCATCGCCCAGCAGGTATTCCATAAACTCAATGTCATCTGTAAAAGCGCCGGTAACAAATGCGCGCTTCTTAAACCAAAGGTTGTAGTGGTTAAGATATTCGTGCTTATCTTCCATGCCGCGGTCCATAAATTCACGCTTAAGGTTTTTATAAAGGGTAGCGGGCGGAATGGCTGCTATCTCGTAAAAGTCTTCGTTTGTCTTTGCATATTCAATCATCAAGTCAACAGTAAGTTTTAAGTTTGCTTTAACATTTTGGAGGTAAATAAATGCTGCGAGAGGAAGTATATGGCTTTCGAGCTTTGCAGCTATCAGCCGGTTACGTATTCCGCCAAAATCACCGCGTGTTTTGCGCTGCACTTTTCCAAGAGTAATTTTTCTGTAGATAGATTTAGCATTATATCCCTTGATAGTTGTGCCCTGGCTTTGCCAGTAGCTTACTATCTGCTCAATCTTTTTTACTGTGGCGGTTTTGTCTTTCGGTCCTTCGTAAATAATAATGTCGTCAAGCTGCTGCTTAATCTCTTTAATATTTTTCTTCAAATTTTTCTTAATAGAACTTTGTGCTGCTTGTTTGGTCTCGTCTGTTATTATGTATGTGCGACCGCCTATCTTGGTTGTGGGCAGTTCGCCGGATTGAATGCGGCGGTAAAGCGTACGCCGCGATTCATTAGACTGCTGTATGTAATCTTCGATGTGTATCATTCGCCAAGTTCCATTTCAAGCTGGCCGATTAGTTTTTTTTCTGCGTACTTCTGAGCCGAGACTGATTTTTCCATTACGTCTAAAAGAGCCTTATCCACAGCATTATAATTGATGCTCGTGGGTTCGGAAAAGAATGCTCTTAACGCGTTGAGAGCCTTAAGGGCTGCACCCTGGTAGTTGTCTACAATATCAATCTCTTCGTTTTTGTCTGCGTGCATCTTAGGCATCTTTATGAGTACGTAGCCGGATAGCTTGGCAATGTGCTTAAGCATAGAATAATCGCCTGTTGATTTCATTAAGGGCAGAAGGAGTTGTACCGGAAACTTTACTCCGCTCTCGTCATCCGGCAATGCGGACCGATAAAGGTAGTTAGATGAGATGCCTATCTCATCGGCAATCTGTTTAACCGGCTTCTTGTTCTGGTGCACGGTTTGGTAAAGCACGTCTTTAATGTCTTGTTGTATCACAGTTAAAAAATCTCCTTAGAATTTTAATAGATTAATTGACTGCCGATTATTATATTTAGTAAGAGAAATAGACATGATAGTTAAGCAGCCTTTAGGTGTTTTTTAATTAGTTCTTTTAGTTTTGAAAGCATATCCGGGTTACGGCGCTTGCCGCTGAGAAGCATAGAGACGTAGGCTTCAGTAATACCGAGTATATTAGCAAGCTCGCGCTGGCTGGGTATGTTCTTATAGTTTTTTAAGGGTTCCAATTTGCCGAATCCTTTTTTATTAAAATTAAAGTTAAAGTTCTTAACAAACATAATGAATTCACTATATCATGTCAATAGTATAATGTATTTTATTAAAAATATTTTTTTATGATCCCAGAATTAGATAAGATTGCAATTGGCGCTAGAGCGAAACAATGGATGGAAATCACGTTTGGCTCCGTTGCGGAAGCGTGTAGACAGCTGGAGCTAAAAGAACAAAGCGTTAGGACAAATTTAATTACGGGCGATAATCTGCCGGGCTCGCCTTTTTTAGCTAGAGCAATTTTGAAGGGGTTGGATATTTATTGGCTATTTTATGGGAAGAAGAATGAGGGAATATCCGCCGATCCTTCGTTCATTAAAGAGATGGGTAAATTAAGGAAAGAAAATAATGAATTAAAATTGAGACTAAAACAGATCAAACAATTTGTGAAATAAGCCCCTTTAATAATTCAATCAAATCCGATAGATTCTTGCTTATTAAATTTTTTAATCCATATTCATCTTCAACCTCGCCGATTGATGTGTGGATCAATTTCGCCAGCCGGATAGCATGTTCGATTTGGTTAATTAGTTGCGTAGGTAAGATAGACATAGGTACCCTGTATTTTATATGTGACAAAATTGCGGTTGGCAGCTTGGCACAACTGGCACAAACTCATGGCACAAGTGGCACAACCGCGTTTATTAAGTTGCATTTTCGGTATAAAAACAAAATTTATTTTTTTTATTATAAGGCAAAAAGCCCCGTTTTCTTAAATGGCATAAAAGCACCCTTTTATTTTGTGCAAAAAACAAAATAATTGTAATAGTAATTTCTCAAATAATGAGGAGAAAAACACTATGCCAAAGTTAAAACAGATAAAGTCGATTCTCATACTCTTGCCCAGCTTCTTCGCATGGACTACATTCCAGTTGCTCATAAAATCTCTAACGATAAACGACTACTTCGCGAAGCTCTTCGTGCTAGACTCAAAATCGTACAGCGCCATACTTCCGTCACTAACTCCATGCAGCTCCTGCTTGCTAAATATAACTTCGATTCTCCTGCCGAACTAACCGGTATTCCTAAATTTCAATATAAACAGCTCACTGAAGTTGAAGCTTTGCTTAACGGACAAATGCTTGACCTCGAAAAACAGCTTTATCCGTTCCTTATTCCTAACGATGACATTCAGCGTCTGCTCTGGGTTCCCGGCATCGGAAAGATGAATGCTTTCATCATCCTTCTTGAAGTTGACGACATCAACCGGTTCCCGGATGTTAAGAACTTCTTCTCTTACTGCCGCCTTACTCCTTCTGCCCGCAACCTTGCCTGCCGCAGGCAGGTTCAGAGGCCAAGAACAGGAACATAAGAAGTCTCTACAATGGCCGCGCATTACAAGCCCCTACGCATAACTGATTAGCTTCCTTGCATAATCCTCCGGCTGGATTGGGAAGTAATGCGCTTGCCTATTAAATATCTGGAATAGTATCGGAAATCTCCGGTACAGCTCCGAAAACATTTTGGAGTAAGTCCCTAAAGAGGTTTGGCTTGCCTTGTGGCTGCCTCACAGATATTACTGGCATGAGTAGTTGTTAAATTTGGAATTTCAGTATCTCAAAGAACTTTCTTTCAAAACATTTTTGTCACGGGATAATATTATCCTATTGACTTTCTACTTATTAAAGATGTTAGGCAAATTCTCAACTATTCTTCTTCTTCCTTATTTGCATCTGGATTTATTTGTTTAAATCCTTCATCATACAATTCTTTAGGTAACTCGAGAAGAATCAATTCTTCAGGATTTATTAAAACTTCTTCTCCATCAACATCAAAAACTCCAATATATTTTTCATCAAAATCTGGATAATTATCTATACTATTCATTAACATAAAAGCATATTCTGGCTCATCAATATCAATTCTTACTACTTCTGTCCTATTTACAAAAATTAATTTAATAGTATCACTTGTATTATTGATATCCGCTGATTGTTCATTAGCCGAAGAGTTCTGATTCCCTTTTTCTTTTTGATCTTTATAAAATTGGGGAAATAATTTTTCATAATCCGGATCGAAAAGATTATTGGCATATTGAAGATATTTAAGGGACACAGCAACAGACATTCCATTCTTTGTATCAAAACTAAAAAAGATGTTATGCTTATGATCTTCTTTATCAAATGTTATATTCTTTATTTCACTAAATCTATTTTTTTCTGATTCAGCAACTTCATATACGAAGGGATTTTTCTATTCCCTTTAGATAAAAACATAGAGTATATTTTTTATAATTCATTTTAATCTCACTTTCATTTGCCTAACGACGTGGCAACTAACTTGCCGCCCAGAACAAACGGCTAAGTTAGAAGGGCAACGCCAATAATTAAGAAAATATTTTATAACTAAATAAACTTAAACAACAATGTTGAACGAAAAACGCAACGCCGAAAACAGCAACAAATCCGAATCGCATGAAGCGGTCAAGTTAAGTTGCGGGTTAGGTGGCTACGCAATTAAACTTTTAACTTCTTTTATTACTCTTTCTGCTAAAGATATAGAACTCTTGCAAATTTCTTTATCTGGATAAAAGAATGGAAGTGCACTCCCTATAGGATATTTTGTAGGTAAATAAATACTATCTAGAAAATCACATTCATCTTCTGTTAACTCTAATGGAATACCATCCTTTTCTAAAATAGTTTTCAGTTCCATTATATTGTGAGTTTTCTTAAATGGAATTACTTTTTCAACAAATAAAGATTTTAATCCTTTCTCTATTGATTGTTGGATGTTATGAAGACAAGGATTATAAAGCTCACTTTCAAGAAGAACTTTGGCTGCTTCAAGATTTTCTTCAGAATATTTGAGCCAACTTTTAGTTTCCTCTTTCATAAATTACTTCTCCGGATGAAACTTCACTTGTGAAAAAACTATTCTTATTTTTCTCTATTATTGGGAAAATATCAACAGCTATTTCTTTTGCAATATTTCTTATAAGCTTTCTATATTTTAACGCAAGAGTTAAATAATTATCTGAACTATTTTGAACTACTGCAATGTCAATATCATTTGGAGAATCGCTTTTATTAAAAGAACCAAAAATTATAATTTTTTCAATTTCTTTTTGTCCTTTTAATGACTCCACTATTTTATTTTTTACTTCAATTTTATTCATAATGATTTTTCTTTTTGTTTTTTAAATATAGAACAATGATTACTTATTTGCCACCTAACGGATTTGTGGCTATGGTGCAGCCCCAAACTACAATGCCGAACTTGTTAATAAATTTTATAATTATAAAAAACTTTCATAGCACAACTACCTTGAATGAGAAACTTAAACGAAACGACCAACTCTAATATTCCTAAATTGCCGAATGCGAAAACGCTGTCGCCTTGAGCCACTTGATACTGCTTTTTAGTATTATCTATTTAACCAATAATTTGGCTTTCTATGCTGATGAGCGATTGCAAGTATTTCAATATAGTTTTTATGAATAGTATAAATTATATTATAAGGAAAAGCATTTACTACTGCTTTTCTCGTGTGTTTTGTTTAATCCGAAAAACTCTGGGGATAATTTTTTATTATTGTTATTGTTTTATCAATCTCTATGATAAATTTATCCCCTAATCTTTCACTTTGCAAATTATAGAAATCTATGGCTTCTTGATATTCTATATATGCTGGTTCATAGAATTCTACTTCCATTTCTTAACGATTTCTTCATAAGGAATGCTTTTATATTTTCCGCTAATAAATGCTTCATATCTTTTTTCAACTTCTTCCTTCCAATACTTATCAATTTCTTTATCTGGTTCGCTTAAACTTTTAGAAAGTGCTTCTATTATAAATAGCCTTTCTGCTGGACTTAAGTTCAATGCATTTTGAATAATATTTTTTGAATCCATTTAATTTTCCTAAATTTTTCCTTAACATTAGTCAAGCAAAGATAGAAATTCAAGTGCGTAAATCATATTATTTCTTTATATGTCATTTATCTTTTATTGAGACAAATATTACTTCTATAGCAGTAGTTGTGGTAGGAATGCCTGTTACCAGACATCCCCCGCACAGATCCTGGCGTGCAGTATTACCGCACCGGGCTCCTCAATGATACTCGTTTCCGCATTGAGCAGAAACATTATTTAATATTCCCACCTTGTTACTATTACTCGCAGTGAGGTTTGCATTAGTTATTCCGTCATAACATTACGGTTAATGTTTCCTTTGCAAGTTACGTTGTTGGTATTGTTCGGCATCCTTGCCGTCAGGCAGGTTGGTTTCAGGAAGTGCGGTCTTCCTTACAGCCTGCATAATTCCCTGTGTACGCTTCATGTATTTTGTTCGTTCTGTTTTAATGAACTCCTCGATACATGCAACACTCGGTATGGGTGATTTGCTAAATCTTACCTCTCAAGGACTTTCACCCTGACAGAAGCATCAAGCTTCGCTTGACGTACTAACGGCGTGTTGATAAGCAGCGCCCCAGAACAAGGATGCCGAACAATACCAACAACTTTTTATTTATTAAAAATTTATTTAACAGAACAACTTTGAACAACACAGCAGAAACGGAACGACTAATTATAAAAATACTAAATTGCCGAAAGCGAAAACGGCGACCGCTTGATTGAGGTTATACAGCTTTTTGATTTAAACCTTTTTACCGAACTTCAAATGAACCATTTTAACTCCATTGAGAAAACGAATCAATTTAATTAGAAATAAATTTTTAATAAATAAAAAGTTGTTGGTA
>SCLI03000121.1_pt2 | contig 43561 bp, 60 predicted proteins | sample 7268041 | NCBI WGS metagenome assembly SCLI03 (sample SAMN10721081, study PRJNA514188) | viral metagenome | isolation source: depth-stratified mine tailings core A | place: China: Fankou Pb/Zn Mine tailings | collected 2017-10 | reverse complement strand
ACGATCCAGCGGATTCTTCGGCACAAGTCGGTCAGCACGACTGAGGTGTATATTAAAAGGCTTAATCAGGATTTGAGGGCTGTTGTTGAACTTTTGGGGAGCGGAGATGCGGGAACAAACAGAGATCGGCTACAAAATAATGACCCAGATGACTGAAAAGTCATTGGGGTTGACCTGCAAGAAAGCCAAGAGGGACAAATGGTGCCGAGAACTTTTGGGTAATTCGCAGAAGCGGTCCAGTGAGAAGGGTATGAAATTCAATCTCACGGTAGAATTCCTAATTCGGCTCTGGAACAGGCAGGACGGCAAATGCGCAGTATCAGGCATTTACTTTATGGAATCCGATCTGAAAATCACAAATGGACGAAGACCATTCGTGCCATCCATAGACCGGATAGACGCTTCTAAGGGATACACAAGAGATAACGTGCGCCTCGTATGCTCCATCGTGAATTACGCGATGATGACATGGGGACTAGACGTGCTTGATTTTTTGGTAAGAAACAGGGCGCGCCAAATGGTTCTTTTAGGCCACACCGAGGTGCCACGCAGCATATCAAGGCTTGCTTCCGCATTAGACCACAACGCCGAAGCGTTAAAATTGGGTGGCGCTTTGGGGGTAGGGCATACCGAGATTGCGCTCAACTTACCGCGCTCCTGGTTTTGGATGCGCAAACAAGCGGGGCTGCCGGTTCCTTTGCCAGTCAGAGAAAGGCAAACCAAAAAGATGGTGCTAAATTACTATGATCTTGACGAGTGCAAAAAATGGTTCCTCCAAAACCCAGATGCTTACGACTGGTGCCCCGAAGGCTCTCATCTCGTAGAAATCGAGTGCCTTGCAGACGGGCGACGGGAGCGCCGGTTCAGCCGGAGGTGATCTGGTAATTCATCTGGCACTTTAATGGTGTGTTTTGGCACTCGGGCAGGTATTCAAGCACACCGTGCACAAGAGTTGAGATAAGTGTATGAGCTTTCACGATATTTGTCAGCCGGGTAACCCGCCTCTCACGCCGAAGACACGGGTTCGAATTCCGTTGGGACTAAAGGGTCCAGTATATGATACTGGCATTTTCATGGCACTTTTCAAAAAAAGGCTCATCGGCGCTTCGGCATCGTTGGGCCTTTGTCGTTTCGTGGTAGTATTTGAACCTCCAATGCCCCCACCCGCCAACGCTTGACGGGGGACTGAACCGAACCTGAACCGAAAGGAGAAAAAATGACCAATGCAAGACTGGAACAGATACGAGCATGGGCGACCGGCCCCCACTGGGAGAACCGTCCCTATTCGGCCGCCATAGTCCTGGAACTGATCGCTGAGATCGAGCGCCTGACGGCAGATCTCGCCGAAGAGGGGCCAGACGGTCACCAGCAAAAATATTTGTGCCTCCCCAAATGCGATCCCGCTGATATCGACTCGGACAAATATTACCTGGTCGAAGGCCCCGGTCTGGTGATTGGAAATGCGTTCAGGGAGCGGCAGCACTACGGGCCGATCCCCGTCACAACGTAGTTACCCCGACCACCTCCGCATCGGGCGGTCGGGGTCGTGCTCGTTACTTTACGGGCCTACGGTATCGACACTGGCTGAGTCGGAGACTGCCATTGTCCACCTGCCTCAGCGGCTGAAAGGGCCGTCTGAAGGGCATCCATGTACTGGGCCATTGCTTCTCCGAAGGCTGTGAATTCGGATGTCGAAGGGAAGGTATGTGGATTGCCTGAAATATCTAGCCACTGCTCAGTAGTCTGCCCACTGGTAAATGTCCCTTTCAGTGCAATATAGGTCTGTTCACCGTTCATCTTAATCAAAGTGGTATCACCAAGCGGATATGTTCCGTCCAGCGCTGGTGTGGACGTTGAAACAATCTGGCATCCGGCCAGAAGCGCAGCCTGATATTCGAGTTCTCCAATCGTCGCATTATTGAGCGTCTGACCTGTATCCGGTACTCGATATTCGTAGTATTGATAGCTCGTATGCCCGTTGGTCGTGACCACCTGAATGTCGTAGGGCACAATTATCTGGTGCTGCAACCTCTGGATCGTCGGCTGCTGGTCGGACATAACCAGAACGGCGCAAAGGGCAGACGGAGCCCAAAAGGCTACGGAGGAGATCAGGAGGATGCAAATTCCTAAGATTTTCGCTTTCATTATCTCTACCTCATGCCAGCGTGTAATAACGGTTTATCTTTTTAATCGTGGCCACATCGGCCCGATGACCTGCAATATGCAATGATGGATGATTCGGTCCGGGAAATAGGGCAGCTTGAATATCTTCCGCTCTTTTCCCCCTTCGATCCGCCTGAAGGTCTCGTAGGGCGAGTTTACGAAGATCTTCTTCTTCAGGGCCTCGTGAATGATGGCGAAGTACTTGTCCGGTTCTTTATCGATGTGCCTAACCTCGCCATAGTGGGCCTTTCCTCGCCTGGCGTTCTCATGGGCCAATGCGATATTTTTGAGGTCATATACCGCCGGGTATAAATTGCCGAACCGTTTCATCTGCTTATTTCACCTCGGAGCCTTCGGGTTTCCTACCAACACCATTGAGGTTTTGCCTTGTGTTTTGGCAAGAGCCAGGGTCTTTGCGTCGCAAACGCCTCCCTTGCATAAGCTGAGCTGGCTGCCGATGTTGTGATTCGCATTGCCGGAACTGTTATTCGCATTCATGTTGAACGCTCCAGTGTTCGCACTGTTATTCGCATTACTGCCTGCGATCACTACCTGCCAACCTCGATGCAAAAACCGTTAAATAGACTGCTATTAATAGCAGAGCCGGTCGCCGAAGTTGCGATACGCAGCGCCGGAACTGTTATTCGCATTCATGTCGAACGCCCCAGCGGCCGCACCGTAATTCGCACTACCGCCCGCGATCACCACCCGCCAACCTGTGCTGGCGGGATTGTAGTAATAATCCGTTATTTTCGTCGAAGAAGAAGCCCCGACTGTCAGCGGCAGGAATCCCCGTGAAATCTCGGCAAGTGTTGACTGCCAACCGTCAGAATTGGGAAGCGTGATCCCGAGCGACGTGTAGTTAGTGCTCGTATCGTCAGCCCAATTAGAGGCAGTATTGCTCACATAGGGGATATAATTGCCGATATTGACGCCATCCACGAAAGTCCAAATATGCCCGTACCAATCCTCGATGCCGCGATAGGACATGTACATTGTCATTTCCGTTGCGCTTGCCGTGCTTCCCGCCGTATTTCCGGTCGCATTGCCGATGCCATCGGAGTTGCCTGTCGGAGCTATCGGATTTTGATTATTGTAGGCAGTCCAATCGGTGACGTTAGTGATGCCTGGCCCGATCATGGCCTGCGAATTAAAGGAGGCGTACTCAACGAGGTAGAGAAGCTGCACAGCCGAATAGAGGTCATAGTCCTCGTCGCGCCAGCCCGGACCTCGATTGAACGCAGCTTGTCTAAATTGTGCGCGAGTGCCTTCAATCGCAGGACTGTGGCCTGCCACGGAACTGAGCACATCACCTGTCCCCGCAGTCCAATCGACCTGGTACTGGATCACTGTACTCGCGTCCGTCTCGCTCACGAGAGGCTCAACGGTCGTGAAACTGGTAGGCGAGACGATTGAGGCAACCGTGAACGTGCCGTTGTCGGCAGTCGTCCCTGAGATAGTAATTTTATCCCCGGCAGTCAGGAGCGCAAACGGCCCGGTCATGGCCGTTGTGCTGACGGTATTGCCGGTCGAGGAAAAGGTGCAGGAAAATGCCGGTTGATAGAATCCGTCCGTATATTGTCCGGCGGATGTATCGTACAGAACGCCCTCGTAGGCCCCTATGTAACGATAGGGGACTTGCACGCCATCTTTAATGAACGCCGGGTCCAGCGTGAATCCGGGAAGGGGCGCGGTCGATATTTCCCACGTGTATACCGGCGCTACATACGTGAATCGTTCATAAAACGCCGGTATCTGCACCATGACCTGGCCGTCGGCCCCCGTCAGATTCGCGGCTGTTCCGTCGGCCTTGTAATTGCTGTTGGTGGAGTCGAGATAATATACGACTTGTCCCGCATTGTTCACCACACAGCGTCGCATATTGGCCTCGACAGGAATCAGCGAGGATGCAGGGTCGGTTCCAACCGGCACAGAAGCGGTCGTGCCCACTCTGGTATACGTGTCCGTGTTGCTGTTCCACGAGACTCCATATGCGGCCGATTGCAACAGTGTCGGAAGGTCGGTCCACACAAAATTCCCGGCGGCGTCCGTGACGGGAATTCTTTCCGCAGCCCCTCCATCGTTGATAGCATAACTGCCGGCTTTGACGTTCCCCTCGACCGATACGGGACCGGGAGTGGCAACCCCGCCTCCGGGAACAGTGGTCCAACCGCTCGGGATTGCAGGCGCGACTGTCGCATCCGAGGTCTGACCAAACAGGAACAATGCGGCCGCCAAAAAAACGAGAAGGAATTTTGTCGCTTTTAAAAGGGTCTTCATAAAACTTTTCCTTTCTGCTGTCTTAGTGGCCCTGCAATATGCATTGCCCGGTGAATGAATTGCTCATGGATACAGGAAGGATCGCTTCGTCTGTACCGACCTCGATTCCTGCCGGGCACGACTGAGAGGCTGCGGGAACGGAGGTGAAAACGGTGGGAAAGCTAATCGTCTGGGCCGTCGCCGTCGTGTTCTCGTATCCGGTAAAATTGAGAATGACTTTTTTGTAACTGGTGCCCTGGAATGGTTGGGACCAGGAAACAGTCCCGGCTGTCGTGCCCGAAAGGTTTGTAACAGCGGCGCTGGAGTTTACGGCCCCGGTCACTGTGAGCCCCCCCGAGAGATTCAGGTTGCCGGAGGAGTCGTTTGATATAGTAAGAGGATTTGCAGCTCCCAGAGTGATTGATGGGGTTAGCAGGTCCCCCGAAGCATCGAACCCGTAATTGGTGCTTCCGACCGTCCATGGTCCCAGATGGGAAAAGCCGCCGTTTCCCAGAGGTGTGACGCCACCATGGGATGGCGAAAGGGCACCGTTGGGGAAATATGCGTCCAGAGTATCCCAGTTATCGTTTAAAAGATTCCCCCACGAGTTAGGAGAGGTGGGACTCATGTACGGGACCTGCCCATAGAGCGGAGGCGGTTTGTAGAACCCCAGATTCGGCGTGATCGGGATTTCTACCGGGTTGGCACCCGCCACTATTACAGAAAAAAGCAGAACAAATATGGCCCCTAGGCAAATCCGGGATAGCCTGTACATAAAGAACTCCAAAATGGTTATTTGTTGACTGTCCAAATGACTTAAGGCATAATCTTGTCTTGAGATCAAGTATATTCCGTAAAGAGAAGAGGAATCGTAGTGGCTGACGAAGTTGGGGAGATTTCCCCACATGTCTTTGCCGTAACGCCGGTCGGGAGTGAATCAATCGGATACTACCGAATGCTGATGCCCCTTGCCGCCGCTCACTGCCTAGGCGTTAAGGGTAGCCTTGTTGCTCGTGAACCTGATGATGCGGATATTTTCTATCACGATAGGAAGAATGCCACCAAAACCTATCTTGTAGCCACCCACCTTACATATCGAGTAGGAGCGGCCGAGAGAATAAAAAAACTCCGAAGCGCCGGGCATAGGGTATTGGTTGATATCGATGATTACGTATGGAAGGCCAATATCGCTTGTAAGCAGCAAATTCAGGAATTCGAAGAAAGCCTTTCATTGGCATGGAAGGTAACATGCAGCACGGCATACCTCAAGTCAAAGATCAAACTCCACACCGGGATCCACGCCGCCTTGGTCCCCAATGCCATTTCGCAAAACCAGTTCATGCCTGCCATTGAAAGAGGAGAGGATGCCCCGCGCCTGCGAGTGATTTATACGGGCTCTTTCCGGCATTCGACGGAATGGCCGATAATAAAGAAACTTGTTTGTGAAACATCGGATTTTGCGACGTGGATACTTTTTTACGGGAGAGGCGTCAATACCCGCGGGGAGTTTGTCCGGCTCGTCGTCCCTCCGGAATTGGCGGATGTCGCTAATATCGAATGGCAGATGCCGCAGATGCCTGAGACATTCCTGTCGACTGCCTACAATCTGGGTCCGCATGTTGCGGTAGCTCCTTTGGCCGCCAATTTTCTCAATCATGCTAAGAGCGATTTAAAGATTTTAGAAGCAGCAGCACTCGGGATTCCTATCGTCACGCAAGACCTGACTCCCTACGAAAACTGGCAATGGAGAGGGGATTTCGGCCTCATTTTGGACTTTCTAAGAGCGCTCCATAAGGATGAACAGGTTCGCCGGGAAATCGCGGAGGAGACCATCAATTATGGATGGGAACGGCGCGTTGAGGGGCAAAAATATCTTTATTCCATTCTGATGAACTGGTTTTCGGAATGATCACGAATGGCAAGATCCTGGCCGAAATCATCGCCAAAGCCCGATCTATCAAAAGGGTACAGGCAGAAGCCGCCAATTACGAGAAGGTGGGTTTGGGCAAAGAAATGAAGTCCAAATTCGTAAGGTGCTGCCTCGACTTTGTGGACGAAGTGGCAAAAATCGAACTGACCGGAGAACCGAATGCCCCAGATACCGACACAACTCGCCAATGATCTCAAGGCCCAAAGAGAACTAGTTCTGACCACGGGTATGTTCGACGGCGAATGGTACTCCAACCGCTATCCCGATGTCAAACGCCGCAACATGGACCCCCTGGACCACTACTTGATGATCGGGGGAAAAGCACAATATCCTCCGAGCCAATCATTTGATATTACAACCTATCTGAACCGATACCCGGAACTCAGGTACAACCGAATCCCCGCGCTGCTCTACGTGGCCCTGGAAGGCACCGAGAAGGGCGAACACGCCGTACCATTCACCGGCCCCGAGCTTTCATTTTTCAAGGGCAAATCCCCCTATGACCTGCGTGCCGATCAGATAAAATACGAGGTCCGCCCCGAATCCCCCGTCGTCGGAAGTATCACGGCCATCATCCCGACGATGGGCAAGAACATGGAACTGCTCGGGAAATGCCTGAAGAGTCTCAGCCTTAGCACGCATGTCATATTGGTTGCCAACGGCCCCCATGTCGATGCGATCAAAAAAGCGGCCGCAGACAGTCCGTCTGCGGTAATATTGCCCTGGGACAAACCCTTCAACTGGTCTGCTGCGAACAACTTCGGAGCGGAAGGGGGCGGGGGCGATTTTCTTCTCTTCCTGAACGACGATCTCTATGGCAAGCCCGGATGGGACAGGAAACTTCTTGAACTATTTACGGACCCGCGTGTAAATGTAGCCGCTCCCGTCATCTTCAACCCCGATGGAACGGTCCAGTCGGCAGGTTGCTACCGCGTTCCTAATGGATGCACGAGTGCCCATATCACATTCAGGCCGGTCCGAAGCCACATGGTAGAATCCGTCATGGGGGCGGCCATGATGGTGCGCCGCGATACATTTGAACGGCATCGGGGCTTTGACGAAGCATTCGCCATAAATGCTGGGGATACCGATTTCTGTTTTAGGGCTGGAGGTTGCGCAGTCCACAAAGATGCCCACGTGTACCACAAGGAAAGATCCACGAGGGGGCCATACACGGCAGCAGAGGAGTCAAGGCCCGATGTGGTCGAATTCAAGCGACGCTATCCCCTCCCCAAATCCCACTACGTCTACTCTAAATACCTGCCGGTTCCGTTTCCCGACCGCCCGCTGCGCGTTCTGGTGATGAAACTTGATCATATTGGAGATGCGTGGATTGCCAAACAGCAGGTAGAAAACTGGCAGAGGATGTGGCTTGATAGGATGGAAGTGTCCTGGCTTGTAAACCCGGTCACGTGCTCCCTGTTTGACAGACCCTACACCTATCTCTATTCCAATGAAGATGCGTCGGGAGGACTTGCCAAGTTCGATCCGCAAAACTGGCAGAAGTTCGTGGACAATCTGCCCGACTACGATATGGTGATTGATTTGAGAGCGCACGGATGCACGCGGAATCTCCTCTCGGCATGGGAGTGGAGGGGAACTCTTTGCTTTTCGTTTGGAGACGGCATCTATCCCGACTACAACGGTGCCAACCCGCAAAAGCTTCTCCACAACGGGCAGGCACTCGCGGCCTTCTTGGCATCGATTCCTCTCTACAAGAGTATGGGGACGGCAAAGGGAAAGAAAATCGGGATATGCACCTCCGCATCATCGCCCGTCAAGCGGTGGCCCTACTGGCAGAACTTGGTAGACCGTCTCTGTGAGGCAGGTTTGGAAGTGGTCCAATTCGCAGGCCCCGGCAATGACAAACTGACGGGGTGTAAGGTGCGCCAGGTTCCCCTAAATCAGATTGTGCGAGCCATTCGTAATGAGTGCTCGGTCTACATCGGCCACGATTCGGGACCAACCCATCTGGCGGCGAGTTCCGGGGTTCCGGTCATATCTGTCGTGGGCGGATTGGTGAGGCCCGAAGAATGGCAACCCATCGGAGACGCTACGACCATTACATGCCCAACGCCGTGCCATGGATGTTACGGACAACCGTGCCGCATCGGGGACGTCCGCTGCCTCAGGTGGATTCCATTGGAAGACGTGTTCCGGGAGGCGTTGCGAAAGGCTTTCTACTGATAGATGATCATCGCTGCGATCAACATGCCAAGGCCGAATCCCATACCAAACCCGAGGGCAAGATAGGTCCACATACTACGGCTCCGGTTGCTTTACTTCAGGCTCCGATGGAGGAGAGGGCACTTGGTTTGATCGAAGTTTGCCTATTTCGACCTGCATAGCTTCTATTCGCGCTGTGAGTCCCGCAACATCACTGGGGGCGGCGTAGAGCTTCCCAACCACGCTGGTTATGGCGTGGATTATCCCACCGTACTTACTTTTTGTGATGATCGGAATTACTTCGGATGCAACCAGAGCAAGCAGGGCTGCGATAAAATGGGGATCGACGTGCATAATAACCTCTTGCGATGTGTCCAAAATCAAAGAGTTCCTTCAAAAACAATCTGAAAACCCTTGCAATATTTCAGAACGAAGGCCAGTTGTCCCGGAGTCCAACCGGCCCATTTTCTGAATGGTTCGAACCCGAAGGCCAGCCATCCGGCCCATACCGAACGCTCTGAGCAAACCTTCGAATCACTATGGATGATGCGCCCGAGATCGAAGGCATCGGCCGCTAAGCGCCAGTAGGGATAGATTTTTCCAATGTCCTGTTTGACTCTTTGGATCGCCTTTTGGACGTTTTCGGGGGCTGCCTTCGTAAAGCGCCCTATGATCAGGTTTGTGCCGGTGTAGTCTTTGTAGATATTGCCGAGGCGCACGGTCTCAAGCGTATCAAGAATCGTACCATCCGGCTCAAGAACCGGAAAAGAATGGCACATCGTGCTTATCGAACAAGCGTCTCTTCCTTCAGCATCGGAGATGAGACCACCCACAAAAGAACTGGTGTCGACACAAACGAGATCAAGGGGGCGCAAAGCGATCATTTTAGACCCCGGCCCCTATTGCCGGAGGAACGGCGGTCGGTGCGGGAGTGGCCGCAGTGGTCGATGCTGTTTCATCGGAAGTGTTCGAAGTGGTGGTTGCCTTGGGCAGTGCGCCCGATGCATTCATAGCTGCCACGGTCGCATTAACGGCATTGGTGAGAACCGGGACAACACTCTGAATGGTCTGAGTGACATTCGTAGCACCCGCGGCCTGGGCACCCACAAGAGAGCCCTGGATGGCGGTCGAAAGAGTCGAGACGGCAAGACTCAATTTCTGTTGACCGTTACCTGCGCCGAAAAGGCCTTCGACGTCTTGCACGATTGTTCCGACATAGGGCAGCACCGATGCGATCAGCCCTGCAATAGCTAAAGCTCCCATTTTTAATTCTCCTTGTCAGTTTCTCGAATAGCGATTGGTTTTGCTTCCGAATTCCCCTCTCTTTCAGCCCGACGCTTAAGAGCGGCTTCATTTGCAGCCTTATATTCGTCAACTTCCTTTTGCATCCGGTGCATACAGGCCCAGGCATCCCTTGCCACGCCATCACCCCATTTTGCGATTTCCGGTTCCATCGAGCCTTTGGCCCCGTACTCAGTTTTGAGCGTGTTCCAGAGTGCCAGTTTCAGCATTATGAGTTGCCATTCCATCTCTTCTTCTCCCCGTGTCGTGTCCATCAATAAGCAACGCAATGCGCTCAAGCATAAGCAACGGGAAACGACTCCACACTTCGCGGTCCAGTTTCCCCGCCAGTTGGATGCGCCGATCTTCGGTTTCCACCTTTTGGATCATCTCTGGTGCGGGTTCGATGAGGCGAGGGAGGATTTTCCAATCGGCGTACTGTCCGATAACAGCGCCCGTATTTACATTGAAACGCAAGCCATTGGAGATGATGATTTCGTTAAGGTCGCTCTTTATCACCTCCACAACCTTGCGCTGAGTCGGCCCGAACACGCACCATTCGACGATTACCTTGGAACCTCGCTCCAGGTCTTGGAGCCATCCAAGGGGCTTTTCAGTTATCGGTTTCCAGAAATTGGGGTGATAGAATTCTTCCGTTCCGCTCATTTGGGTTTCTCGCACCCTTTCACCCTGTGTACCGTCTCTATTGCCGTCAGGCGGTTCGAATGGTCGTCCCGAGAATTATAGAGTTCCCGCACATCCGCTTTCAGCCCTTTTACAACATCTTTCATCGGAGCGATCACAACTCTTACCGCATACACGATGAAACCTAACGTAGCGAGGCTGACGGCTCCCTGGAGCAAGTTAGCAAGAGGAAATTGATCCATCCGGATTCCCATTCCACAGCGCCGCCTCAATCCTGCGCCTGTTTACGAGTCCTTCACATATAGAGCCGTCAGCTTTGCGGACCCATCGCTTCATCTGCATCGGCACCTGGCTATAATGTCCTTCGTTTAGATCGAGCAGCAGCGTAGAGGTACGCAAGGCCTCTGCACCGACATTGAATGTGAAACTGACAAGAGCATCGAATCGATCTTGAGTGAGGGGAACTTTGACCAAAGCGTTGACTGCCGATTCCGCCCAACCTATATCCTGCATGAGCAGCGCATCACATTGCGCCTGAGTAATACCGTTTCGCCAGCGTACAGGCGTACCGTTTATGTATATTTTACCGGATGAAAGCTCATCCTTGGTTATGAGGTGGCCAATGCCTATCGTCCAATAGCCGTTGGTGTCGCGGTAGGGCGTCAGTTCATCACCTTCGACTTTATTGAGTTCTCTTATGAGCGTTTGGTCGGCTTCCATAGGCATCCCTCAAGGAGTTCCCGCCTCTCTTATCGGGATAGCCGCCCCAGGATGGGGAACTGGAGCGGCTCGGGGCAGAGAAGAGGGTTGAGATGATACAATCATGAACTTGTGCTTATTCTCCATACTTGTCAATTACAAACTTCACTTAGTAAAGATATATCGACCATTGACGATGGAAACTTGATTATTGAGGAGCGCCGCATCTTTTGCTCGCCGCCTGGCGAGTCCCGGTGAGCCTCACGTGACGGGCGTCGTACTCATGATGGTCGCAGCTTGGGCGATGTCCCCGCTATTGACAGCCTGCGGGATACCGCTGTTTTTGAAATTGGTACATCCGTCCTGGTATATGTAATCGGTGAGTCCGTCGATTTGCGGCTGAGTGAGAGGCGCCGGGGGATTCGGGCACGCACCGGCGAGACAGTTCGCAGCGTCTGCGCTCTGGCTGGTGAAGGCTTGGTCGGCCTGCGCCTGCGTGATCGTCAGTCCGGGACCGACGGGCCTTCCGTTGAACGTGTAGCCGGAGGTCGAATTGCAGCCGTAGCCGATGTCCCAACCGCTGACGCCATCGGGATAGGCGGTGAGGCGGCACCCCTCGTTGTCCTTGATGTACTGCGCCCCTTCGGACGAAAGCGTATAACTCATAGTTCACCGCTACGTCAGTTGCGCAGTAGTAATTCCGGGGTCCGCCGAAACCGTTCCGGAGGCCCCGTATTTCGATTCGAACCCAGCAATCGATGTATCCACCGCCTGGACCTCCGAGACGGTCGTAGCGGCGTTAATTGCCGCCTGTTGGGATAAATAATAGGATTTTACCGCCTTCTGCCAGGTCTGGAGCGCCGGGAGGGGGGCGGTTGTTACGCCGTTTGTGAGCGCGAAAATCAGTGTATCGTTTATGAAATTCTGATCGTATCGCACTGATCCGTCCGATTTTGTGGCGAGAAACGTGTTCATGCTGGCCAAAAGCGACGCCAGGGCGCTGGCTTGGGCCTGGGCGAGAGTCGGCTGGGGAACAACAGGTGCCGTAAAAACGCCGTTGGCATAAGTGTATCCGGCCGCCACGCTCTGCCCGGAAGGAATGGCTACCCATTCGAGCGAATCGTGGACAGGAAATTCGGAAGATGAGACCTGAGCTACTGTTCCATTAAAAATCAAAGCATACATTTCACCACTCCACTATGATTCCGCCGTTCGCACCTGCTGCACCAGCGCCGCCGTTTATGCCGCCGCCGCCGCCGCCGCCGGGTCCTGCGGGTGCGCCGCCGTTTTGCGCTACCGTACCGCTGACATAATAGGACTTGGACGTTCCGTAAGCGCTGGCGCCCATACCGCATAAAGTTCCATTCGAACCGCTAAGGGCTGGCAGTTCACCGGCATTGCCGGGCACTTGGAATTGCCCCCCGCTCGGCGCACCCCCTGAGCCCGCAGAAGTGGCGAGTGCGCTTGACCCAGCACTGCCGCCGTTTCCTCCAGTACAAGTTACCAGGCTGCCGAAAGAGCTTGTTCCACCCGCACTTCCGGCAGTTGGAGACCCATTTCCCCCAGCACCGCCAGCACCCACGGTGGCGGTAATCTGTTGGCCAGGTGTGACGGCGTAGACGCCCTCGGCATAGGCTCCCGCACCGCCGCCGCCACCACCCGACGCCGCCCCGTAGGAACCACCGCCGCCGCCGCCGGCTCCCCATTGCCGAACCTTGACGGTAGTGACATTTGCCGGCACGGTGAATGTGTTGGTCCCGGGGACGTTGGCCACCCACATGTTCTTTGCGGGCTGCGCAAAATTGGCAAGAGGAAGAATGCCTTGCACTTCCTCCCCGTTAGTCAAAATGATCTTCGGGGCCTGCCCGGCAATTCCGCCATGATGCGAGTTGAGAAGTCCCGCGAGAAGGGGAGCGTTGGGGTAGCTGGATGGCACGTTCTGCCCGACGGAAGGACCACAGGTGAGGATCGTTGTGATCTGAGTCATACCATAGGTCAGTTCAATCAGATAGAGGGGAACCCATCCTGAATCGGGGTTGGGGGGCACTTGGTCGCCGGATGTGGCCGGAGTACCCAGGACGATGTTGAACTGGATAAGACCCGTTCTCAAGGTGTTCTGAACCTGGCCGTTGTTGTTTTGCCCCTGATAGGGTTGCAGCGGATTCGTTGAGTTGTAGTAGAGAAGAAGACCGCCATTGGGATCGTTTGCGGCCACGCTATCCGATGAGACGAACTGTGCTTCCACAAGCGCCCATTGGGACTGTCCTGCTGCAAGATTTGTCAGTGTGAATTGGAGGGTCGTTGCCGAGTCGAGTACCCCGAGTTGATAGATCGGAGTAGTGTTTGCGCTGAGGGCACCATAAGCCGTCGCGTCGATTGCGGCAGGCTGGAAGATAGCGGCGGGAGCGATGTTTATGGAAAGACTCGCAGGAGATGTCGCGGTTGCCTCGCCCCCTGCCACAACGGTCGTCATGGCACCGGAGGCCACGCTTGCATTGCCCATAAGGACAGCGGCCCCCACATCCGTATCGCCCTTCATGGCGTACTGGAAGGCGCTCAGTATGTCGAAGGTGCGCCCTTGCTCATAATCATAAAGGATTGGTCGGTTGTTCATAATTTCTCCACGAAATATTCATCAAGAACCATAGCCGCCAACGCCGTAGCCCTGACCGCCATAACCGTAGACCGGTTGGGGAATCCCGACTATCTGCACCCACACGGCGACTCCGAGGGGAGCCACTTTTTCGATCACATCGTATAGCCCCTGCAAGCCGCCGGAAAGAGCGCTCCCGCTTATATCCGCGAACATGGAACCGGGAGAATCGAAGAAAAAGCCATCGTCGAGGCAGTTTAAAGCGTTTCCGCCCAAAACCGATATCGCCGGAAGCTGCGTTATGACCAAACATTCGTAGGGCCTGGGAGTTGCCCATCGGAAGACGCCCGGACCCGACGGCACATTCCAGTACCCGGCCCCAGGAGAACTCGCCGTCCCATCCCCCCACACCCCCGTATCCCCCGGAGACCACGGATAGATTATCTGCGGAGCGGTCCCGATATAGGACGTAAGGGCCGACAATAGAGCGGGCCGCGTCGCTGCGGGTTGGAAAAGAAGCGCCATGGCTCTTGTGCGGTAGGAAGCATCCGGTTCGGCGGTATACCGCGGGAGCGTATCCCCGAAGAAATCTTTTACCGCGTTGTCGAGTCCCGTCCCGAAGGCCGTCTGGATATAGATGTTCCAGTAGCAGGCGAGCGCTCCCTGCTGAAAGAGGTTGAAGATGAGACCTATCGCCATCATCTTGGAGTAGAGATTTCCGCCCGGATTTTTGGCTGCATCCGAAAACCACTGAGTTGGCAGCGAGCGTATCAGCCTTTGCGCCCACCCATCTTGTGTGTAGACGACGGGAACTGACGGCGTGGAAGGGGTCTCAGTCATCGGCTACACCGGCGTATATTGGCTTACGGTTACGGTTGAAAGGGTCGCGTTGAACACGTCGAAATCTCCGGTCAAATAATCCTGATTCAAGCCGTTTATGAGAACCGTCGGTGAAACCGACTGCACACCCGCCACGGCGCCCACGGCTTCCATGATGCTCGCTTGGCCACCGATATAGATGGCCCCTGCGATGCCCTGATAGTTCACATAATCAAGGATCGCGTTTTGAACGGGAAGTTCAAGGTCCGTCAGAGCGTAACCGGCAGTCGGGGCGATGGAAACCGACACCGACCCGCTGACAACATTCGCCGGGAGGACGTTGTACTGGATCGTAAGGCCCGCCACGCTTTCGAGCATGGTTGAAATGTTCGTAATGAGAGCCGATGTGGAGTTTGCCACGACAACGGTGAACATGCCTTGCTGATACTGCCCGGCGTTATTCGTATTGGGGTAGAGTTTGAAAGTGATCCCCTGTTGGAGATTGTCTATGGCAGAAGTTATAGCCGGACCCGTCGCCTTCGAAAGAGATTGGATGTAGGCGGCGAATCTCGCCAGATAGGATGAGTCGGATTCTGCATCCTCGCCATTTAGAATCGGCCCCGGATTTGTAACCTGGTCAATTCCTGGAGGCGGTGACAAAAACTGCGTCAACTGATTCGCCTGAACATTATAAAGAGAGCCGGGTGAAAGGGCCTGGGCCGTGGCACTGATCGATGTCTCGCCTGCCGGCAGAAGATAGTTTTGGGAGCCAGAGACGTAGGCTGCCTGTTCGGTGTCTGCGATGAGTTGGTACTGGATTGCTCCGCCCACGGTCTGTTCGATGGTGGTAAGAGGGATGAGAATGTCCGTATTGTGGGCCGAAAGAACCGACAGTGTTACGGGACCATTGGCATAGGTCGCAGGCAATCGAGGGAAACCAAACTGCGCCATCCATGTGTCGAGATTGGCCCCGGTGGAAGTCTGTGCTCGCGTGAGGGAAGAAAGGAGGGCCAGGACGTTTTCAATGAAGACGCCTTGTGAGGCTATGGATTGGAACTCTGCGAGAAGAGGATCGCCCGAGGCCAGGGAAGGGCTTACCTTGGTCTGGGCCGCCCACTGTTGTATCAGGTTACTCAAAAGCTCCGCATACGAAAGGGAGGGAAGTGTAGGCGGAAGAGTCCCCGAATTGAAAGTCTGTGTCGTAGAATCGGTAGCCATCAGCTATTGCGCCTTATGAACCTTCTGCATGAAGTACAGAAATGAAACCATGGATACATCAGTTTTATTCTGCCGCATCTTTGGCATTCCTTCCAAGCCTTGAGTTTAGTCTTTCCTTTCTTAATACTATCTTTATTATCCGGTTTGCAAGACAACCGTTCCCTCCTCGCCCGATTTAAGCTTGAAAGAAACAAAGATTATCATTATTTTATCGGTTATGTTCTGGAACGATACCTTGGGAATCACGGACGGATCGACCGCCTGCTGACTGAGAACCTGAGACTGGATACTGACCGTCAACTGATTCTTTTGCGCCCTTGTCATGTTTTGACCGACATACAAGCCAAGTCCTGCTCCGAAATTCGGAGCGAATATGTAGTCGGGAGGAATTGTTTTCCCCGACGGCAGGGTTGCGGATGGGTTCGTAAAGAGGGTCCGGACTGTAAGTTGTCTGCTTTCGTCCCAGCCTGATGCTTGTTGAATCGAACCATTGGGCGTCAACAGATAGTCGCCGCCCCAATCCAGATAAAATATGGCCAATTCAGTCCCCCACAATAGAAGATGTGAGATGATCGCTTGTCATTTGCTGGTCGGGTACAGGGCCACCACCATGCGTATGTTCGTTAAAAAGTGCCTGGAAAGTCTCTTTTACAAGTGACACAAGAGTAGCCCCCCCAGGTCCGATTCTTGTCATGGGCGTCGTAACGCTTATGGTTTTTGCCGAAGCGTCCATGAAAATCGAATCGCCGCCCCCATCCTTCAGGCCGATGTCGCCCCCTTGGGCGTTCGGGAAAGGGGTGCCCATGACTGCGTTCCACGTAAAGCCCGCAGCAACGTAGGCCGCCGTCTCCATATCGACTACAAGGAGCCAAACCTGTTCACCGGCTCCAAGGTTCTCCTGGGTAGAGCCCCCATAGGGAACAATCTGTATCCCCCATCCACTTCCGCATCCGATGCTAAAAAGGGGAACCCACCCGGAAACGCGCATCTCTCCAGTCTGCGGATAGATGTAGGTCGGCAGCACACAGGTAATCCGATGGTGGATGGGATCATAACTCGCCACATGGCCCGGCACGACGTTTAACCGGATACCAGCCTGCAACTGCGCTGCATGCATCAAAGTGTGCAGGAACTCGTCCTGATCGCTCAAAAGGGGTATCATAAAGTCTGCCTAGTTCGCGCCCGGCGGCTTGAAAAGAGTCGCCCTGGCGTTGTCCACTATGCCGTTCGTGGTCGCACCGAACGATTCGCCCGGCAATATGGGTGGTACTGTCCACGCATGGATGTGGGTATACCATCCATCTTCCATGTCGAAGGAGTGCTCGATGCAATTTATGTAATAGCCAGGGCCCGCGAAATCACCCAAATCACCCGAGAGAACGAGTTTTTGCATAGGCTCCATACTGTCGTCGCCATCGATTCTGAACTTGGTGATGAGTTCTCTTTTGGCGATTTCAAGAGCCTTGCTCAAGGCGTGCTGCTGCGCGCCCCCTTGGGCGTTCGGGAAAGGGGTGCCCATGACTGCGTTCCACGTAAAGCCCGCAGCAACGTAGGCCGCCGTCTCCATATCGACTACAAGGAGCCAAACCTGTTCACCGGCTCCAAGGTTCTCCTGGGTAGAGCCCCCATAGGGAACAATCTGTATCCCCCATCCACTTCCGCATCCGATGCTAAAAAGGGGAACCCACCCGGAAACGCGCATCTCTCCAGTCTGCGGATAGATGTAGGTCGGCAGCACACAGGTAATCCGATGGTGGATGGGATCATAACTCGCCACATGGCCCGGCACGACGTTTAACCGGATACCAGCCTGCAACTGCGCTGCATGCATCAAAGTGTGCAGGAACTCGTCCTGATCGCTCAAAAGGGGTATCATAAAGTCTGCCTAGTTCGCGCCCGGCGGCTTGAAAAGAGTCGCCCTGGCGTTGTCCACTATGCCGTTCGTGGTCGCACCGAACGATTCGCCCGGCAATATGGGTGGTACTGTCCACGCATGGATGTGGGTATACCATCCATCTTCCATGTCGAAGGAGTGCTCGATGCAATTTATGTAATAGCCAGGGCCCGCGAAATCACCCAAATCACCCGAGAGAACGAGTTTTTGCATAGGCTCCATACTGTCGTCGCCATCGATTCTGAACTTGGTGATGAGTTCTCTTTTGGCGATTTCAAGAGCCTTGCTCAAGGCGTGCTGCTGCGCTTGCGCCACGGTCATGGCTTTGGGCATCATGAACGTGTAGACGGGTTTTCCCAGATTCGTAAAAAGAGCCGCCAAATTTTGCGAAGAAGGCGCGCCGTTCGTCCCGGCTATCAGCACGTTCCCCGATACGTTCACCGTGGGGTAGGCCGCCTTCGCAGCCTGTAGCGTTGCCGGTCCTATGATGGCCACGGCCGCTTGATTCAAGGTCACAAGGCCGTAGTCGTAGGTGTAGACAATCACCAGGAAATTGTGGTTCCGGCGCGGATTATAACTGATCTCCAGACTGTTCGACGGAATCTTACCCTTCGGGTCGTTCCATGTAACATGGAAAGGCGATTTGTTCGGAATGGGGCCAAAGTAGAGATTCTTGGAGGGATCGACGTAGCATTCCCACCCCAAAGACCTTGCACAGAATTGGAGGACGGACCAGATGGGCCGCGGTGTCTCTGCGTTTACAAAGCTATTGGCCATCATGGTTCCTATGGGGACTTCGTTTGGAACAGTGTAGACTTGGGGGTTGAATCGCATCTGAACCGCAATCTCGTATGCGTACTGAGAAGGGGTGATGTTCTGTTGGTTGATCGTGGCTATGCCGCTCGCAGGGGACATGAGAGCCGATGTCATGCCGGGAGGAGCTATTTTCCCCGCGCTAGTGCATGCCGATACTCCATTGCCGGATGTTCCCGCAGATGTTTGCTGGGATATGATCGTCGTTCTCAAATCGGCCAGGTATCCGGCCCAATCGCGTCCCGAAATGGTCCATGTGTCCGTATCGTAATCAACTTCTACCGAATCGAGTTCACCCCCGAAAAGAAGATGTTTGGAAGATTTGCCCGCATCTTCGACATAGATGTAGGTCGGAATCTGCCCGGCACCCTTCTTGCCCGGATACATGGCGCTCTGGCCCGTCTGGTAGAGATTGAGACCGGCCTGCTTCAGAATTTCTCTTGATGTAACGGCACTGAAGGAACCAATGGAACCGTATGTCGGGCGAGTACACGTGAAACTTTCGCACAAAACCTTTTTTTTATCGATTACCAGATATGCGTTTATTGAACGAGTCGTCATCTACTACCATCCATAGCTCTGGTCCCCGATAAGAGGGGCGGCAGTGTGAATGCCGGCTGCCTTGGTCGCATTCTTGAGGGCGTGTTGCATTTTCCGCGTCATTGTGGGAACGTCGTCTTTGTGTGTCACGTGGACGTGCATATTCTCGACGTGAAGGTGCGTGTGATTTGGCGCAGGCGGAAGGGGCGCAGGGGTTGCATTCCCGGCGGAGGGGATGTGCAGAATGGGCACTGTGTTGGGTGCTATTTTGATATGGGGCGGTTTATCCGTTCCCGGTATTTTCACCGGGACGCGAGGTAGCGTATACTCCTTTATCAAGTGGCGGATGTGGGCCTCCGGAGTGTGTTCCCAGATCTCGAAAAAGGCTGCCAGGGCAGCCGTTACGCCAATGATTTCCGGAAGCGCGAGAATGGCTGAGGCACCTCCTGCAGCCGCACCCCCTCCCCCGAAAAGCCCGAACAATGCGCCCAGTGATGTTACGATTTTCGCTATCCCCCCCACCATTGCGAAGGCCGAAAACGCCATGGCGAGTTGCCCCAGTGCGGAAGGAAGGATCGGATTTTTCTGGAATGCATTGGCAACGGCCTTCATGGCATTCGCAAAAGATGTCAAGAGCCCTGCGGCACCGCTGCTGTTGCCGATAGATTGAACCATACGGGAAAACGAATGGAGAAGGGTGTCAAACTGCCACCATACGGAACTTTTGGCCATCGCATCCATCTGCGCACGGGTGTTCCCGGCCCGGTAGCGCGCCATTTCCTGCGGCGTATAGGCCCGGAGCGCTTCCCACAGCGGCAGTGCGCTCGGTCCGAACACGCTCAGTTTCTTGGTGGCTTCGGCCCATGTGGCGTGGGGTCCGAGGTAGGCGCCGAAAAATCTTTTAATTGTTCCTAGCGGATCGGACTCGAATCCGCGCAGGGTCACCGGAGAAAACTTGTACTGGCCCCCCAGAATCGTTTTTATGTCGGCAGGCCGAACCCCCATTCCCTGCAATAGAAGGGCCGCAACGGATTGTCCAGGCATTCTCCCGGCAAGCGCCGTGATGATGCTTGTAAGCCCCGCAGATGCTCCTTTGACCTGCCCCAGGAAGGCTCCTATCCCCATGACCTGGTTCGGGTTCAGATAGCTCATTATGACCCCGGCTTCCTTCCCCGACATGGCCCCCGTGACGAAGTTCAAATAGTCGCGGAAGTTTCTGGCGTGGCCCCCGTGTTCCAGCATTCCGGCCATCAGGTTGAAGGTCGGGCCGATACTGGCCGCTCCGTGGAGTCCCGTCATAAGCCGGACGTAGGTGTTGGCGCTCTCCATCATCCGGGCCTCATATCCGGCCGATTGTCCCGCCGAGAAACCGTAGACGTGTTGCATCCAGGTCATGAGTTCGGCCTGGCGCTCGGCATAAGCTGCGGCGTGGTTTTTCGGAAACCGGCTGGCGAACTGTGCTATCAGTCGCTCGCCCTGAGCTACCTGTTCGGGCGAGAAGGCCGATGTCCATGTGCCGCTCTTCATGGCGACACTCATCGCCTCGTGGGCGTTTTTCAACCCCACAATCGAGTTCTGTAGGGAAATAAGGGTCTGCTGGTATTTGGCCGCTTCGACGGCAAGACCAGTAAAGACACCGACTCCTGCTGCCGCGAGTTTTGCCAGACCGCCCTGGAAGGTCTTTTCTGCAAGGGTAAGAGCGCCGAAACCCGCGAGCAACTTCCCCATGGCGCCAAAGAGGTTGCCCGAGCTTTGGAATCGGACTCCTACGAGATAATTCAGGGAACCACCGGCCATCAGGCTTATTCCTCAGCAGCTTCGTCTTTTGTGGTATGGTAGACCTGCACGCCCTGAAAACTCGCCTTCCCACCAAAGACTCGCCCGATTGTACCGTCTACTTCTTTTCCCATTCGGTCGTGCATGTCTTCTGCCACGCGCTTGAAAACGGGTCTTGGCGGAATTGCTGCCGGTGTATGGCCACCCCTTGGGACGGGGTGATTGGGCGCACCGAATTCATGGACGAGCATTCGCTCGTCATTAGTGCCGGTCTCCGCCCAGGTCTGCCCGGATTTTCTGCGCACGCTGTCTCTCAGCTTTCCGGTCACAAGAAGCGGCGTGTCGGGAGGGATTCTCCCGTGTGAAAGAATTTCCGCTTCATGCTCTTCGTGGGTGCGGATGGTCCAGTCGCTAAGAAGAGGCCATTCGGCATACGGTGTCCCGAACATCGCCTTGGCCATCTTCTGGCTGTTTCTGGCGAGATTCACCATGAGAGCACGCTCCTGGACCTTGAGTTGTTTCTTGGCGATTTCCATTTCCTTGGCCATCTCTTCAAGACTGATCGCACCGAACTCCAGCATCCTACACCTCCCATATGCCCGGCGATGTTTCGGGGGGAACTGTTGCCGGGATCGTGATCTGGTATTGCCCCGTCGGCATCGGATCAACCAAGCCGTTGGCCGAGGCGATGGCAGGCCACCGTGAAGCGTCTCCGTAATACTGGGCTGCCAAGGTCATCAGATTCGGATTTATCATCGCAACCGTCGCCTGCGGCCCTGCGGGTTGGGTGACGGCGTTGGAAAGAATCGATGCGGCCGACATGACATAGGATGCCGAGGCCATCATGGAAAGAGTGGGGTTTACCGGACTGTCCGGCTGCAAAATCACCCCTCCCGCCGACTGAACCTGCCCGTTGTAGTATCCGATATTCGAAACCGTTCCGGCATCGAGCAGGTTGACATCGTTTCCCGCTGCGAGCAAGCCACCTTCAGTCACCGAAAGGAGCGAGTTGAGCGGACCCGAGAGTGTGAGGGGCAGATCGTCTCCGAATATCGAGGTGGGCAGGTTCATCGAAATGGCCATCATGGTCATTTGGACTATCAGGTTCGCATCTACCGTGTTGACCGGAGGCGGCAGCGTGGAGAGGTCTTTTTCGGGGATGAAGGTGATATGGTATCTGTTTAGAAACTCGTGCTGGACGCTGACAAAAAATTGTTCTACCACTCCTTCCCACTGCCACGACCCGTAGGAAAGGACGACCTTTTGACCCTGAAGCCTCATTTGACTGAACTGGTAGGCTCTTTGCCATGCAGTAGGGCCAAGAAAGATGCCATCCCATGTGATCTGATCGGGGGGAAAACCTCCGAGTGCCTGAATCGTTCGGATGCCTCCGGGGAAGTTATGGACTTCGAGCCTTTGCGTCCCCCCTATGAACTCCAGGTTTTGCGGTACTTCGACATCGACGAGGGGCACTCCACCTATGGCGAAAGGGATTTGTCCCGAAGCCGCCCCGATAGCAACAGGAGAGGCCGCGCTCGGAACTATCTGGCCGTTCGGGGTGAGCGTACTGTATGGCGGGACGGCGTTCGGAACGGTCGTACCGTTGGGCAGCAGCGAACTATAGGGGGGGATCGTGCTCATGCGCCCGACTTTTCCTTCTTTTTCAACTCACCGGTTTGCCAATCTATTTCATAACCTTCCAATTCGGCATGCCTGTAGAGAAGCGCCCTTCGGAGCGTCGGATGCATCTCACATGCTTCTTTGAAACTGTGTATCATGCCCGTATGAAGCAGACCCGCGACTTCACTGAAATCGGGGTCTGCTAGAAGTTTTTTATGATGCTCTTTTCGTCTTCGTCAGTAAGGGGCGGCCACAACTTCTGCCATGCATAAGCGATGATATCGCAGCCCCTATCGCCCAACATATCCGAGACGCGCTGTGCTTCGGTCATATTGCGAATTGCCGGAATCGGCTTTCCGTCGATGGCACTGACATACATAAGGGGCTTGAGCCATGAAACGGTAAGAAGGGGACTGGCCTTGTCCATCTCCCCTGCGATAATGGCAATCGTTCGCATCATGCTTCCTGCAGGCATGCGCATGGTGGCCGTCCTGCCATCCTGAAGATCGATCTCGTAGCTGTCTTGCTGGCGCATCACCTGTGCAAGCATACCGGCCTCATGAAGGCCTCTCACCTGTTCCTGCAACTGGGCATGGATGCGTGCCGCCTCAAGGGATTTCTCATCACCGCTTATGTCTTTCAGCTCACGTGTTCTTTCAGACATTCCCTGCTCCTCATACTGGTTGAATTAGTAGCCTAGTCCCGCCAGTATATTCGAAAGAACCATACTTGTCGAAAGAATTGTTGGCCCTGAGAACTCAATCTTCTGTCTTACTTCCGTAATACCCGAAAACTCCCCGAATGTAGGAGCGTGGAAGACAGCCGACGGAATGATGTATTCATCCGATGTGCCCTGATGATTCAGGACGGTTATCGTTATCGAAAAACTCGGGGTGACGCCTGCGGTATAGAAGGCATTGTAAAGAGATGTGAAAATGGATGTGATGCTGCCGTCGTTTCTTACAAAGTCCATGTGACCGGTGAGACCGTTTGGGATGGCTTTGTAAAGCGGTATGCCTCCGTTTGTGATAGGCACGACCTTTAAAAGATGCAGGTCGAAATTGACATTGATAGTCATGAGATCGCCCAGGTCGGCAGCAGAGAAGATGTCTCCGTATTGGTCGGAGATCAAAATGGAGGCATCGGTTCCGATATTGAAGGTTGAATTAGCCGTAAAATTAGCCATCTAATGCTCCTTTAGCTTATCGCCGGGGCTCCCAACCAGTGGTTACCGGCAAAAAGCAGCTTCACTTCAAGAATTCCCGTTGCCGATGGGGTTGTGTTCTGTGTTGAAAAAGCGAACGTTAAACCGGAAGCGAGCGGATCGTTCGTCTGGATGTTCACCCGTTCGGACTGGCTCGTGGAACGGCCCGTAACAACGCCGTTCAGGAAGTCGAGACCGAGCGAGTCGTTCATGCTGATCCCGTAGGAGGTGGGTGCCGGACTTGTTCCGGGTTGGGTCCGGGCGACCAGTCCGTAGCATCCCCGCAGAAATTCCGTCAGGGATTTGCCGGTGCCCGATGTGCTGAAGTAGCCCCCGTCTCCCACAGCGAAAAGTTCATCGGTGGAGTAGGAAGGAACGGAGCCGTCCGTCGCGTCTCCTGTCCAATTGATCTTTAAAAGCCCTACCGATTGGTCAAGGGTGACAAACTCGAAATAGAAAACAGCCTTACCAGCCATGTCTTATGCTCCCGGTACCGGTGAAACAGATACGACAGTCGTGCCGCCCTGCATCGAAATGACGAACGCCCACACGGAACTCAGGTATCTCAAAGCCACCAGCGCGTAGAGATAATGCTGCGCAATGCTCGCTGGAGTATTGATACCCTGCTGGGGATTTCCGGAATTTGCCATCGTACATGTCACCTGCACGACCGCATCTATCAGCCCCGCATCCAATAGGCCCTGAGTCCAGTTGTTGAGAACGTGTCTGACCTGCTGGCGCAAAGGATCGTTTTTCTGCTGCGACTGATTCATGCCTGTGAACTGCCCCATGACTTCCTGGATGGAGAGATCGCAGAAGTTGGTCATCGTTGAATATTCGACGGGCGCCTCCGCATCGTTTACGGCGGTATTCTTGCCCGTCGCAATCCCGAAGACCGCTCCTGCCGGGATGGGGTTCGTGATTATGAGGACTCCTGCATCCATCAACTGGGCGATCTCGCCGGATCCGTAGGGCACATTGCCGGTCTCGGGGCTGTTTCGCTCCGTTCCTATAACTCCCTGCACCTGTTTATTGAGGGGCGATTGCGCGGGGGAAAGGGAGGTTATTAGCCCCATTGTAAAACCGTATGGAGGGACGAGCCGAACCACCCCGTTATCCAGATCGTTCCAATACACCCAGTCCTTCAGATAGGAAATTTCATAACTACCCTGGCCGGTGTTCTGGATGCTGGCAAGAGCCTGGCTGGTGGAAGTCCCCGCCGGGAAGGCAATCGCTGTGAAGATCGCGTTGGCCTCGCAGAAGGACTTGAGCGTTGCTACCGCCTGCGTATCAGTAAGACCGGCTATCCACATCTTCTGCGGTATGGGGCTGAGTCCCGGAGCGGTATAGATCCCGGTCATCGGAAGTGTTTGGTTTTGACCCAGCAGGTTGTCCGTACTAATGCCGCTTCTTCCATCCGTGCCGCCGGCAAGACTGAAGGTTCCGAGTGCCGGGCTCTGGGCATTCGTGTTTATATTCTGCGCCCCGGATGGAATCCGCACATAGGACGACGGTGGCGTTTGCCCCGCAATACCGGACGCAAAAGCCGTCTGGAGAGATGCCCAGAAGGTTGAGTTCGGAATACGCTTGAACTGCTCACCGGCGCCGAAACTCGAAGAGACATACACATCACTTGCCCCGGAAATGCTGGAGGGGGCGATTGTGACCTGGATTGAATTGCCGAGATTTCCCGACCAAAGCGCCACTACCTGGGCACCTGAAACGGGTGTAGGGCTCTCATTATCTTCGAGCGTAACCGCAGCCTTATGGTCCGTGCCGTCGGTCACCCTGCATCCCCACAACGAGATGTAGCCCTGCTGGAAGGCTATCGCTGCATCCGTACACATGTCATGGACATCGGTAAGTGCGGCTGCCGTGACGCCTCCGAAATTCGTCAAAAAATCTTGGGGACTCGACCCGATAACAGGCGCGTTTACCGGCCCCCAGGAAGCCGTTCCTATTACCATCCCGACATTTGTAGGCGCGCCGGGTATATAGGGAGCCGGGGGCACGTTATTTATGTAGAGACCCGGAGCTTGAAGATTTGCCGGGTTGAAATTATTGGATTGTATAATCGTGCCCATAATCATCCTCCAAGGGTTCCAAGGGCGTTAGAAAACTGCCTGTTTAAAATGGGGGCAAGGATCGGATATCCGATTTCCTTGACCGTAATCCCGTATTCGAGCGAAATGAGCCAGTCGTGTCGTGCTATATTGGCGAGTGTGTTGTCCCATATTGCGATATCCCCGTAGTTTACGAGGCGCACGTATGTTCCGTCTGTGACCTCGTATCCGAAATCCAGTTGCAGACTTGCAAGAGTTTGGGAAATCATGTCCTCGACAGGAGAAAGTACCGTCTGCGAATTGCAAAGGGCTATCACCCCTGCGTCACGCTCGGTCCTCTTGATTTCAAGAAGGGCTGTTGCGATATTTCCCGCAGCAAGAGATATGCTCAAGTCGGCAGCACTCACATTTTGCATTTCAAGCATTGACCCGGAGGCCGTTGCAACGACATAGGCGGAAAGCTCGCCATTGATCGATGAGGCCAAATTCGATGAAAAGGTCTGCGCGTCCATCGCCCCGCTTGCCGTAAAGACGACTCCTGCGTTGCCCATACCAATCGTGACGCCCACCGCATCGTTTGCCGCAGCAGCGTTCAAAAAGTCGAACGAGGCGGTATCCCCCGGTGACAGGTACGCCGAAGTCGGAGTGAATGTCACGTTCGCTGGAGTGGCCTCCCATCCATCGGCTGAGACGTAATGCGGAAGCCAACGGGTGGTGTCCTTTGACACTTTCCTGTCATAGACGCAGACCGTCGGAGAAAGCGGGTTGGTGCCTCCGGAGAACTGCTCCCCCGGCTGCCCCACAGCCTGGATCAAATCCGTACTCGGGTAGCCGATCAGGACATTTCTCGCCGTCACGAGCCCCGATAGGGCGCTCACCATTTGAGACTGCAAGCCCTGGAATACGGAAAGCCACGATGCCATCTTATTTGTGCAGTTTCTTCAAGGTCTTGGCTAAACTGACCCGACGTTCGAGTTTGGTGTTTCCCGTCTTCTCGGCCCGCTTTTCGGCCTTGTTGAGTTTTTGGGTCGAGATTTTCTTACCTGCCGGGACGCCCAACTCCTTATGGAGAGCACCCTTTTTCATGTGCGTTTTTTGAATCCATTTCTTTGCCATACGATCATCCTCCAAGAACTGCGGTAAACCCGGACCGGCTTGAAACAGGAGCGTTTACGCGTTTTAACAGCACTTGATTCCCCGCAAACCCCGCCTCTTCGAACCAGGGATTTACGACCACATACCGCGCACCATCGTAGGTCTGAAGGATGTCTCCCTCTAGCGCCCGGTAGCCCTGGATCGGCGGGATATAACAATGCCACTCGACAACTGGGGTCGAACCGGGAATGTGTTTTTCGAACTGCCCCGAACCGGCGGTCCTTGATCTCGGTTGCAGCCCTATGGGTATGAGGGAGGCTTGGGCACCCTGAACGAAAACGGCCTGCCCCCCCGAAATGTAGAGAGGTGCCATCTCCTGCTGGTACGACTGAGCAAATCCGCTGGCATCGGGTCCGGCCATCGGTCTCAGGATATTTGCGAACCGATGCACCTGAACCCCGTGGCACGGTTTGGCTACTCCGTGGTGAACGATGCAGACTCCAACGAATTCGTCAGTGGGATATCCCACCATGTTCTGGCCCGCTCCGTAGTAGGGGTCGTTTTGATACCAGATGTCCCCGACTTCGAGATAGTTGTTGTCGGCAATGATGCGGTAATAGACGAGCCCCATGGTCTCCCGCAGTTCCATTGAGGCATCCGCTCCCTCGTGGATCTTCCTGAAAAGAGGGAAGTCGGTGAGGACTGCCGAAGAATCCTGCAGATAGTCTCCAGTGACCGCCGATGAAAGCCGATAGACCGTTCCGGGTTGGCCTATGACCTGTGCCGCGAATCCTCTTCCGGTATCGATGATCCGCTGGATGCTCGCATACTGTCTGCGAAGCGGGAAGGCCACCGGTTCCGTTGCTATCTTGGGGTTCGGTGTGCCCGGAGTGGGAGTCGGAATGCCCATCACATCACCTGTACATTCCGGGTACGGTCCTGCCGAAGTTCCCCTTCGCCTCCGGGTTTACCGGAACCAGCATGAACTCGGCCAACCTCTGCACCCACGTTTGGTAGAGGGAGAAAGTCTCGGCCAAAACCGTCTTCCGGGCCTTGAAGACATCCGCCGTATCTATCTGCAGAATGTCGATACTGTTACCATACTGCGTCTCCAGATAGTTGAGGATCGGCACATAACCGTAAACGGGACTGGCCATTGCCGCAGGACTTATCGACGGGTTCAGATAATCGCCCCCCGATTCGACCTGCACGGCCATCTGCCCCGAGTTTGCAACCGTCATAGTGAAGGGCGTATCGTTTGTGATGCCGACCTCGGGAACGGGAATGGTCAACTGCGAATAGGGACCGGTGCCATAGGGGGCGATGGCCACAAAACCGGCCAGCACCATTTCGGGGCTTTTGGCTATGAGTGCCGCCATCTGGGAGGCGAGTCCCAACCCGATGTTGGCGTTAAAGAGCCGTGTTGCCCAGGCGGCCTGGTCGGCGCTCGTCGGTTGTGCCACGTCGAGAAGTTCCTGCGTCGCGGTGAGTGTGAGCGTCAGGGGTGAAGATAGTCCGCCCCCACTGAAAGTCACTTGCGCTGTGTCACCCACATTGGGCTCTGGCCCGATAAAGATGAGAGAGCTGTAGGCTTTCCCGGTAATTCTGGATTCCTCATCGGGCATAAGGGTATTCATGCGCCATTCGAGAAAACCGTAGGCTTGGGTGAAGCGGTAGTTGATGGCAGTACCGGTCCCCATGGCCTGGCCTCCGGGGTTTATCTGCGGCATGCCGATCACCCCGTATCTCAGGTGCCTTCGAACATCGCTTTTTTGGGCCGCCGTCAAGGCCATCGCACTCAATCCGCAAAATGGTATCGCCCGCAATGAGGGCACAAAACGACTTGCCTGCTCCCGTCATTGGGCTCGACGGGACTGCCGGATTTGAGAAGGTGATCGACGAGATGGGGCAACGTGACAATCTGGCCCGTTTTGAAGCTGAGAAGAGAGTTGCCGACGTTGATTTTAAAAGGCTTTGTCACGATGAGCCCGTCTATGATTGGATTCGTCACGGCATGCTCCGCCACACTCTCTTCCATGGAAGAGTTCTGTTTTATGGTTTCGGCACGCGGCCCGGGTGGCTGCGGATGCAGGGTGTGACCACGCACGTACCGGTTTTTGACGGGGGTTCCGCAGCCGCATTCGCAAAGATGCTGCTCCGCATCGCCCCTCAGCATATCTTTTGCCCCTGGCTCACCATGGCAGTGAGTATCGGGTAGCTCACCTTGTAGGGTTGTCCGTACAAGTAGGACTTGGTGCTGCCGTTAAAGGAGAATTCGAAATTCGCCAGGGGGACCACCACATTGTCACCGCCCGAAGGGTTTGTGACCGTGAAGGTCTCCGAACCGGTCGTCGAATGCCCCAGTGTCGTAAAGTTGCCAACGGGGCCGCGCTGGTAGACGAGGACGGCTCCCTCCCCGTCGGTGTCGGCCCAAAAACCGTATCTCACGAGGCTCTGCGTGGCGTTGAACGCTTTGGCCAGGGCTGCCGCGACCGTTGCTACGGTGTCGCCCGATTTCGCCGTGTAGCTCACGCTTACGGCGGCACTCCCGAGAACCCCGTTAGTAACCTCCAACGTCACAACATCGCCTTGCGCCACCGAGCCGCCTATGGTCACAGACCCGGAGGCTGGAGTTGCATTCGCAACCAGATCGGGGGCGAGATCGGACGGGTTCACAAGCGACAGGACGCCGTTCACGGAGAAGGGCTGGTCGAAATTGGGCAAGAGCAACGGATTTTGGGTATTGCCCTTGGGTACTGCAAACGGGAAAGGCATGATCCTCTCTCCTAATGTCTAGGCTTGGGCGTTCCCGCCGGGACGTGTTTCCGGCCATTGCTCAAGACATTGCGCTCGGCGTGCTGCAAGACACCGGGGATGGCGTCCCAGTTGGTCACCCCGGCATCCACCGGATACCGGGAATATCCTTTGGGGACCGTCTCTCGCAACGGCATTACGACCTTTATCGGTTCTTTCTTGCGTCGGGCCATGCGACACCCTTATTTCTTTTCGTATTGGGAATCGACGCTCTCTGCATCGCCGCCATACGGACCCATAACGTCGGCAAAATGTCTGGCGTTCCGGCTGGCTCTTCCCGAGTCCAAACCGCCCATGTTGTCCATGCCCAGCGGGCGTTCGACCTTCCCTTTACCGGGAACGTTCATGGACGGATTGTAGCTTTTGAGTTTTTTCGTTCTGATGGAGTCGCCCATAATGCTTTTCCCTTTTCAGTTTGACCCACACTGGCTTAAGCCGCGTGTTCGATAACCACGCAGCGTTTGTAAAGCGGATTTCCGCCGGTGACATTGCTTCCCACCGTCGGGATGATGCTGCTCGTGGCCGTGATATCAGTCGGGCATGCAAAGCCTCCCACCCATGTCCACGAGAGCGAAAGCTGCTGCTGCAACCTGTCGAGAGGCGCACGAAGTATCTGAGCAACACCGTTTACGAGCATCACTTCACTCATGTTGTTCCCTGCGACGCCTGTACGATTGAGCCACTGGTCGAGACCCTCGAAGTTGCCCTGGATAAGAGCCTCGGCGCCCATCACTATGGGCCGTCTCACGCCCGTCTGGAGTGCTCCCTGCCGGGGTTGAAAGTAGGCTTCAGTCGTGGGTATGTAGGTCACACCGAGCAGATCGATGATGTCGCCCGATCTGTATTCCTTGCTGTCGGCACGCCCGGCGAAGAGCACTGCGAACTGCTGATCGGAGAAAAGCTGTCTCAGGGAAGTGTTGTCCAGAAGACAGGCGTATTTTCCGTTCGGGAGTGCCGGGACGCCGTTATTGCGCAGATAGGCGACCGCATCGAGTACGAGACCCATCGTGAGAACGTCGGCACCGGTTATCTCGGCGGTCGTATATTTCCCTTCCGGCCGAATGATATAAGGGGCGTTCGTGCTGATTATCGCATCCCCTTCGACGGGAGCGCTCGAAGCACCGGAAATGATGAGCGAACCGGAAATACCGTCGGTGGTTCCATTGCCGTTGGAGCCGGGGAAGATGCTGACGTTACTGGAGTCGGCGGCAACGCCTATCACCTGGAAGGTCTGGGTCACGCCGCTTGCGCTCGTGGCGTATTCGTAGACCTGCAAGGGATAGGATGCGCTGACGCCTTGAAGAACCCCGTTCACGTTCACATGCTGGAATCCCCGGATGTCATCCACATGGCACTCACTCGTGGTGTTCGTGCCGGAAGTGACGGAACTGTTGCCACCATTGTAGTTGGCGAAAAGCTGAATCTTTGCCAGCCGCTCAAGGGTCTGCGCAGCCTGAACGCCGTTATTGCGTGCGTCCGCTATCATCTGGTCGGCAATACCGGCAAGTTCCTGCAACAGATTGACATCGACCGTATCCGCATAGTTGTTCATCGTGATCGTGTACTGCTCAATGGTGAACGCCTGCGGAGTGAGGCTGTTGTCCAGATTGAGATTGATCTGCGCTCCAGTCAGCGGGTCTATGGCGGGAGCCTTGCGGGATTTACGAGTCCGGGTCAGCGTCTCACCGATTCGCGCATTGATAAGTTCCTGGAGCGCCATCCGGCGATAGGCAAGAACCGAATCAAGACCTTCCTCAAATTCCCTGTTCAGAAAGTTTAATTGGAGGGCCGCATCAAGACCCGCTGGGAAACCGGTAAAGGCCATGACCTTTATCCTTTCGAATTGAGATGTCCGCTTGCCATCGGAGCAACAAAAAAGGCGAATTTGTAGACGTAGGCTGCCTACAAATTCGCCTTTGGTGTTCTATTCGCCGCTCTTTCGCCCGTCGGTTACTGGAGCGGACTCCGATCTTTAATTGTCAAATATCAAGGAAGAATGCCTAGTGCATCATCCTCAAACTGCGAAGATAATTCTGTTTAGCGGTGTTATAAGCCGCACCGTCGGGCATTGCCGCTTTGGAAACGTCCGTTTTGGTCGGAGTCGCACTCGGATCGGGGATCTTCTTCGGATCGCCCGTCGAAGGCGCCGACGCAGCCGCAGTCTTGCTCTCAGCGGCCTTGTAAAGATGCGGCTTAGCCTCTTTATGCCTAGTGACAAGATCGGCAATATTTGTGAATTCGCCGGTCGCATCATCGTATTGGAGTTCTTTAAGATCGAACATCTTCACGATATCGGGGTCTATCGCGCCGTGGGCCGCAAGAGCCGCTTTCAGTTCCGCCCTGCCCAGGCTTCTTCTGGCCGCCGCCGAATCGTTTTTGCGGGCCTCGATTTCCTTTTCATACAACTCCTTGAACTTGCCCTGCTCGGCCAGTTGCGCAGCTTCGAGATCGGCCAGTTTTTTCTTTGCTTCTTTCCCTTCCGACACCTGAGTCTGGAGGTCCGCAAGTTGCTGCTTGTGGGCCGTCTCCATGGCCGTCATCTTCTCCATTAATTGCTCGGCAGTAAGAGAAGACGCGGTTTTGGTCTCAGTCTGAGCGGCTGTCTTCTGCGCCGACTCGTTCGCCTTCGGAGCAGGTTCGGGACTTGCGGGAGTATTTCCGACCAAAACGGACGTTTTCGGTTCGTCGGCCATTGATCTTTCCTTATGTTCAGGTCCAAGTCAAAAACACATCTGTCATGGAGTCAAGAAATAATAAAGCTTTTCTTCAGTTTTTACTTATTGCCCGCGGATGTCTATTCAGGCAGATGGATTTGCGCCAATACATCCTCCTTTACGACCCCTTCCCCCTCTCTTATGAGATACTGGATTACTCCTGTCGCCGGGGCGTAGACCGGAATGTGAGTTTTCATCATTTCAATGGTGACCGCAATTTCTCCCTCATGAACCAGGTTGCCGTCCTGACAGTGAATGAGGACTACGGTCCCCGGAACCGGGCTTTCGATGTTGATTGTTTTCAATGCATGCTCCTTGCACACATAGGTTAATCTACGTCATCATGGTCCCAATAAAACATGGGCGTCCCGTCTTCCTTTTCATCCCAGTGCAACTGGTGGCCGCAGCTTGAACATTCAGCGACAATCCACGTTTCTATTGAGATGGGCAAGCCACATGTCGGGCATTCGGTCTCAAACTTCATCACAGCGACATCCCGCAGATGGGACACGACATAAGCGTTTCCTGACCAACGCGGCCTTCGCCTGCATGTACTGAATAAACATATGTTTTGCCGTATCGTTCGGTATATAAAAACTCTACGATTTTTCTCTTCACCAACTTCTTCATGCACTCGCAGAGGTCGCCAGTTTTGGGTTTATCCTTCCTGCAAACCTTATTCCCATGCTCATCGTGCTGCACATGCTCGCAGAACTCGGCGGCGAACTCGCATTGCTCGGCCTCAAGTTCGGCTATGCGCTTCTTGGCGGCGTCGAGTTGATCGCTTTGCAGCTTCCAGGCGGCCTGCCACCCCGCCCACTTATCAAAGGCTGCGGCTAAGAGGTAATCGCCCCTATCATCCCGGTCTAGGTAGCCATTCTTGCGCCACTCCGGGAACTCGCCCTTGTACCATTTCTCGAACTCTTCGCAGGGTTGATCGGGGATAGCGCCATCACCGTACAGCATCCGCGCCCGTTCGGCCTGTTCTTCGCTGCGCATGGATATGCTCTGAACGTGCCTGAAGGCTTCCGCATCCCGGCGCGAGAGTTCGTCGAGCAGCCAATCAAAGGCGATCTTCAGAGCTTCAACCTTGCAATCCAATCTCTGCGAATCGGAAGGGTTGGGATATCGTGCTTCGGCGCTTTCAAAAAAGAGCTTGCTAAGTTTTTCGTGGATCTGTTCAAAAATATTCATCGCTTCTCCCCTCGCTTTCTATCATGATAATGCGGAGCATCGGGGATTATGGCCTCACACATGGGGCAATAGCCAGAAGTTATCTGCTGCGAATTCAGTCCACGAGTAACAGGGTGAAAACGGGCGTAGTAATAAAAACCATCTATGCCCGATTTGATGACCACGTTGGCCCCGATTAATTTTTTCATGCAATCGCAATAGGGAAGGCTGGTATCAATTTTGTCAACAAGAGGTGGCAGCGCGGCATTGATTGCCCCTTGCACTGCAGACAATGTAGCGACGACGACTTCATGCGCTTCTTCGGGAGTACAATTTTCTGCGCCTTTTAATACAAGTTCACGTATTCGTTCGCTCATCACTTCTCCCTGTGATTCTCCGGTTTGTTGGACACGGCAGGCCAGCGGAGATTCTGGCTTTTCGGACCGCGCATCCTAGCCGTGTGTCCACGCCATTTATATCCCCGCTTCGTCCAGTAGATTTTCGATGAGACGAATCGCTTCATGGTCTGCCGCATCAATCTCATCCTGTGATGTAAAACGACTCGACGCGATTCCAGTGAGCGGCCCTAAAAGCAATTCAAGAATTTCATGTCTCGCAGCGAACTTCAGCCTGCCATCGGTAGGCTCTTCGTACCATATGGGACCCAGCCTTATCTCGCACAGCCTACTGAGATACCATGACTGGGTCTGAGCGAGCGGTGTGCCATTTGTCTCGTGCGCAAAATGCATCTCCCATGAATAAAGCTTAAATTTGTCCCGGTAATAAAGTGCGTATTCTTTGAATTTTTCAAAATGCTCCGCGGTTGTTTCCCATTCCCCCTGTTGCATCAGACCACCTCCGAATCAGGTTCCTTCCATGAAATGGTCAGGAAAGGTTGAGCATTAAGATGCGCTTCGACTATCAATCCGCCTTCCGCGAATGCATCAAGGCAGAATGAACCGGTGAATGTCGATGGTTGCCGCCATAAAGGGCGCAGCTTGCCATCTCTTATGGCCAGCCTTCCGAAATCGCCCGCTGCGGCAATCATGATACTGTGGAACATGCAATCGCGCCTTGCCAAGCGATAGACACCGGCTGCGAAAAGTTGGTAGGCCCTGTCCATACTGCCTTGCGGGCAGGGCGTGTAGACATCGATCGGGTTGAGCAGGGTTCCGCGTCTCATTACTCTTCAACCGCCTCGTAGGTCATTTCAAAAATATCCGGTTTGCACGGATACCTCTCCCCTTTTACACCCGTAATGATGTAGTCGCCTGCGCTTGTGAATTACCCCTGACTAAAGTCAGAGGCTTCCAACTTCAACGGCACGAACAAGAACAGAGGACTTGCGTCCCTTGCCTAGTCTTACAGTGCCTCCGTTGGCAGTACCGGCGATTCCCGCCGCTATCATACGCTGTGCCTCTTGGCGGATATTTTGTGCGGCGTTCACATCTCGATCATGCAGAGTGCCGCATTTATCGCATCGCCAAGAGCGAATATTTAAGGGCATAGAGGCTTGAGCGTGCATACAACAGGAACACATTTTGCTCGACGGGAAGAAGCGGTTCACTTCGATGAACCCCTTCCCCACTTTAGCAGCTTTGTACTTGAGGAAGCTGGTGAGCATGTTCCAACTAGCATCGCCAATTGCCTTGGAAAGACAGTGATTAGCCATCATTCCCTTTACGTTCAAATCCTCGACTGCGATGACTTGGTTTTCGTCAACAATATGTCGAGAAAGTTTGTGCAAAAAATCCTTGCGGGCACAAGCAACATGTCCATGCGCCTTTGCAACAAGCAGTTTGGCTTTGTTCCTGTTATTGCTACCCTTCTCTTTTCGAGAAAGTTTTTGTTGTTTACGTTTCAGGTTCTTAGCCGCCCTTGCAAGATGCTTTGGGTTCTCAAACTTGAAACCATCACTGGTCACGGCGATGTGCGCCAGCCCAACGTCAACTCCGATGATTTTTCCGTCAAAGGAAACTTTGGGGTTAACAATTCCGTCCTCAGCGAGAACCGAAGCAAAATATTGTCCTGCTCGATTGAGGCTCACTGTTACAGTCTTGACTGTTCCGACAATCTCCCGATGGATGACAGCCTTGACATTCCCTATCTTCGGAAGAAATATCTTGCAACCATCCACCAGTTTTACACCTTGCGGATACTGTATAGACTGTTTGCCGTGTTTCGATTTGAATTTTGGATATTTTGCTCGGCGCTCGAAGAAATTCACAAAAGCACGGGACATGTTCAAGCTAACAGCCTGAAGAACCTGACTGTGTGTTTCAGCCAGCCACGGATATTCTTTCTTCAACTCTGGAAGGCGGTTATTCAGCGCAAACTGACTGAGACCCTTGCCGGTCTCCCTGTAAACTGTTTGGGTCTTGGAAAGAGAATTGTTCCACAGCCATCGGGCACAACCAAAGGCTTTGGCGAGTGCTTCCGCTTGGATGGTATTAGGATAGATGCGTATTTTGGTCGCTGTTAACATGGGTTTAATATATTCTCATTTAACAGTAAGTCAATACTTTTTCGATTCATCCCCCGGTTGAAACCGGAGGTTTTCTCGAAAGGTTTTATAAAATGTTTTCCTTCAAGCGTCTCAATATAAGGTGTTCCGGAATCGGTCCTTGGATTTTCACCGAACTGGAAATAGAATCCATCCTCCAACCCTGGCCGATATACCTCTGCCTCAATTACAACCGGTTTTTTGCGGTATTTAGACATTCACCGTTCTCCCTTGGAAAAGATATCTCCCCGTTTTTGGCTCAAAGGGAACCGAATAGGTCGTTATTGAAAGACTTTGATTCGAACCACAGCGCTTGCATTTGATCCTGGCTTCATCACTGCGATGACAAACAAAGTCAAAACCGCAGACATTACAGTGGCAAATCTTTTCTGTAGTGGCCATTCTGTCCTCCTATTTCACCGTCAGCTTCGGCCTATCGGGCGTCTTGATCCAGCAGACTGTTGCGTTTACGGGAAGTTTCGTATCCTCATGGCCTCCCGACGCCACGATGGAAAGACCGTGGATACATCCCGCATCGAGCGCCCAAAAGCCTATGAGTTGTGGGCTCATGGCAAATATCTTCCTGCCGTTGCTCTTGTGATAGGCGAGGTCGAAGGGGTCGAGTCTGTCGGCTTCGAAAAAACCATGCTCATCGGGCGACCCGTCGAGCACCTTGAAAGTTCCCGAGCCGATAAACGTGAAGGAAAGAGACCTCACTACGCACGGCCCTCGCTCCAGCACGTAGACACCCTTTTTCTCTATGAAAAAAGATTTAGCGCCTATATATGGCTCCGGTACATCCACATAATAGACATCTTGAGCCGCCCTTTTGGCAACCACTACCTTGTCGTCTCTTACTTGCATCTTCGCAGGCCCCTTTCGTTCGAGCCATGACAGACTGAAAAATACGGGGGTTCCCTCCATACCGCCCGTGGCGTGCACCACAAGACCTCTGGTATATGCGCATGCGAGCATCCAAAGGCACATTATCTGCGGGCTGGCCCTGTATAAAATCTTCGGGTTGGTAGTCCATCCGCCGTTTTCATCAACACAGCCATCATAAACGGTTACCGCTCCGGCCCCGACGTGCATACATGCGCATCCGTAGAGAACCCCAGAGCCGACCGAAAAGACATACACACCCTTTTCTTCGATATGGTAGCAGCAGTTCCCGATGGTAGGCTTAGGAAGACTCACCCTGTAGACGGGCAGTCCGTTTGTTGTCGTACCTGTGCGTTCGGTGTAGAAGTCCAGCGAACGGATGTTACGCATCCGCAAATACCCCCTTTAAATCGAAGTCTGCGGGCCTCCCACCCTGCGGCGCGGTAGTACGGTCCCCTGGGTTCCGGGTTTTCTGCCATCCGGATTGATGCCCTCGTTGTACTTGTTATCCCCTTCCCCCTCTTTAACTTCCGGGATGGGAGGCGGCGCGTCGGGCTCGGGGCCGGGAGGCGTTTCCGTTCGGAAATCCTCCAGGTCGAATTGAGCCCACAGATAGGACCGGGCTGTTTCAAGGTCTATCAATTTCGGTCCCGGTTTCGTTGCGGGCGCGCCTTGCGGTTCGCCCTCTTTTGTTGCTGCGCCACCGTTGGTTCGTGCTGGGCTTGCGGCGGGATCGGGCGGCTGCGTGATACCCATAACAATGGCTTGCACCATGGAAAGTTCATCGGCGGGTGTTGAAGCGTATAGCTTGGGCCATCTGAGCCCGAAGGCGGTCGCCTCCTTTTCGCTTATTCCATCAGGAAGAGAGCCGGTCCTGGCAAAAGCGGTGAGGATTTTACTGAGTAGGGGCACGAGGCCGCTATCTCCATAGCTTTTCCGCATCGCAAGGATCATGTCGTGAAAGCCATCATCAGCTATCTCCAGGGCGCGCCCCGAAATAGTTCCCTTCATCCCTTCCGGGTCTTTATGGGACGCTGCGACCATGCGCTTTGTCACGCGCTCAAGTCGTTCCAGATATTCAAGACCCGCCCTCGTGCCGTTTCCGACCATTTCAAGAAGCTTGGCGTCCCCAGCACCATCTTTTTGATCGTCGGAAGCCGTCGATGCCTTCAATTTAATGACTTTGGTCGGTCCCCGATCGTATTCCGATTCCCCGATAATGACGGTTGTTGGGGCGGCATTGTAGCGGACTCCGCTCCCGAGTTGGGAAAGCGTGTAATCCATATCGATACAGTTGTTGAGCACGTACTTGTTGAATGCGGGTCTACCGTCCGGGGCAATACCCCCGAGTCTGTGCATGATCCATACGGCGGGGACGAGGCCGAGACCGTGCAAAACCAGGCGGTCATCTTCCGGCTGTAAGGCCTCATCGGAAGAAATGGTCGGCACATAATCGGATTCGGGAATCGGCCGGTAAGTTGTCTCAGACTCTTTCGTCCAGTCTTTTACAAGCCAATATTGACTGGTGGAGACTATAGGCTCCCCGCGGGAGTCGAGCGTAAAACCAGTTGCCAGAAAGGTCGCGCCCGAAGTGGTATAATTGACCCGGAAAAGGTCCAGTTCTCCCATTTCATCAAAACTGACTTGGCAATTCCTCGCACGCCATACTGCGACAATGGGCACCCCCTGGAGTAGTTTGAAAGTGAGGCCGACTGAGCCGCACGTCCCCCAAAAGGCCGCCAGCATCATCTTGTCAAAAAGAGCGCTCTTTTCAATAACCGAATTTATGAAATCTATGCATGATATTTTCTCGTGGGTGATACGGGGTGCGCGGGAGCCCGCAAAGAGTTTCCTGGACGCCGTGTCGGCGGCCGTCGCCGCAAAACCGAAGGTTGCGCTCGGGCGCCTGTTCCGGAGTTCTACGTAATTTCCCTGATGGTCCTCTTCACTGTAGTAATCGTAGTCGATATGGTCATAAAAATCCCCGTCCAGCATGAGATCGAATGCGTAAAGCCGCTGGTAGCGGTCCCCCTCTCTTGTCCACGAGGGGTAGGGAATCCGAGTGGCTATTGAACGGTACATGCGAACGCCTCCGATTTAGACATCAATGGCCCCATCTCTTTCCTCGATCACTGTTTCCTTGGAACGAACGAATTCCAGAACGGCCCGGTCCTTTTTCTCGTTGTCGATCTTATCCAGAACGCGGTCCCCCCTGGATTGCTCTTCGGAAAGGTCCGCAATAGGTTTTATTTTGGCGTTGCCGACCATGTTCTCCAGAATCCTGACCCGAAGATCATCTCGCGTCTGCTCGGAGGCCGCCATCACGGCCATTGCCTCCCTGGCTACTACGGCCCGGTTGAAATCGGACTGTTTGACCGATTCCTTCACGGTGAGGCGCATCAACTGGATGGCCTTTCTGATGTTGGGCTTTTCGAGGAGGAGATAGGCGCACCTGGCCACGTCAAGGGAATACTTGGCCTCAAGGGCCGCAGCCGTGGCGTTTCCGCAGTCAATGAACGCCTCTACGAACACCCGTTCCTGAAAATCGAGACCGGTAAAGGGGGTTTCGGGTTCCGGTTTTTTGCGCCGACGGGAGGGAAGACCTCCGATGCGCGGTTTTTTATCAACCATTTCGAGACTTTCGCTTGCGAGGTCTAGGTAATCCCTTGCGCATGTCTTTGGCGGTATTGCTTGCAGGCTTCGGGCGCTTGGGTTTGGATACCTGTTTATAGTTGTCTATGATATTTCTTGCCACCTGTTCACCTCGGCTCCTTAGTAAGATGCACCCACCCGCACAAGGGACATGTGTAGGGATAGAGAGGGTAGGGACAACCTTCAAGCATTCTGCGTTTAATTATCCTGTTCGCGGCCTCTTTTGTCAATTTTTTCTTCGATCTGCACATGCGGTAGGTATTTTTGGAATCAAGGTGAGTGCCTTCCCTACCGTAGCGCGCCTTCCTTCTATTGTCTCTTTCAACGTATGAACCAACCATTTCAGCGTCCGTAAATAGACGAGATGCGGCGCAGATCAGAATCGTAAGTGGTCCCCAAGCCAAAGCTTCTGCGTCTGCGGTACATCTCCTTGTTTAGTTGGCTGAGACCTTGCGTAAGACTGTCAACCTGGTCACAGAATCTCGTGTGCGGAAAATCTTTGAGTTCCGATAGAAATTTTGGAAGCCACGGAGCTTCGGACGGAAAGAAAACCCTACCATTTTCAAAAAAAGAAGAACACGCGAGCGCTCTTTTTTCCTTGGCGCTCATCTCGAATTCATTGCCGCCTCTTATGCCCCTCGGCTTTATGCCCACTATCCTTACCGGAAGAACGAGTTTCAGTTCGTCAATCAGTGGTTTTCCGGTCTGAAGCTCTTCTATGTAGATGATGTCGGGGTTCCACGTCTTATAGATTTCTGGGGCCGCCGTTCGAAGCTCCGGAAAGGAAACCCTTTTCCTCCAAACATCGAGAAGATAGAAACCGCTGCCAGTTGGTATGCTGTCGTGATGTCTCAGCCCCCATGTTGTGCAGCATGAGTAGGCAGACTTGTCGCGCTTACTTACTGCCGTATCGTAGGACTGAATGATGAGCGAAAAGGTAATGTTCGCCAGATCGGCCGGGTCGTAGTAGCAGAAATTCTTGGACTCGAACATCGCGCCGCCCTCAGGGACCGGCCTTTGCTGATACAGGGCCTGCCAGTCGCGCTCCGAGAGCAGTTTGCGCATGGTGTCTATCTGTTTTTCGGTCCATCGGTCCTTCCAGAGAATTTCGCCCTTCTTGCGGTAATGTTCGTCTTTTTCCGCGATCATCGGGAAGGAGAAGATACGCCAACTGTCGTCGGCTTCGATGAGGCGTCCGGCTAAGTCGGCGGTTGACCACCTCTGCATGATGAGGACGATCGCGTTCTGGCGCTCAAGGCGGGTGTAGGCCGTCGTGGTAAACCAGTTCCATATCGAATCCTGGACCAGTTTGGAGTCGGCATCGTCACGGTTTTTTGTGGGATCGTCTATCGAGAGGCAGTTGGCGCCCTTGCCTAGAAGCGGTCCGCCGACGCTTGTGGCAAAGAAGCTGGCATGGTTGGACAATTCCCAGTTTCTTACCGAATCAGCACTCTTGGATACCCCGAGATTGAAAAGCCCCTTGTACAGCTCGGTCTTTACATATTCCCTGGAGTGCCTGCCTATTTCAGCGGAAAGGTCATCGCCATAGGTGGCGGCAACGAACTTCGAGTAGGGATGCTTAGCCATGAACCAGCCAGGGAAAAGCTTGTTTGCAAGTTCCGTCTTCCCGGCCCTTGGGGGCATGTTGATGATGATGCGCTCCCAACCCTCTTCGTAGTTGGCGACCTTTTCGAGTATGCCCGCTATAGTGCGGTGATGCCAGTTGGGTCTGAAATCAGGGTGCATCAGACTGGCATAGGTCGAAAGACTCTTGCGGGCCATTTGTCTAAGGTTTGCGTCAGCCATAGCGGTCTTATTTTGAATGCTTAGCGATCAGACATCAATGAAAACGACGCTATAATTCGGTCTTATTTCTCAACTGTCGGGGCGGTTTGTCATAATATCGACGTAAGTTGAATAGTAAGTGCATATTTCGGATGATATATTGATTCTGGATCATGGGTAACACCAAACTTTTTTGCGCTTCCTGGATAGGGTGGGGCTTGCAACCCCGTCCGATAAAGTGGGCACTCTCACCACCTTCCAGGAATCACCACATCCTGAGAGAGGCGTATGTAGTCGCCAGAGAGAGCGACCTTTTGAAAATCAAGCCCTACGTTGATAACTTTCTAGCCCAAAGAGCAATAAGAGATGACATTAAGCTGTCACCTGACAGAAAGCTTATCCTTTTCATCCTGACCACTTACCGGCACGTTTATACTCTTGAATGCAATCCGGAATTAAACTGGATCGCCCAACAATGCAACTGTTCTAAAAGGACGATCCAAAGGCACATTAAGTATCTGATTTCAGAAGGGTATCTTCTGTCCATAAAAAGGGGACGCGGGAAGCCGAATAACTTCTTCCTCACCATTGACTTTATGGGTGCCTACCAAGCTTTCCATTGCCCCGATTTCAGGGGTAATCGTAAATCTCTTGATAAGGCGAGGAAACAGAGGATGTCCATTGACGGCATTTTGTCACGTCTTGATGACTCCGAAAGTGCCCTTTTTGTCACCTCTCTTATATATAAAAACGAAGATATAAAAAGGACTAACAATTACATCACGGAGTGCCCGCACTGCGGAAAGGACGTAAAATGAGAATCTGTAAGGTTGAAGGATGCGGTCATAAGAATGAATACCAGCGAGAGTATAGGGCTACGCGCAAAGAAAGGACCGTCTCAGATGGTTATCCTCTGTGACCCGCGGGAACAAAAAGTTTACTCTTTCGACCGCTTCGGAGTGCGAACCGAGCGAGCCACCCTCCCCGCAGGCGACTATTCCATTCCCGGCTTCGAGGACCGTGTGGCCATTGAGCGTAAGGAACTGAACGACCTCATATCGTGCCTGATGGGTTCCAACCGTGATCGATTCGAACGAGAACTCGCCAAACTGCGCTTCTATGACCTCTCGGCAGTCGTTGTCGAAGCCACACTGGATGATGTCGCCAAAGGCCGGTACAAGTCCGAGATGAAAGCCCACGCTGCCCTCCAATCCATATTCGCATTCCAGACAAGATACCGTGTCCCCTTTGTTTGGGCTGGGAATCGCGCGGGCGCCGAATATGCCACATATAGTTTGCTTGAGAAATACCTTGCCGAGATTTCCAAGAGGTTTGAGATTGTGCAGAAAACACTTAAGAATGGAGAAGGAAAATGAACGAAGATCGCAAGAAGAGGAGGAGCGTGGGATGAACCCGGAACCGCAATGTTTGGGAATGGAGGTGCGTTATGACTTCGAAGACCATAGCGGAATTGCTCTCGTTATCGGCCTCCCATTCCTCGATGTCTATCTTCTCGCTACTGCCGATGGGATTGGAATGCCGATTAATTGTGGATGGTGCGAACCCACGGGTCGAATAGACAAAGAAAGAGCCCGTGAGTGGAGGAATCGCTATTCCAACGAATTCCCATTGAGTGGAAGGATGCAGAATGAACGAGGATGAGTCAAGAAAAGCATTTGAGGCCTGGTGGTTGGAAAGCCATTGGAGCGATCCGGCAGAGTACTGGTTCCCGAGGGACGAGCCGGACCATCCCGACCGGTATAGATGGATGGAATCCGTAAGGCTTGGCAAGGTTGGCAAGCAGCCCTCGCCTGGCGGGATGCGAAAGAAACGGAAAGCACTGAACCCTTCGAGTATGGGAATGGGCAGTCGTGAGCATCGAACAGGAAAGAATTTCTACTTGCGAAATCTTACATATTTTTGGCGCGGGCCATCGGGGGCCAACCGGGCGACAAATTGCCTGCCGGGGCAACACTGACTTCCACTGAGATTACTGGATAAAATTTTCTCTAAAAATTTTTTTTTGGGGGTTTGGGAGTTACAGCGGAATTCGGCACTCCTAACAAAGTTGGTCGGACCTCAAACTGTATGTCTCGACTTATAGAGTTAGGATTACCTCATACCTGCGTATGACTGGCTCCCGGGGCCATTCGGGCCAGTGCAATCACCCGATCCGCCGGTAGGGGTCGGAAAGCAACGAAGAACGCGGCGGCTTGTCCCCCCTCTCCGCAACGCTTTGCGGGACACTAATCGCCGGCTA
>SCLI03000140.1_pt1 | contig 43790 bp, 71 predicted proteins | sample 7268041 | NCBI WGS metagenome assembly SCLI03 (sample SAMN10721081, study PRJNA514188) | viral metagenome | isolation source: depth-stratified mine tailings core A | place: China: Fankou Pb/Zn Mine tailings | collected 2017-10 | reverse complement strand
TTTCCATGGAACGAAGGAATAGTGATAACAACCCCCGGCCGCCTGCCGGGATTGGAGGGGTGATGGAAGAGGAAAAGAAGGCAAGACGCGAGCGCATCGCAACGACGTGTCTGGCGGGGATGCTGGGGGATTCTTCGACGGAGTGGCCGAAGGGAACAAAGCTTGAGGACATTCAAAAGGAATTGGCTTCCATTGCTGTCGGATATGCCGACGCTCTCATAAAAGAACTCGATGGGGAGGGGAAATGAAATTCGGTGATCATATTAAAGTTTCTCATCGGCTCAAACGCCGGAAGCGAGAAGGTCGTGCATTTTGGGATAAGATTCCCATGTTGGATACAGAGGTCATATTTTTAGGAAACAGGACTCTCACGAATGGTTTTCGACGTTGGGACTCCGACGAAGGATGGTTCTATGTGCCTAATGAGATAATTAAGGCAAGACTCGTTTGTCAGAATGAAAGAACGGCACCATTTTATGTGATAAGGGAGGAGCCATGACCCTCTTCGACTGCCTCCCGGCGCTTGCTGAAGGTAAAGTCATCAGGCGCATCGAGGAGGAAACGGGGCGCATCCACCGCTACCGGTACGATCTTGCGAAGAGAAGACTTCTTTGCGCTATCAATCCTGACGGAAGCCTGAGTGTAATAGCTATCCTTCGGGACGAGCTTGAAGCCACAAATTGGGAGGTTGAAGGATGAACCTTGTCGATTATGCCAGAAATGAATTAGAGCTTGCAGGTTGGTTTGATGAGGATGGATTTTATGGTTCGGATATGGGAACAGCCGTCCTTGAATTGGTGGAAAAATTTTCGGCCCAGGACCATTCGGGAACGAGCGCATTTATTTGCCTGGACCTCTTTAAAAAGGTAGCAAATTATGAACCATTGGGGCCGCTCACAGGAAACGATGATGAATGGGAGGATATTTCTGACCGGTTTTTTGTGGCAAAAGTGCTTCATGAAGGAAAAGAAGAAGAAGAGAGCCAAGTTGCTCACGAAATTGTGGATCAGGTGAATAGGGACCCAGGACCGTCCGGAAAACGCTACCAAAACAAACGATGTTCCAGGGTTTTTAAGGATGAAGATGGCCGACCTTATGATTCTGCCGGAATCCTGTGGAGAAACAACCAGGGAGTCATTTTTCGGAACAAAGAGAGCCGTGTTTATATCACTTTCCCATACATGCCAACACAAGAAATAAGAGAGATTGGGAAATGACTTCCGCAACCTTTTGTCCGGCTTGCCTCTGTGACGAAGGGCGAATTTCTGCGGATCATGCGTAAATTACAAGCAGGCGGTTTTCTCCACCAGGAGGGGGAAATGAACAATGATGAACATCAGATGACACAGGACTTACTTGTAATGACTGCCAAGAATCTCTCAATGCTTGATCTGGGGGGATTCCTGGACAACATTAACAACGCAGATTCTATTGGAGCCATCATGGATCCCACCCTCTACCGAGATGGGATGGATAATCTTCATGCGATGAGGAATCTTGCTCAAAAAGCCCAGCAGATGGTTGGCGCATTTCATGAATTGAATGAGGCCGCGCTCAAAACAGAGAAACGCATGAAGGCAACGAAAGCTTGGAGAGGGGGAAGCTTATGACCCCCGAAGCCCTACAAGCCATCCGTGAGCGGTGTGAGAAGGCAACGCCTGGACCGTGGACCATTTCCGGAGATGATCTCTATCACCAGATAGACTCTAAAATGGATGCGGTAATGACAGATTCCTTTTGCTACGCTCCGGAAGGTAAGGAGAATGCCAACTTTATCGCTCACGCCCGACAGGACATCCCCGCTCTCTTGGAGCATATCAAGGCGCAAGAGGAAGAGATTGAGGGGTTGAAGAGAGGAGGAAGAATTCATGAAGGGATATGAAGCGGCCATTTTGAGATATGGAATCCCTTCAATCAAGGCCGTCCGGACATGGGGCGAAGCCTCGACCCGGTGGCTCTCCCTCCGGAAAGACAACCCGAACGCTCCCAACAATCTCCACTACCTCGAATGGCTCACCAAACATCTCAAGAACCGTCCCCTTGCCTCCATCGACAAAGACCTGATCGATTCCCTTGCCGAAAAGAAGGCCAAGGAGAAGCGGTCGGGCCACAAATGGAAGGATACGGGTTCGTCTGTCTCGTCCCAGACCGTGAATCGCTATCTTTCCTGTCTCCGGGCCGTCCTTCGGGCCGCGTGGGAATGGGGCTGGATCGACACCCTTCCCCCCGTCACGCTCTATGAGGGCCGACCGAAGCGGATCCGGTTTCTGACCAGGGAAGAAGCGCACCGGCTTCTTTCCTTTTGCCCATCCCATCTCAAACCCATTGTGTCGTTCGCGCTCGCCACAGGACTCCGGCAGAAAAACATTCTTGAACTGGAATGGAACCAGGTCGATCTCACCCGTGGGATTCTCTGGATTCACGGGGATCAGGCGAAGGGAGGGAGGGATCTCCGAATCCCGCTCAACGAGGAAGCGATCCGGATCCTGGCTGGGGAGGAAGGGAAACATGGCCGGAGGGTATTCACCTATCAGGGACGACCGCTTGAGACCATCGGGAGCGCATTCGACCGGGCCGTCAGAAAGGCGAAGATCGAGAACTTCCGGTTTCATGACCTCCGGCATACGTGGGCGTCATGGCATATGCAACAGGGTACTCCCTTGGCCGTCCTGAAGGAGTTGGGAGGATGGGCCTCGATGGACATGGTTCTCCGGTATGGACACCTCGGGGAAAATCACCTGAAGAACTGGGCGGGAAATATCGGCAACGGCACGTTTACGGCACAGTCCTACCCCCCCACCACCTGAAACGTGACCTGCCCCTCCCAGGTGTTCCCCTGGGTCGTCGACCCCACGAACGACAGCACATAGACCGCCCCCGAGACGCCGCCCTTGATCCGCTGTAGGATCTTCATGGAGGTCGAGTCGAAGACCGGAGATCCCACCATCAGCAGGGTAGGGTTCGGATCGGGCCCGTTGGTGCAGACAATGGAAGTGGTCGGCGTCCCGGTGAAGGTGTCCCCGGTCTTGGCGAGTTGGGTGGTGAAGTCTCCCGATCGCACCATGCTCTCCGTGGTGTACTGCGGGGACTGCGGGACGGGCGTCAATGTCAGGAGCATCAGTATCCCCCAAATGAGGATGAGAAGGTCCGAGGCGAAAAGATGGTGGACACGGTTCGGACCTCAAAGTCCGTCTCGAAGGTCCGAGGCGAAAAGATGGTGCTGACATCCCCGAAGAGGACGATGGCCACGGTGAGCGTCCCGGTTCCCACCTCCTGGATGGTATCGGATGAGGCGAGCGTGGCCCCGGACAGCAACGAGGCCAGATCATGGACGGAGATGGTGTCCGAGGACGAAAGCGCGGCATTCCCCAGGAGCTTGGCCACATCAGACAGGCTGACCGTATCTGAGGCGTCGAGCTTGGCCGAGGCGAGGAGTCCCGCGACTTCCTGAAGGCGGATCGTGTCGGCCGAAGAGAGGGTAGCACCCGCGATCAACTTCGCCGCATCGTTTAAGCTGATGGTATCGGCGGCCGCAAGCTGAATTTCACCGGAGAGGGAAAGGTTCGCCACATCCGAGACGGAAACATTGTCGTTCGACTTGAGGACCGCGCCAGCCAAAAATCCCGCCACATCCGACACCTTGACCGTATCGGCCGAGGAGAGATCCGCATTGGCCAGAAGGTTGGCAACGTCCGCGATCTTGACCGTATCCGAGGACGCGAAGACCGCCCCGGCCAGAAGTTTTGCGGTATCTGAGAGCGTGACAGTATCGGCGGCCGCAAGATTGGCGGAGGCCAAGAGTTTGGCCAGATCTGAGATGGAGATGGTATCGGCCGAGGCAAGAACGGATCCCGCGAGAAGCCCGGCCACATCGGTGACGGAAACGGTATCGGCCGAGGCGAGGGAGACCGATCCCCCGCTTTGGTTGTTGATGATGACGACGGCAATAGTGCCGGAGATCATCAGAACGCCTGCGTCAGATCATAGTAAATCGTCGGATAGGTGCTATTCCCCGCTCCCAACGCGTACGTGCAGACAAACTGGATATCGCCGTAGGGGTTCTTGTAGAATGGCAATTCCGGCGTGGGGATATATCCCGCTCCCGGCGCGGCGGGAATCGCCACAGGCGTCGAGAGCGTGAAGTTATCGACCTCGGTATAGGTTCCGCCTTCTTCCTTCCGCTGAACACTGACATTGAGCGTATCCCCGGCTCCCATCGGCGTCATGTCGAAGGCGGGGGAGAAGAGGGAAATGGCGGTCAGTGGCCCGATGGTAATCGTCAGAGTTGAAGAGGTGAAGGCCAAACTTCCATAGGTGATGGTCATTGCCATGAAGGGCTCCTAGCAGAGATAATTCAGTCCCACATAGGGAGCATATGATCCGGGATTGGCGAAGAAGATGTTCATGTTCGGCGGAATATCCACGTCCAGTTCGTAGGGAATGGAATCGTAGTTGGCCGTTGCCGGAAACGATAGTCCGGTGAAAAGGGTTTCCGTCACCGATGTGGAAGGCCCGATTCCGATATTCAACGTGAAGTTTTCGTTCAGACCCCCGATGATGTAGAGCTTCTTGATCCGGTGAGGAACGACCGCCGAAGTCATCTGTGCGGTGGCTCCCGATGCGACCGAAGCCCAGATGTCGGTATTGGAAGATAAAAGGCCCCCGGACCCTACCAGAAATCCTTGATCCTTTTCCCATCCGCCTCCGTATCCGATCAACTGAACCTGAGAAGAAGCGCTGGTGACATTTCCCCCGATGACCTGCCCGTAGATCGCCGCGCCCTTTGGGAAGAAAAGCGGAAAATTGTGGAACCGCCAGCCAATGTTCATGTAGAGATAGTTGATCATGATATTGGAAGGAGCGGAGCCGATCCCGATGTTCAGAGCGATATTGTTCGCCCCTTCGGATGGCTGAGAGAAGATAATCCCGAGCTTCTTGAGAGAAAAGGGAGTGGTCCCGAGAGCCGTCCACGCGCCGAACGTGTTGGCTGTTGAGCCTGAGGTGACAGCAACGGGAGTTGGCGTCCAGAGTGGAGAATTGCTCATGGCGTCACCCAGACGTAGGATTGGCAATTCGACAGCGAGGTAGACCCGTTGATATTGGCAACGAGCCCATTGAACGCCGTATTGCAAGTCTGGACGAACGATATGATCCCGGTATAGAGCCCCTTGATATCGGCCACAGCGAAGGTCTGGGGAATGCCATTACTGTCCCGAATTGTGAATCCAGATGGCAATGCCTCTCCCCCCAACACATAGTTCGCGTAGGCTTGGGAATAAATGAATTGGCTCCCCGAATCCATGGCATAGGTTGAAGCCACTCCTGCCGCATTCGTGAAGGCATAGGGAGCGGCTAGCGCCTTCTGGAAGCCGCCTGTCACCGATCCGATCTGAAGGCCCTTGTAGTACGCTCCGCGCAACGTCCAGAAATTGGCATTTGCAGACACCGCGCCAGTGGAAGGATCGACCACGATAGAGAGCGGATCGTTGGCCTGAATATATCCTTGTTCGGTCGAGGTCAAAGTATGGACTGCCACAGGGTTTGGAGCCGTTCCCGACCTCATTGAAAGGACAGGGGCCGGATTGGGTGCGGTCGGGTCATAGGTTACGAAATTGAGGGGCATTGATCCTCCAAGGTCTCGTTTCGTCGGATCAGCACAAGGGCAAGTCTATCTCCCGGACAGAGCGTGTATTCCATCCACTCGGCATGATCCCCGTAGGGATGGCCGCAGGTCATACAAAGACTCCCGTCGTCCGTCATCCGGTGGATCTTGAGCGCGTCAGGATAGGGATCGGGACGCCCCGGCTCCCATGTCAACTGATGCGTCACCAGCATCAGGGGCTGATCACGAACTGCCAACTGAGGGCATCAATGGCAAACGTCGCTGTCGCCCCCGCATTCACGGTCTGGGATGTGGTCAGGGTCTGCTCAAAGAGCTGGTTCCCTCCGGTTGAAGCATCCCAAGTCCCGTAACAAGCGACCGTCTGGGCGGTAGAGCCCGTGTTCGTCCACGAGATCGCCACGGCGTTTTTGACCAACCCTCCCGAGGCAGTCGTGAAGTCCGTGGTCCCGACCGTCTCCGCGACTCGGGCATAGCCGGTGAACGACGCCTCGGTTCCCCCGGTCCCGGACGAGGGACAAGTGACATAGAGGCCCACGTAGATGGTGGTCGGGAAAGTGTAGGCCGTTCCGTTGAAATACTGCGCTGCGAGAGCTTGCGCGAGGTAGGCGGACATGCCGGCCTGGGCGGTCGGAAGGGCGAAGGGGGAGACGATAAGGGCCAACGCGAGCATCAGCCCCGCGAGAAACTTCTTCATGGGGAACCTCCGGGCAATAAAAAAAGGCGGAAGCATCTCTGCCTCCGCCTCGGGTGGGGTGGGGAAAAGGTAAGCTACTTGGCGGCGTTCCACTCGGCCACGGCGGCGCTAAAGCCACTGACCGCGATCTTGACCATGGCGTTGAGCTGTTGGGCCGTGATGACCTTCTGGCCATACATCGAAGTCATTTGCAAGATAAGATCTGCAATCGTGGCGGCGGCGTCAATCGCGGGGACCGCAATGGGAGCGGCAGGCGTGACAGCGGCGATCCCGGAGGCGATGGCCGCCCCGGTGTTGATCTCGGCTTCGAGTGCGGCCGGAGTGGGCCCGGTTGAAGGGGTTGCGGGAGCGGGGGTTGCAGGAGCGACTGCGCTCATTATTTGCCTCCATTGACTTTGAGGATGCTGTTAAGGTCCGCCGTCTCGGTGATGATGGCCTGAAGCGCCCCGGAGGTTGAGTAGTTCGCCGGGTTTGCACAGACCGGAGCGGCCAAGGCGTTTGACTGGTTGACGTAGTTGATCTCCGTTGCCGAGAGCTTGGACTTGAAGGGCGTCAGGGCATGGAGGGCCGACGCATAAGAGGTGCAAGCCGTGACGAGGCTCTCCGTGGTCTGGCCTCCCGGAGGAAGTGTCTGGGTCGTCGAACAGGCCCCCAAGAAGGCCAGCACGAGAGCGGGAAAGAGGAATTTAATCCGTTTCATTGGTCATCCTTTCTGTGTCTCAGGACTTCGGCGGTATCCGCAATGTCCTGAAGGTAGGTCGTTTTTTCAAATTCCGTGAGGTTGGAGGCGTCCATCACCTCCTCCTGCTCACGCTTGAGGCGGAGGAGCCACTGGGTTTTGAGGGCTTGATCCATTGGAGGATCCTCCCTTGAGAACGGCATGGAGCGAAACACCGGAGACGGCTCCCGTCAGGGCGGTCACGAATCCATCCACTGGGGTTTTCCCGATATAGGCGAAATAACCCCACACGGCGAATGCGGAGACCGTGCCGACCCATTTAAGAATTAAATTGAGATTCTGCGTGTTCATTTGAAACCTCCCCGTTTATCTCTAAAAATGATGCACAGACCAATCACGATCAGGATCGCGACAACCATCTCGCCCCATCCCGGATCGGGATCGAAGATCATAGCCCGACCTGCTTCGGGTTGATCCCCACTATTCCGCAGGTCTTCCGGACTCGGTTCTCCCATCCAACCAAGGGTGCGTCAGGGTTCTTCCGGGCGTCGTCGATATACCATCCCACCTGCTTGGACAAGTAGAGAACCATGGTTTTTTGAACATTGCAGTCTCGAACCGCCCCGATTGTTTCCGGTCCCATAATCCCGTCGGTAGTCACCCCCACACAGGATTGAAGGTCAAGAACCGCCTTCCCGCGCCTTCCGGGACCTTCTCCGTTGACGGCCCATTCAAACACGCAGAAGTCGAGACCATCCGGGATCTGATTACACCGGAGGGGAAGCCAGTATTCGTCATAGTAGAAAGCGTAAGCCCCCTGACGGGTGATCTGGGTCTCCTCTCCATAATGCTGGAGACAATAGGCCTTCCAGTCCTCTGGAGAGATCCCGTAAGTGTCTCCGTAGACCGAAGGCTTTCCGGAATCCCCTTCGAGATCCCGGAGCAGATGGTCGAACGCCTGGGCGAAGTTCATTCTCCCTCCTTCTCCTTCTGGCACCGGACGCATTTCCGGACGCCCGGATAGGCCATTCTTCTTGCCGCCGGGATGATCTGGAAGCAGTCTTCGCACTGATAGAGCGACTTCCCCACGCCGAGCCTGGCACGCCGGAGGGTCTCGGATTCCTCCGCCTCCCGGTGCATCTGGGCCTTGTCGACGGGATCCATCTCAGTGGGCCTTCTTGACGATGGCTTCATAGATCATGGCGAGCGACGCCCCCGCCGCCAGCACATAGCCCCCGACCTTCAGCAACGAGACGATTCCCCGGCTCTGGGACAGGATCTCAAGGATCTGGGTCAATTTCTCGTCCTGGGACTTCTCCCGCTCCTTCGACTCCTTGGCATTGGTCTCAAGGACCGAGACGCGCTGGATCATCTCCGCGTGCCTCTCGTCGCCCTTGGTCTCGACCTTCGAGATCCAATCCCCGAGACTCGATTCAGACATGATGGGCGCTCCTTCCCTGCGCTATGAGGTTGCATATCCAAGATCCTTGACCCAAGGCGGAACGGTATTGATCGCTTCCTTCTCGACCCGCACGCTCTCAAATAGGGTCTGGGGCGTGATGCGGTAGGCGGAATTGTCGACCAGCACCGAATCCTTGAGTTTGAACGCCTCCGCGACCAGTTCCGAGCAGAACCAGTGCTGGGGATCGTGCCAGTTCCGCCGAAAGCCGAAACCCAGGATGGCCGTCCAGTCGTAGGGCTTTCCGATCTGCGAGGTGGCCCACCCCAGCACCCTCCGATTCGTCCCGTAAACCTCGACCTTGGCGTAGCAGAATTTGGAAGGGGTCAGGTAGTCGTGATTCCGGACCTGGACGCCATCCTCGAGACGGGCTCCCAAAAACTTCCCGTTCGAGAGGGCGAAGTCGATATGCGACCACTCGGACCAACTGAACCACCGGATCACATTGGACGTGAAGCCGGGTTCCGTGACGAATCTGAGCCAGACTTCGGCCATGGGATGCCTCCGGGATCAGGACAATAAAAAGCCCTCACCGGGAGGGCCTGTTGAAGAACGCTCAAAATGGGTTATACTTTCTCCGCCGGATAGGGTCTGCAGCCCGACAAGGCGGAAACCTTCGCCGCTTTCCGGCACCACATCGAAGGTTACATCCTAGAAGGAGGATGTTATGAAAACCCTCGTTGCTGTCGCTCTGTTCCTGTTTTTGCTCTTTCCGTCGGAGGCCGTTGCCGGGGATTTGTGGTTCACCCCGTTCACCTGGTACGACTACACCCTTGAAGCGACCTTTCTGGGTGTCACATCGATGGATTGGAGCCAGACACAGGAGATTGCCTCCCAACCCACCATTTATCACGAGATGAACCCGGCTCTCGGAAATCATCCTTCATTATTGGCCGTGAACATCTATTTCCCCGCTTCCATGGCCGTTCATGCGCTTGTGGCCTACGCTCTTCCCAAGCCTTACCGGGAAGTCTGGCAAACGATGTGGATCGGGGTGGAGACTTATTGCGTGGTCAATAATGTGTCAATTGGGCTGAGAGTAAGGTTCTAATAGAATTCGTACCAATAACTAATAGTTAGAGTATCAACAGATGATAATTCATAAGTATTTCCACTTGGAACAAAAAAAGATAATGTGTTAATGCAGGTAACGGTTCCGTTTGAATTTCCATTTTCTATTATTGAGTTCCCATCAACTACTCCGTTTATATATCCTCCCGACATAGAACAAGATATCATCACAAACATTGGCTTTCCGGTGTTGTTTGTGTAGGTAGTGTTTACAGCCCTATTCGATGTTTCATTATTTAAAGTAGAAAGATTCGAGGGGGCCTGAGAAGAACTAAGAGCTTGCCCCGCTCCTCCAGCATTTGGAACCGCTATTGTTCCCGTCATTGTGGGATTTGCTATCGTCCCTCCGCTGATGGTCCCGGAATTGGTCGTGGTTCCGGAGAGGGTAGCTCCGCTGACAGTTCCCCCGCTGATGGTCCCGGAATTGGTCGTGGTTCCGGAGAGGGTAGCTCCGCTGACAGTTCCCCCGCTGATGGTCCCGGAATTGGTCGTGGTCCCCGCAAGTGTCCCCCCGGTCAACGTGCTTCCGGTATTCGAGAGGACTGTATTTGCCGTCATGGTCGTAAAAATGATGTCCGCCGCGTTCCAGTTCGCCGCTGTCGTTCCTTCCTGCCCCCGCTCGATGGTGAGGCTTGAGCCGGAAATGCCGGTGCAGTAGACCACCTCATAGACGCTTCCCGGAGAGGCCGCCGAGGTCAGGACCAGGGGGAATGCCTGCCCGGTGGAGAGGGTCGGAAGGCCCGTGGTCGAAGAGACCGAGAGGGTTGTGGCGGTCGAGGACAGGGAGGCCGCAAGGGTGGTAGTGTAGAAGTTCGCAAAAACAAATTCGGAGATGGCCATCAGAACTCCCTAAAATGTAATGGCTTGAACGGCCGCCACCGTGGTTGCCGCATCGATCTCCGCGTACTTCGCCACAAGATCGGACCAGTCGAGCGTCATGGCCGATTCCATCACCGCCGCGAGCCCCTGAAGGTCCGAGAAGGTGAAGGTCTGGGCGACATTGCTTGTATCTAGCCACTTGCCCGACATCCATGCAGAGGCCCCTGCCGCAATGACCCCTTCAAGTTTGTTCTTCGCTCTTGAACCGTCCGCTAGAAGCGTATTGCCCGAAGGGTACGTACTTGTCACTCCAGCTGCATTTTTGAAGGTGACCGGGGCGTTGATGGCTTTCTGGTAGGCGGAGAGAATGAGGGCTTTCTGTGCAGACTGTGCCCCTTTGAGCGATGCCGTGACGACGCCTCCGGCATTCTGGTAGAGTGTTGGATTTTTGGCTTGCTCTTGAGTGCAGGCGATCTCATTCGCCGGATAAGACGAAGGCTCTTCGACATAAGCATGAGAGCCGGTCCCGTCTCCGTTGGCGTCAAGCATCAATGCGTAGAACATGGTGTTATCTCCGGGCTACGGTTAGGGTAGAGGTACAAAAAACATCCAAATGCTGATGCTAAATTCCGCTGAGGTATTGTTTGAGAACGTCCCGGTGAAGGTCGAGGCTTGCCCTTGAGTCATCGGAAGGATGGCCAACACATTCTGGTTTGTGTAAAAGGAACACTCCACTATGGATGTAACAGCTCCCAGGCTGGCCGTGATCCCCATGCTACTGCCGGAGTAAGTATTGTATATATTCCCTCCGGCAAAAGCCATGATATAGGCATACCCATTGGAAGGGGCGGTAAAGGTAGCTGTTGTTGCCGAGACAGCGGTGGCTGAGGTGGCAAAATTGGTCGCTCCGACTAAATTTTGCGTATTAAGCACTTGACCTTGCTGGACCGCCTGATTGGAGGCGATGGCGGGAGAGACCACTGTTTGCCCGAATGTCTCGGCCTTCCAGTTCGTTCCGTCCCAAATGCATTCGATCCCTGCTGAAGGCGATGACGCCGGAATGACCCATGAATAGACCTCGGATCCGTCCGGGAGATGGATGAAGGGGGAGCCAGTCGAGACAGTGGTGTTGACCGTGACGGTAAAGGCTGAGGCCGATCCATAGATCCGGATCTTGGCCGGAATGTTCTCACCGGTGGGAAGCGTGAAGGTCGCATCCGCCGCCAATGTCCCCGGAAGGACCACGATTTCATTTCCTACTGGAAGCGTTTCGGAGGAAATTGGTTGCAGAGCAGCCCGGACTGAAGCATTTGTCTTGGCCGTCGGCGTGCAGGCGATCAAGTCCCCTGAATTCCAGTTCTGTGCCGTGGTTCCTTCCGCGCCCCGCGTCACCGTCAGAGTGGTCCCGGAGATGGCCGTCACATAGACGATCTCATAGACCGACCCGGGAGACGAGGCCGGAGTCAATGCCAGGGGGATGATCTGTTCCGCCGCCAATGTGGGGAGGCCGGTTGCGCTCGTCACCGAAAGCGTTGTGGCGGTCGATGTGGCCGAGGCCGACAGGGTCGTATTGTAAAAGTTGACGAAGAGGAACATGGACATGCGAGAAGTCTCCCCGAAAGGTCAGGCGATGGTGAAGTTGTAAGTCATCTGGAACGGAGCCGGAAGAAAGCCCCCTTGGAACAGGGCAATGAACGCCGGAGTGATGATCAGGTTCGGCACGGTGATGAACAGGATCCCGCCCGAGGTGTACGTTTTCTTCTTGATCTCCCCATAGTAGGCCGTCCCATAGGCCGCCGTTCCGTAAGGGGCGATGATCTGCGTGCCCGTGTCCCCGATAGATATGTTCGTGATCAGCCCGATATCGATATCCCCGCCATTGACGCCATACAGGAAGCGGGCGATCCTTCGACGAAGCCATTCGATCGTTGCCTGCTTGCCGTCTCCCCGGTACAGGATCCACGTGAGCGTCCGCTTGTAGAGATCGTCGTCCGCGATCTGGGCGGTCCCGGACTGCGTGAGGACGAAGCCCGCCGTGACAAGCGTTGCCGTGGGATAAGTGGCCAGCGCCCCCTTCGAGGAGGACGAGCTGATGCTGATGACGGGCCGGGTCGTGCCGTAGATGTTCGTGGCCGTCCAGTCCAGCAAGGGGCCAGAGACGCCCGGAGAGGTCCAGACGGCGAGCGGGGTGTTCAGGAACCAGTTCAGGTAGCCCTGGAGAAGTCCGTTTCCTGCCGTGACGAACGCCTGCACATCGGGATCGTCCGCAAATTCCTGGTAGAGATAAGCCGGAATGGCCGTCGAGAGCGGTACGGTCGCCGGGTTCTCCTGGTAGGTGGTTCCCATCGTCTAGCCTTGAGCCACCGAGACGGCGGTTGCGGCGGCGGAGAAGTAGGACTCGATATCGCCGGGGATGATGGACGTTCCGGCGTCCGGAGCAGTCTGTGTTCCGTTGATGTAGACCGTGAAGGTCAAGGTCGTCAGGTTGCCTTCGGGAAGCACGGACGCGACCGCATCCTGAAAGACAGCGGTCATTTCGAGTTCGTTGATCGGTTGGCCCACGATGATGCCGTTGATATAGGACGTGAGGGCAGTCTGGGCGAGCTGGCTCACCTGCGGGCCGCTGGTGAAGTTCGGCAAATTCGTGTTCCACGTCACCGTCATGATGACGACCTGATCCGGCGGGTTGACGAAGGTCACATTATAGGCGTTCGGTGGGCTGGTGATCGTGGCCGTGATGTTCCGGTTCGAGTTGATCCCGGAGCCCACGATGGTGCCAAGATCTAACACCGCCTGATAGATGGCCCCTGCTACCTGATACGGATCCCCGCCCCCGCACAGGACTTCCCATCCACCCGACGCTTGCAATACCCCGATCAGTCGGGGATTGACGCCCGGAACGGTCTGGAGAAGGGTCTTGATGTAGTCCGCCGTTCCCTGCACGGTGATGGCCTGCGCGGTCAGGATCTGCGAGCGATATTCCTGCACGGTCTGGGCCGTTGTTCCCGGCGTCCCGGCGGTCGGGTTGGTGCAGGTGAGCGTGTAGCCCGAGGGGACCGACGTGACCAGCGTCGTGACGGAATTAACGGCCGGCGTCCAGATCCCGGATTGCGTCGCCACGCAGTAGAGGGGAGCCGTCTCCCCGTTCGTGGCGATGGCCCCGCCGTCCTGAACGACATACTGATAAGTGCCATCCGAGACGATGAAGCCTTTGGGGATGAGATACCCCGCCGGTCCCGAAAAGACCACATAGACCGAAGTATTCGACCCGATTCCCTGCGGGATCCCGAGGCCCGATCCGAGCTGATACAGGACCGAGGGAGAGGCCGCCGAGGGAGAAATGGAGTTGACCGCATCGACCTGCGCCTGATTGGCCTGCACAAGCCCCATCGTGAATGTCGAGGACAGATCCTCGATGAGCGTCCCCGGAAGGTTCGCGGTGTAGTCGGGATCGATGGCCTGCACGTCGGCGATAAGGGCCTGGTTGATCGTGGCCGGAGGCGTCGGGACCGGGCCGGAAGAGGTCAGGGTCAGGGGCGGAATGGCGCTCAAGTCGGAATCACCTCGTCAATGATGGCCCCGGAATGTGTCAGGGCGTTGACCTGATAGGACGGCGGAAAGGAGAGCGGCACCCGGGTGATGGACAGGGCCGCGAAATAGCTGGAATATTGGGTCTGGATGAAGTTCACATAGAAATCGGGGTAAACTTGCGTGATGATGGTCTGCTGTTGCGGGATCCCGAAGTTTGCGAAGAAGGGACTTTCGTTCAGGTTGAGCTTCAGGACCTGGGCCAGGGCGGTCAGAAAGACCCCGTCATTGTTCCCGTTCGCGTCGGTCGAGACCTCGACCCATGTCTTGACCCCGAGTTCATTGGTAGTTCGTCCCCAGACGCGCATTATCCTGTCGGTCCTCCCGTATTTCCGGAACCTGTCGTGACCCCGGTATGAACATGCGTCTCGAGATCGATCGCTCCCGCTTTGACGTTTCCTGTAGCCGTGATCGAGCCGGAGAAGGTCGCATTCGCCCCGCCGATCCCGCCGGAAGAAAGCGATCCTGAAATGACCACATTGCCATCAAGATTGATCGTGGTGCCGGTGATCGTGATCCCGGAGGAATTCATGACGATGGTGTCCGAACCGAAGGTCAGAGTGATGGACGTGGAATTGATGACCGCCGTGACCGATCCGAACGCAAGGGTAATTCCTGCGGACTTGTCGAACTCTCCCGTCACCGCCCCGCCGATGCTCTGGAGGAAGACCCCGTTCGGTCCTTGGATATTGCGCTTCTGGGGATCCTGTGGCGCGGTCCATGCATCGTTCGCGCACGGAACGAACATCAAAGCCGAGAGGTTGGCCGGGTTCTTCCCGAGAATGGGCGTCGTCGTGCCGAAGCCCGAGATCTTGTCGAGGCTTGCGTCCGCCGGGAGCGTCACTCCCTTGTCTCCGACCTGAACCGGGATCCAGTCATAGATGCTGGTTGCGATCGGGATCGTGACCGGGGGAAGCGTCCAGGTATCGCTTTGCACGTCGAAGGTCACGGTCACGGTCTGCCCGGACACGCTCTGCACGAGGCAGGGAAGCGCCCGGCCCGTGGACTGGATGCGCTCCAATGCCCGCCTTATCGCAACCTTGTTTAAGGTCTCCTGCGCCCACAGCTTGGACGCCGAGTGCCGGCTAGCCACAGCCCACACTCCCGGCGGAGACGAGGTTGGCGATCGTCACCCAGGATGCCCCGTTCGGATCCCGGAAGTTTCCGACATGCCGGAGCGAGGTCACGAAGAAGTCCCCCTGAAAGATGCTGTTCTGGGCCGTATAACCCGGCAAGGATCCCGCCTGCGTGGTGACGATCCCCGGCGCGTTGGGAAGCGGACTCTTCTTGAACTCGGGCATTTTGACCATCGTCCCCACCGAAAGATCGGCCCGGAGAACCATTTTGACCTGAAGTTCGAGCGGCCCGATCCAGGTCGGTTGTCCCACGAAGTCGTAAAAGGACAGGTTCTTGACTCCCGAGGGCTCCGAATAGTCGAAGACCAGGACCGTCCCATTTCCCGCAAGGGTGATGACCACGCCCGGATCTGCGGCGCAGAGCTGGCCCTGCGTCATCGTGGAGAGGGCTTCGGACGCCTGTTCGAGCGTGTGGTAATAGAAGACATGGGCCTTCTTGGACGAAGACACCCTGTTCGGACTGACATTGACCACGAGGTTGCTGGCCCCGAAGACGCCCTGAAGCATGGCCTTGATCGCCGGGCCGTACTGACCTCCCGCCGGAAGGTTTAGGACGAAGTTCCCGGGCTGGTCGTAGGTGTAGGGCGAGGCCATGACCACGAGATCCAAGGTCATGTCCGTGCCTTCCCAATTCCCGAAGCCCTGGAAGACCTGGCCCGAGAGCAGGAAGCCTGCTTGAGACGGGTTGGCCAGGGGAAGGCCGTCCTTCATGCCGCCCTTGATTGTGACCGGGAAGCCCGTGTAGGAATTGGCCTGCCCGATGTCGGCAATATCGATGCCTTCAATCGTGACCGTCGAGGCCCCCTTGGGGATCGCATAGCTGTAGGCCAGGATGTCGAACTCGACATTTTGGGCCTGCGGGTCATAGATCCCGTTCGGATGCGAGGACCATTGCTTGACGGCTTTCCCAGTCAGGGGATCGTTGATGGTAATGTCATAATATCGGCTCACGGGCCGACCTCGATGTTCCCCGTGTCCGGCCGATAGACCAGTGTGTTCGTGGTGAAGACGCCGAAGGTCAGGTTATTGTCCGGACCCGCAAGGGGTGATCCCACGAGCGGCACATGGCAGGCGATGGCTCCCGAGGAATCGGCGAGCGAGACATACCACCGTTGCCCCCAGAGGTTCCAGAAGGAGGACAACAGATACTGTGCTCCATCCATGGTGATGGGAGCCGAAAACGGCGGGTTGGCCGTGGCGGTCGGCGTGAACGGGATCAGGATCATGGAAGCCCCGGAATGAAAGCCGACAACTGCGATAGTCCCGTGGACGGGCTGAAGGGGTTCCCCGAGAACAGACTGGACGCTCCCGGCATGGCCGTGCCCGATCCGACCGTGGGACCGGACCAGGAGGAGGTTGTAACCGGTTGGCCAGAGGACGCCTTGCTGATCAGAGAAGACAGGGCATTCGTGGCCGCACTGACCGAGACGAGCGGCTTGATGAAATCCAATTGCCAGGCCGCCTGATCCTGCTTGGTCTCGCCCCCGGTGATATCGGTCATGGTGAGAAACAGGCAGTCGGTGTAGATGAATCCCGGTGTCAGGATCAGATAGGTTCCTCCGGAATTGTTCTGCTTGTCGAACAGGGTCCGGAGCGCCGAGATCTGCGCGAGCTTGGTCGCATAGCCTCCGGCCGTGAAGACCGGAGAGATCATGTGCAAGCTGACGTTCAGGGGTTCCTGGATGGTCGCATTGGCCGCCACGGTCTGATTGGCGAACGGGTACATCCCGACCGACTGGTTGATGATGGTCGAGCCGGGCATGGGCCGGAAGCGATAGGAGAAGTCGGTGATCGAGGTCTGTCCGGCAATGGCCGATTGGATCAGCCCAAGGCCCCCCAAGAGAGCGACGACCGGAAGATATCCCCCCGGCACGTTCTTGGCGATCCCGTTATGGAAGATGATCGGACTGACCTGAAAGGCGATATCGTAGATATCCCGAAGGACAGTGTTCTCGGTCGTAGCCATGGATCAGTTGGCCAAGGCGTTAGCGGACTTGTGGATGCTGTGGCCGGGAGGCACGATGATCCGGACGGTGGGAGCCGCATTGACCCGAGGCCGTTGCGGTTTTCCGCTCATCCACTGCTTCATGTAGTACCATGAGGCTTCAGCCATGTGGACATCGTTCTGGACCATAGCCCGGAACCCTCGGCTGACCGTCTGGGGAACTTGGGCCGCAAGCGATCCCGCCGTGGCTCCGGCGACGGCTCCCAGCGGACCTCCCATCACGAGGCCGACTCCGGCTCCGGCCAGGGTCGTCTTGGGATTGTTCTCGATCCCCTGCCCGATTTCGCCCAAGGACCACCCCGACACCACCCCGATCTTTTCCGCCGCCCAGAGAACCGCACCCGTCACATCCTTGATGGCCGTCCCGAAGTCGTCGAGATCCTTCTTGAACTCCTTCGAGCCCAGGAACTTGGCGAAGTGGCCGATCGATTCCCCCATCTTTGCGATGGACTTCTGTGTCGAGGGTTCGTTCATCCAGTGGACGAAGTCTCCGGTCAACGCCTTGGCCAGATCGATCATCTTGGGAGCCAGGGGAGCCAGCCCATTGACCAGCGTGCTCTCGATCTGCATTCCGGCCCGCTGGACCTCGATCTTGAGCTTGGCGAAGGCTTCGGCGGTCTTGTCGATGTTCATGCCCCGCGTGTCCCGCATCGTCGCCCGTTCCGCCGCCTGAAGCTGAGACAGGGGCGTCATCCCGATCCGGCGGTAGTCCTCATAGGAGAGGCCGAGCTTCTGCAGGTTCTGCACCATCGGATCCCACTGGTTCCGCCGTCCCTCACCCCAGAGCGCATGAGCCCGGTTGATGATGTCGAACGCCCTCTTCTCGGGAGCCTCGCGGATCATGGCGTTTCTGTTTAAGCCCATCAAGGCCAGTGGGCCGATGTTCTCAAGGTTGTAGGGGAGATTGGCCGCCGTGGAGAGAAGCGCGTCCGGATTCACGAACTGCGACATATTGGTCCGAAAGGCCGCCACGGTTCCGGTGGACATCCCGAAGCCCCGCGCCTCCCGTTGCCGCCGGAAGGCCGCTTCCCCCAGCCCGAACATCCCGATCGCCCCGGCCAGGGCCCCGACCGTGGTCATCTTGAAGAGCATCTTTCCGATTCCGAACAGGTTCTTGGACAGGCTCTCGGCGTCCTTGACCAATCCCTTCATTCCCGAGCGCGAGACGCCCGTCGCCCGCCCGAACTGCTCCTGCGCCTTCGTGGCCTTCTTCAGTCCGTCGGCCATGTCGGAGATATGGGAGGCGGAGGACATCAGGGATTCCATGGCGCGTTGGGCGGTCTGGCTGAAGATCCCTCCGGAGTGGCCCATGGCCTCCCCGATCTTCTTCCAGTCCTCCGGCATGGCTCCCAGCGCCTCTTCGTAGGCATGGAAATTCTCCATGAACTTCTGCCATTTCTCGTCCTGGACATCGATCTCGATAATGCTTTTTTTGGCCATGTCAGGAGAGTCCCGTCTTTAATGAGCGTATGAGATAGCGTTGGCGAAATTCAAGGGATGATTCGAAAGGGATGTCGAGACGAAGGGCTAGGTCGGAAAAGAAGGGGCCCGCGATGTCGGAGAGCCAGTCTCCGAGGAGGCCGCCACGCCCGGAGAAGGAGATTCCCCGGTCGATGTCCTCAAGGAAGCGGCATACTCCGTAGCATTCAAGGAGGCCATCTTCCCCCCGAGGATCGAGGCGCATCCTTCTTTCGCCTGGGACCACCGGGCTCTTTTCGAGAGGGCAAAGACCAAGGTAAAAAAAACGAGGGCGCTTTCCGCATCCTCCCATTCTTCACTTTCGAGAAGGCCGGACGAGAGGGCCGCATCGACCGGAAGAGAGACATATCCCTCCTTGGCTGGTCCCACGATCAGGGTGAGCCGCCGGATCTCGGAAAAGAGAGCCTCGATCCGCTTCTTTCCGTCTTCCTCGCCCCGTTCCTCCGCGTCCCGAAGTCCTTCGTCCCGGACGGTCAAGGCGGCGATGGTGGGACCGTTTCCGAAGGCGTGGGCGTTTCCCTTCGAGAACAGTTCGGTCTTGGCGAGCGAGAGCAGGCGGAAATTCGCCTCGAACACCTCCCGGCTGATCGGGGTATGGACGGCGAAGGCGGTTCCGTTTCCGTCCTCGTCGGTGCGGACGGGCAGGACGAGATTCAGGTTCTGGTCGATGCGCATAGACCCTCCTCCATGCGGTTAATCCTCTAAGTTATGATGATTATGTCAAATTCCAGAGGTCTGAGTTGACGTAAAAGGTTCCACGGATGACCAGGCTCACCTCCGCGTCCTGCCCGTTGTAGGGGCCGGGATCGACCCGGACGATGAAGGCGTTGTGGACGGTCAGGGCCGAAAAGACCGAGGTATCGGAATGGATCTCGATGTCTCCGATGTTGCCCGTGGCCTTGGCCTGCGTCATCCAGGAGAAGGAGAGCCCCTGGGACCGCAGGAGGCCGACATTGACCGTGCCCATGACGTAGGGCTCGGGCGAGTTGACCGTTCCGGTCGCGGTCTCGATCCCCAGGACGAAGGGATTCTCGTCCAAGGTCACATGGATCTGCCGCTTGGATTGATAGGACGCCGGGACGTTTAGGGTCGGGAAGTTCGGCACGACGAGCGAGGTCCGGAGCCTGTTCAGCGTCCCTAAGGCGATTTGGGGATTCGTGGCCATGTGTCAGGCTCCTTAGAATTGAATTGCATCCATGACGAAATTGATTGTTAAAAATCCATTTTGACCCGTCACGCTCGCAAGAAATCCGCCATAGATCCCGTCCGTATAATTTCCAGGATTGGCTTGGGTGTAGGTGTAGAAGGGGGTGGCCGTAACACTGACGGACAGGGCACATCCGAAAGACACGGCGCTTTTTCCGGTCTTGTTCGTGACGGCAAGTAGAGCATTGACGCCATGCTGGTCGTAGAGAAGCGGGGGCTGCTGATTCGATCCGTTGATGATAGCGTTGGCCTGGTTCAGCTTTGCTTGAACCTGGAACCAGTCGACCCCGTACCACCAGGAGGCTTGGGATCCGTCCATCGTGGTCCCTTTCTCAACCATGTTCTCGCTTATTCCCCCCTCGGATCCCGGATAGACGATATTTCCCTTGGCGGTCAGGATGGTCTGGATGTTCGAGGTCTGTCCGGTCACGGGCCACGCGGTCACCCCGTAGAGATAGCGGAAGGCCATCGGGGCCAGCATGTTGGCGGACGAGGGAGCGTTGACCAGCCATTGATAGAAGAAGGCGGCGGCGGTGAACTCGGTCGAGGGAGCCGTGGGGGCGTCGACCACCAGGAAGAGGCTCTTGTAGGCCGAATAGTTGCTGATGGTCGCGGCGGTCGTGGTCCCGAAGAAGTAGATTTTGCTGGTGGGCGAGGAGTAATTTCCGGCCAGGATGTTGAAGGCCGAGGCGAGACTGGATGTTCCTGTGGCCGTGGTCCCGGAAGTCGGGGCCGAGAAGGTGACGGTCGGCGCGGCGGTATAGCCGGAGCCCGGATTGGTGATGGTGACGGAGATGACCGCCCCGTTCTGGATCGTGGCCGTTCCGGTCGCGGTGACGCCGGACGTGGGCGCAGCGAAGGTGACTGTGGGGGCGGAGGTATAGCCCGATCCTCCGGCGGTGATCGTGACCGATCCCACCTCGTCCTTGGTGCTGTCCCAGTTGGCGGGGACCAGATAGGCGTAGAAGATTCTGGGGTTGGCCGTAATCCAGGCTTCAAGGGCCGCAACGCCCGTATCGGCGGACGTCTGCGTGCCCAGTTCCAGTACATAGAGCCCGACGGCGGTTCCCTGGGCGAAGAAGGTGGTCGCCATGTTCAGGAGTTCGGCGGTATTCCCCGAGGTTCCGAGAATGGTCTGGACAGCCGCGAGAGTGCCGCAGTAGAGGTAGGATCCTGTCGTCAGGCTCGTCCCTCCCTCCGAAATGATGGCCCCGGACGCTTGGAGTGTGGACGGTTCGGGAGCCGCCGTCAGATAGGCGGTCAGGTTGATGATATTGGGCGTGATCGTCGTCGGCATGGCCGAGGCTCCTTTTTATCGAGGGAATTAGACGAGAAGGCAGGCGCCGATGGTGGCTGTCACCGCAGGGGTTGTCCCGGCGATGGTGTAGGCGACGCGCCATTTTGCGGGAATGTGGTCCGAGGCGGATTGATTGGCGGTGACGGAGACGCCCGGATAGACGGTCAGGACCGTTTCCCCGGTAGCGGACAGAGCGGAGGACGCGAGAAGGGTGTACCAGGTGCTGGACGCGGAATCGTACCCCTCAATCGTCACGGTCAAAGTCGGGGAGGTTCCGGAGATGGCGGTGATGTCGACCACCACCTTGACGCCTCTGGTCTGGCCGCTGATCTGTGCCGGGCTGTCTCCGCTGGCCGAAGCCGCCGAGAGGGTGACAATCGCGCCAAGGTTGTTATTCACGGGATAGTACGGGGTCTGAGGCATGGGGAAGCTCCTTCTCGGTTATTCGTAGGAAACGGCGACAGTTCCGCCGGTGGGTGGGACGATGACGATGCCGTTGGCACAGGGCCAGAGGACTTCATAGATTCCGACGGTGGACGGGATGACGAACACCTGATCCGTCAGGGAACTCGTGGAAGAGGAGTTGTAAACCCCTCCGGCGGCGGATCCCGCCACGAGGACCGAGACCCGGAACACGACGCCCCGGCTCCCCCGGACGAGGGTGGTCGTGGTAATGCCATAAAGAGCCTGCGAGCCGCCCGGAGTCGGTCCGGCTCCGCCTGAATTGGCCATGAAGTTCTCCTGAGAAAATAAGGGGTGACTAGAGGGTTCCGACGGTCACGGTGATGAGGGCTTCCAGGATCAGGCGCCGCGCCTGGGTATCGGCGGCGCTCTGGTAGTAGGACACATCCATTTCGATGGTCTTCTTCATCGCAAGGGCCGCGATTTCTACCTGTTCCCGCTTGTCGTCCCGGATTGCCGGGAGAGAGACGAACCCGAAATTGTCGAGGTTCAGCGACGTGTCCATCAGGAACGAGAGGTACTGGATCGCCTGCTGGTTCGTGAGCCCGTAAAGCGTGAGGCGGACATGATCCTGCATGAGTTGCTGAGAGGTCTGGTTTTGCGTATTGGTCGCAGGGGTAGGAGTTCCGGGCCACTGAAAGAGTGGAAAGGGCTGGATCGCCGTCGTCAGGTTCGGCTCGATGTGGGCCACGATGTAGGGCGGCGTCACATTGTCCGGCACCAGAAACGAGGGATAGACCGGCACCGTCTCCGTCCCGACCGTAGTGAGCGTGAGCCAGATCGGAAGGCTGTTCGACACGATGGGACCGGCGGGAATATCCGCCCCGGAATTGACCACCTGGGAGGTCATGGCCGGATAGACCGCCATGCCCGAGTAGTGCCAGAGGTTCGACTGACGGTAATACGCGCCGCGACGCGAGAAGGCGATCTGGACCGGATTGCCGTCCAAGGCCCATGTCCCGATGAAAAGGGTCTGGGGATTCTGGGCGTTGAACGGGGTGATCTCCTGCTCGCTGGTGAAGACGAGCAGATTGACCCCGATGGTCTGGTCCTCTTCCTGCACCCTGTCGGTCGAGAAGTGAAGCGAGCCCACGGCATTGAACGGAGCGCCCGTAGCGACCCAGAACACATAGCCGTCTTGGGACAGAACCACCTTCGTGTATTGCTGGAAGGAGACGGTCTGGTTTCTCGACAGGCTGTCGAGTCCCGAGGCGAGAAGCGAGGCCAGTTGCCCCAGGCTTTCCTCGTTTCCGATGCCCCCGCTCATTTGGTGAGCCACGCCCGGAACGAGGCGACGTAAAGGCCCGTGTCCACGAAGGACGGTCTCGGATCCCGCTTCCTCTTCGCCACCCTCATGTAGGTCGTGGCTGTGCCCGAGACGATCTTCTTGACCGACACCGCCCGGTTATCCGCATCCTTGAAACGGTGCGACACCCCGGAGGAGGCGGCTTCCGTGGGACCGCCGACGTAGAACTCGATCTCGCGGCTCGTGATGAAGTCCCGGAAGGAGGACTCGATCGGACCCAACATGATGTCGGTGATGACGGGAGCCACTTTCCGTGTTCGGGACGTTTCGTGAAAGGAACGGTCCAGGGCGTCCTCGACCGTCTTCATCAGGAGCTTCATGTGGGTGTCCCGGAAGATGGCCATGACGCTGTAGTTGGACTCCAGGATCTCGGCCACCTCTCCGGTCGTGTTGGCTCCCTTCGCCCCGGCGTCGCCATATCCGACATCGACCACGCCCAGGTGGAGGGTCAGCATCTAGGTCATTCCCACTTCATAGGGTCCGTAGTTCTGGGCATATCCGAGGTATTTCCGTCCCCAGGGCGTCTTGAGTTCTTCGAGGTTCGAGAGCGAGAGGTTTTTCAGGAGTTCAGGGACCGCCACGGTCTGAGACGTGTTCTGGTCGGCTCCTGTCTGGATCACGCCGCCCGTGAAGTTGTCGAGATTGTATCGGCGCACGAATTGACCGTTCTGGTTCTGAGGGGTAAACCACGGCGTCACGCCCTGCGGATCGATCGCGAAGGACATGAGGAGGTGCATCCCCAGGTTGTAGACGGCCAGGACATAGAGGTTCGAGCAGGTCTCGCGGACGCGGTCCTGCGCCTGCGCGAAGGCCCACCAGAGGAACTCGGAGTAAGTCGTGAGCGTCGTGGCGTTGATGGCCGCCGTGGGAGCCGGAGAGACCGTCCCGGCGAGCGTGGTTCCGTTCCAGGCCGTGAGATAGGTCGGATTCGTGACCCCGGTTCCGTAGAGGATCATGCCGACCTCGACCGTTCCCGAGGCGGAAGCGGCGGTCAGAGCCCCCGATGTGGCAATGGAGACGGTGGTCAGGCTTCCCGAGGGAAGATTGGCCGGAGGAACGCCCTGCTGGGTCACGAAGGTTGCGAAATCGGCCAGATTGGGCGTCCCCGGAGTGGTGAACATGGCTTACTGCCGGACCACTTCCCGTTTGCCGCGAGCCTTGGGCGTCACCGTGATGCTGGTCTTGATCGGATCGCTGGACGGCTTTCCGGGATCGCCCTTCTCCTCGATCTCGACCACGATCTCGCTGGCCACGCGGGAGGAGTCGTTGGGGTTGGCCCCATCCTTCCGCCGGTTCTCGGCCAGATCCGCCCGCTTGACGGCGTTCTCGACTTCCCGCACCGAGCGTTCGGCGGCTTCCGTCTTGACGGCCTCGTAGCCCTGATCGATCTTGTCCCTGGAGATGACGCGGTCGATGGAGTAGGTGATGCCGGAATATCCGGCGATGCGATCCGAGATCTCCCGGACAGGACGCGCCCCATAACGGTGGAGCTGTTCGATGAGATAGTCCGCCTGGTCCGAGGTCAGCTCCCGGTGCGGGATGAGGGCCTGGCTTCCGGACGGGATATCGACAAAGAAAAACTCCCGGTATTCGCGGAGGGCGTAGTTGAACCGGAGATACTGGGTCGTGGTGTTGCCGATGTAGATCTTGATCATTGGTCTTCTCCTCCAGAAGAGTGGGGGCGGGGAGGGTCCGCCCCCGGTTTCGGCCCATGCACAGGCCGTCCCTGACACGGCGTCAGCCGTCGGGAAGTGGACAGAATGAAAGGGAAAGGAAGCGGATTAGCTGTATTGCATCGAGCAGAGGATCAGGCCCTGGGGTCTCCAGTTCCATCCCGAGGTGATGCGGAGTTCGGACACTTCCGTGATCTCTCCGTCGGGGATGGGGGTCGGGATCTGGATCGGGGCGGGCTGGTCGGCGTACATGACATTGACCGCCTTGGTCGAGGGCATCATCTCGTTGAATGGGGCGGTGCTGATGCCGGGCTGGTCGGGGATGGTGAGTTCCGGGATGGTGATGATGACCATGTCGGTCCCGCCGGAGCCCTTGCCGATCAGGGTGTCGTCGTAGCCATACTCCATGTCCCATCCGGCCTCTTCCGCAACCTGGGAGATGGCCTGGCCCACGGTGGCGGTTCCTCCGCCCGGTCTCTGGAAGGAGGTCACCTGGATGATCTCGGAGATCTGGAACTTGTTGAAGATCCGCTGGGGACCGACGATCCGGATCTTGCCTCCGTCCACCGCGCCCGTCTGGAACATCGCGTTCATGATGGTGACGAGTTGCTGGAGGATGAAGGTAACCATCGCGCCGTTGTCGTAGGTGGACACGGTCGTGTTGCCATAGGGATCAGGTGGAAGCGTGACCGAGGTCGCGCCCGAGGCGTTCAAGAGCCCTTCCCCGTTCGAGCCGTTGATCCCGTAGAGCGCGGCGGTCCGCATCTGCTGGACGATGGCCTGACGCATCCCGAGCTTCTGGGCATTGGGGACGGAAACGTTATACCCGGCGGCGGCGGTGTCCGAGGCCCGTCCGTAGATGGCGCGGGAGCGGATCAGATAGGTCATTGTGCTGAAGTATTCCCCGACCAGCGTTGAGGACGGCAGTTCGTTGGAGGGGAACTGCGAAGCCTGGGCGTCGGTCCGGATATCGAGGTGGTTGACGTACACGAACAGATCGGTATTCGAGATCTTGACCCGTGGCGCGCCCCCTTCAAAGAGCATGAAGGCCCCGGACGGCTGGGTGATGGTCAGGATCAGTTCCGGTTCCGAGAAGTGGGGAGTGATCCGGACCTGAGCATTAAATACATTCGCCATTTTTGTCTCCTCTTAAATCATGATCATTGCGGCGGCGCCGGTCGTCCAAGACAACACCCCGGTCCCCGAGTTGTAGGAAATGAGCTTCGATTGCCTCCGAACCTGGAGGACCTTGCAGGCCAACGCCGTGGTGTTGAAGACGTCCAGATTGTTGTTCGTGAAGTTCCAGGAGACCTGCTGGGCGATCGTTCCTCCGGAGACGGCGGCCTCGAGGGCGGAAGAGATCGGGACCGCGATCCGGGCGTTCGACCCCATCAGGAAGTAGGCGATGGAGAATCCGACCTGATACTGCGGAGGACCTCCCGGAGTCATGGGGCCGTTGTAGGCCTGATTCATCACGGTGAAGGCCTGGATATTGGAGTTTGTGGTGGCCATGAGGACCGAGTTGCCCTGCTGGTCGCTTCCTAAGGCCGGCACGATGATCTCGACCGGAATCCCGCCCCACAGGATCGTGGTGTTGGATGAGGAGACAAGACCGGAGAAGAGCCACTGCTTCGTGGCGGGATCGTCCCAGTAGACGCCCTGGACGTACCCCTGGCTTTCGACGAGGAACGAAGTTTGGGGAGAGCTGGTTGTCGCCGGATTGAAAGTGATGTTCGTGGTAGACATTCGTTGCCTCCTTTAGGCAATAAAAAAGCCGCCCTTGCGAGGCGGCTCGTGGTATCCGTGAGCTTAAAGGTCTTACCGGTTTCTCCGGTCGGTGTTCAGCTTGGCTCTGCGCGGCTTCATTGTGAATGGGGCCAGGAAGTCCTTGATCGACCCCCGCCATTTTGTGATCTTGCGGCCCGTCTTGGCTCCCGAGGAGGAATACTCATCCTCGAAGTAGGGAACGAGAGCCCCTTCCGGCATGAAGGCGGGACTGTTCGATGCGGCCACCGAATCCGCGATGATCTGGTCCTGCACGATCCCGAAGGAGGGGGCGTCCAGACTGTCGAGCCGGATATCCTTGCACTTGGGCGAATATTTCTGATAGCGGGCCGCCAGCCTTTTCTGGTAGGCGATCGGACCTTCTCCGGCCAGAGGGGCGGGAGCGGCTTCCCCGAAGCGCTGGGCGAGGGAGTCGTAGCGGGATTGGGCCAGGGCCAGTTCGTCCCGTTCGGAGGGTGAGAGTTCCCGGAAGGCGGTATCGAAGCGGGACTTGAGCTGGGCATTCTCGGCCTTGAGCTGGTCGACAACCTTGAGCACGCTGTCCATGCGGGCGTCGGCCTTCCCGTCCTCTTCCCTCTTCTTCTCGGCTTCGGCGGCATCCTTCTTGGCCTTTTCCTCTTCGGCCTTCTTCAGATCCTCGCCCTCTTTCTTGTGGGCTTCCTCGGCCTTCTTGAGGTCCTTTTCCTCGCTGTCCTTGCGGGAGTCGTATTTGTCCATCCGCTCGGAGAGGCTGTCGAACTTCTTGTGCAGGGAATCGGCCCAGGCGGGCATTTCGGAGTCCTTGCGGTCCTTGATTTCCTTCCCTTCGGTATTTTCCTTGATGCCCTTCTCGATCACTTCCTTGTCCGTCTCCGGCATTTTGTCGTCTCCTAGATTGATGCCCGATGGGCCGTTGTCCTTGTCCCAGACCCCTTCCCGGCAGATGGCCAGATGGTCCAGATACGAGGGGATTCCTTCGATTAAAAGGTGTTCTCCCTTTTCCAAAAGGGGCTCTCCGACCAATTCATTGACCTGATCGGCCTGAAGGGTCTTGTTGCCGTCTCCTCGCCTGAACACCACGGCAGGACTGGTCGACGTATGGGTCGATCGCATGAGGTCCGCGACATCGGCGTCATGGATGCGTGCGATCCCCCAGACCTCGTCTCCCTTGATGTAGGGGAGAAGGATGGATCCGGCGGAGCGGTCCCGAAATTCCTTGGTGTCGAGACCCTTTCCGTCGGGATGCTCGAAGATGACGGGGAGTCCGTTGCAACGATCGAGAAAGTCCTGGGTCAGATAGTTCTCGGGAGGGCGGATGACGTGTTCCGACAGGGCTTCCCGGAAGGAATGGCCCGTCCCGGTGATCCGCATGTCGAAGAGGTGCATTTCACCCAGTTTCTGGGGCGAGGCGACCTTCCCGTCCCGCATGTCGCGGGCCATGTCCAGTTCGGTGTAGGGCTTGGGCTGGTCCGGATCGGGAGTAATGTGCTTTGCGGATTCCTTCTCGTCCGCCATGGGAAGCGTCAGGAACTCGCCTTCCCTGGGGGAGATGGTGATCATGGCCTCGCAGTCGTCGGACTTCTCGTCCACCCCGGAGATCGTCCCCTTGTTGCGGGAGGCGTAGAAGACCTGCTCACCCTTTTCGGCCCCGTATTCCTTTTCCATGTTGGCCAGGATCTCGGAGCCCTTTTCCGTCAATGGCATCTCAGGCGGTCCTCGCAGATTCGAGTTCAGTTCGGCCCTTGGCGGTTAGAAGGGAGACCGGAAGATCCCGGAGGTTTTGGGCAAACTGGAACCAGCATCTACAGTTCACGGGCATGGCCGGAAGTTCGTCCAGATCCTCGATGAATCCCTCACCTTCTCCGATAAACCCATCCTGATGCGCCCAGCTCTCCCGGAAGACATACCATTTCCCGTCCCGCGCCTCATGCTCGGGCCGTCCGTCATATCCGGCCTGATGGACGTGCCGCCACATTCCGGCGATGGCGTCCGTCTGGAGGGCGATGACGTAGTTCACGTTGGCGATGAGCTTATGGCCCTGGTCGATGAACAGGCGGCGCTCCTCGAAGCTCATAGAGCGAAGGGGCTTGGCGATATGGGTGAAAACCTCTTTCGTGTTCTGGCTCGTTCCGGTCACGGGAACGGAACTCATCCATCCCGCGAAGCGTTCCAGGGTCCGGTCGATCGACTGGTTCCGGTTCATCCGGATCAGGTCGGCGGAGGCCATGATGCGCTCGGTCAGGAGGGGTCTCAGCCGTGGGGCGATGACCTGAAGCGTCGTCTTGGACACCGAGAGATGCGCTTTCTTGAGCGCGTTCCCCGAGGTCTTCCGGTCGAAGAGGCCGGAGAGGGACTTGGCCAGCCGTCGCTCGGATTCGGAGGTGTCCCGGAAGAGGAGGGCGGCCTGTTCAAGCCGGACGGTCCAATATTTGAGCAGGGTCAGGGAAAACCCGTTTCGCGCCACATCGGAGACGGCTTCCCGGATCAGGTCGATCAGGCGTTCCTTGGCCATCCCCTAGGCTTCCCGTGAAAAGGGGCGCGGTTCTCTGGGCTCTTCTTCCTTGGCCTCGGACGGCGGAAACAGCGTTGGGGGCTCGTAATCGGCCAGCGCATCGGTGTCTAAATCCATTTCCCCGTCGAAAATGAAGTCGTCCTGGTTGATCTGCTGTTGAGCCCACTCGACCAGCTTCGCCTTGTTCTCGGGATCCAAGAGAGGGGAGAACGATTCGACGATGGCGATGACCGACTTCATCCGAACGTCAGACTTCTCGGCCTTCTCGGAATCCGGTTCGGTCAGAAGGTTCGGCCACTTGGCCTCGAATGCGTTCTTCCAATCCATGAAGGCCGTCTCGTAGGGAACCTTCTTTAAGGACTTCACCACGTTCTGGAGGCCTGCGTAGAAGTCGGGGTTCCAGGCCCGGCGCATGACGATGTTGTCCATGAAGCGGTAAAGCTGTTCCATCTCGATCCGAAGACGGTCGATGAAGCGGGCAATGATCTTCGCGTCTTCCGTGCCTTCTCCGAAGCCCTCGGCCAATGTCTCTTGGTTCAGCATCACGGCGGGCATTCCGGAAGCGGTGGCGATGTTGTCGAGGATGTTCTTGCGGGAATAGGCCCCGGCGTTCGAGGTTCCCCGTTCGAGATTAAGCGACCCCAGGTCTTCCTTGTCTCCGATCGAGACCACGTTGCCGGACCGGGCGTATTTGATCGAGGACCGTTTCTTGAAGCCGAAGAGTTGCGACACCTGATCGAGGATGGAACCCGGACTGACGGCCTTGTAGACCAGCACCATGAGCTTCTGCTGGATCGAATGATCCGAGATCATCGACTGGAGAAACGACGCCATGGGGTAGAGCGCCCGCTGATAGACGGAGCGGCCCACGAACCCGAAAGCGGAGTTGGTCCACTCGATCCAGATCGGCTGTTCGTTCATCTGGACCACGACCCGGCTGATCGCGTACTTCGTCGCCCCAACCGCCACATGGGTGGGCTTCATGAAGTCCGGGGCGTTGGGATCCTGGTTCATGATGAGGGAACCGGAGGTGTTCAAGGGGTCGAGCTGGTTGAAGAAGAGGTCGAGCTTGTGGAGATCTTCGTACGGGAGCGGGGTATCGGACGGGATCAGGCGGCCATCTTTATCCTTGGCAATAACGGCCAGGGTGGCGATGCCGTAGATCCGGGAGAGCGTCATCACGTTGGCGATAATATTGTCCGCCCCGATGCGCTTCCACTCCTTCTCGAACGCCTCGATCAGTTCCTCTTCGGGAGAGCCGGGGATCGAAAGAATGCGCTTCTGGGACTGGGCGACCGCAACGGGTCCGGCGGCCATCTTCGCTCCGAGCGGATGGCTGACGAAGATCTTCTTGCAGAGTTCGTAGGAGGGTTCCGTTCCCGGCTCGATGCACATGTCGAGCATCATCTGGGTCAGGGCGGGAGAGTTTCCGGTTCCTTCCCAAATGCCAACCTGGGCCTGTTGTCCAACGTCGCTTTGGGACGAGTCGAAGGACATGGGCGTATGGGCTCCGGGATTTTGGCAATAAAAAAGGCCCTATTCCGCGATTCGGGAAGTCGGGCCGATCAAATAAAAAGCCCGGAATAAATCTCTCCGGGCGCAACTATGACATTCTAGACAAGACGCTATCAGATTGTAGGACGGGTGTCAAGGGAATTATTCAGATATAAAATTTTTCCCATCCAACCAAAGCTGATGAAGTGATTCATCCATCATGGATGCATCAATCAATCCGGACCCTTTGCAGTTTGCGCATATTTCCGAATAGAAAAATTGTTTTGGGAAGCCATCCGGAAGCTGAGTCCAGTCGGATATTATTTTAAGACCGATACCCTGACATTTTGGGCATTGGGAAGGATTCACCTCAATCCTCCTTTTCGAGCGTCAAGGGAAATTTTTTCATGAATGCATCGAAGAAATAATTTGTCTTTTCGAGGATGTATTCTTCAGTCCATCCCCGTTCGGGAGGGAAATTCCCCATGGCACTGCTCAATATTCTCAGCCATGCGTCCGATGGTTCGATAATGATTTGTTCAAGATAAAAATTCCTCTCTCCCAACAATTCATAAACCACTGATCGATCCAGCGTCACTTTTTCCTCGTTCGATGCGTCAAGCGTGTCGCAGAGGTTTTTGAATATTTCAGCGTTCATCTCTCTACCCACCCCCTCTCTCTGAACACCTCTTCCACCGCCTCGACCGCCAGCCGGTGCCAGCCTTCCAGAATGCCAAGATACCGGCTTCGCCCCTCCCGCGTGGCATTGCGACCCATCCCGAAGTCGGCCATGGCCTCCTTGTCCCGGTAGGACCGGAACTCGCAGAAGTCGAGGACCACCCGGCAAAAGGCGGAATGCGTCTGCGTCCGGGCGGTCTTCTTGAGTAGGACGGCACAGACTTCGACTGCCTCGGTCCGCTCCCCGTACTTTGCTTCAATGATGCCCCGAAGGTGAGGGAATTTCAGTTCGTCGTTGACAGCCTTCTGCACCATGGCCGCCTCCACCCGAAGATCGTCCATGCGAAGCTCGATGCGTCCCCATGTCTCGGGGTAGTGATCGATGCCCCGGATCGTCGAGCGGTTCGAGATGCCATAGGACCAATACAAAATGCCTTCCGTCGTCAGGGCGTTGGTTGAGAGGCAGGGGTTCATCTCCCCTCCCACAGCCGGCAGGCGGGCTCGTTCGCGGGAGGAAAGGGCCAGAAGTTCTGGGGGGCCATGATGACCTGATTACTTCCGACTTCGAGGCTCGACACCTGCTGGGGGGCGAGTTGGACGGTCGGAGGATTCGCCCCACAGATCATCGGAGGCTTGCGCTGGAGTTTGGCCAGATGAGCCAGATCCTCCTCGGAGACGGTGAGGGAACGGTAGAAGCGGCAAGTGCCACAGGTGTCTTCTTGGCCGTCAACAACGATTTTAAGCGGTATTGTTTCTTCCATCTTTCCCCTCCTCGATGGTTGGCCAAGGTAATGGCCGTGGGTTAATAGCCCTCGCTGTTGCCAAGAGCGATGGCGCATCCATAGGTAAAAACGTCCAGAGCGTCCAGTTGGTGCGGCGTCTTCTGGCCGATTCGGAAATTGCAGACCTGGCTTGTGAAATGGTTCTTCGTCTGGCCCCGGTAATTCGTCGTCTTGTCGAAGGCGTGCCGACTGAGTTTGACCTTTCCGGAGGACACATGGCCGGAGACGTTGAAGGCCCGATCATCCTTCCCCATCCTGGTCAGATTCATGGGAAGGGGTCTTGCCGCGATGCTCCGCCGGATCGCCTGCTGAAGGAGCACGGTTCCCGATCCCTTGTCCTCGATCCAGCACCCTTTCGAACCTTCCCGCGCCTGAAGGAGTGCGGACAACTCTTCGAGCCGCTTGTCGATGTAGGGAAGCCATTCTTCCAAAATCGCCCCCTGGATCTGGATCACGTCCCAGTCGAGGATGATGAGCGGAGGCGTGACTGCCGTTGGTAGATATTTGGTCCTGGCGAAGAACCCGACTGCCGTTCCGTCATGCTCGAGTGTATCCTTGAGGGCCGTGTCGATGACCGCGAAGATCTGGTCGACCTTCCAGGTGATCTCAACCGGCTTGCCGTCCACAAGAAGTTTCTCGAGGGGGAAAAAGGCGATCCCGGCCCAGTTGATGAAGATCGCCCTGTATTCCTGGGCATAGACTTCCGGAGCAATCTCCCGTTCGAGCCGCTCCAACTCCTCCTTCGGCATGAGAGGGTTGTTCTCGGTGGGGGCGTAAAACTCGACGAACCAGAGCGTCTTGTCGGTACAGATCCGATAGAAGAAATTCTCCTCGTCCTCTCCGGAGGGGGTGGACATTATCCAGGCCATGCCCTGATAGTCGAGGAGGGTCGGCTGGATGGCCTTCTGCCAGATGTCCATCATGTCCGGACCGGCGAAGGCCGCTTCGTCGATGATGACGCCGTGGTATTTTCTCGACCGGCCGGCATGGGGGTTGTTCAAGGTCCAGAAGTCGATGCGGCCTCCGGTCTTGAGCCGGATCACCCCGTCAACCTTCGAGCAGGGGGCCTTGAGGGGGAGAAGGATCTTGACGCATTCCTCGTAAGTTTCCGAGAGGAATTTGTATTCCGGGCTGAAGTAGCCCCAGGATTCGCCGCGAATGGCTCCTTCCGAGAGGATATTGACGGCCAACGTTGTCTTGCCCCACCGTCTCCCGCACCGAAGGGCCCGGAACCGGCCTTCCATCTCGAGGGCTCTATTCTGATCCTCATGAAGGGCCGGAAGGGTGATGGTGATTTCAGTCGGCATCGACAACGACCCCTGATGGTTGTTCGACCTTTTTCCGCATCCTATCGAAATTTCCCCCGACGATCTTGATGACAAGCTCGGTGTCGTTTTGAGTTCTATCGAGAAGAAGTCCCAACCTGCGATAAAGCAGTTCCAGCGCCTTCTCCTTGCTGGCCGTCTTATATTTCTTCGTGAAGATAATGCCGTCCTGCTCGCTTCCGATCTGCGAGACTTCAACCCCTGAGATGGCCCGCGCCGTATCTTCGTCAAGCTCGGTGATGGGGATGAGCGTTCCGTCAGGGCGATAGAGCTTCCTGATGTCGAAGAAGGCCAAGCGTGCTGTTTCCTGGTCGATGCGTTCGGCGGAAATGTCCAGTTTGGCGTGCCGTTTTTCGAGGGCTTTCTGGAGAGCATCGGCAACCTTGGGATTTCTTAATAGCTTTGAACCTTGGACTTCAGCCCCTTTTTTGCTGTATCCGGCTCTTATCATAGCTTGGGTACAATTCAAGTCCACAAGATATTCCTTGACGAACATCTTCTGCTTGGGGGTCAGCTCTCCCTTCGCTCTACCCATGTTTTGGCACCCTGGATAGCCCGAAAAACTGTTCCGATGATTTTTTTGACCCGTGAGCCATTTTAAAAAACTTCATCGTTTCTCGACCCAATTCCGAGAGAATTTCTGTTTTGGCTCTCATATCACTGGCCCCACGCGCGTCACCGAGAACGGCTCGATGCCCTTCGCATTGAGGTAGTCGATCAGCTCCGCCATGTTCCGCGCGAGCGCTCCACTCATCACCCCGAGGGGGTACTGGATCTGGTAGGCGAAGAGGGGTTCGGCCTGCTCCGGTTTAAGGATTGGCTCTCTTGATTCCGGGTCGGTCATCTTTTTCTCCTCAAAACGGGATTTCTTCCCTGGGAAATTCCCTTCACTAATATACATCTCAGTAAACAAAATGCCACTGGTCCATGATGCAATTCTTTTCCCACCCATTCCGTCCAATCTCATGCATCCGTCCAATCTGTTTTCTGATAGGACGAACATAGGACAATCCAGCACTGGTGGGCATCCGTCCAATCGTCCTATCTTTTTGCGATTTTGCTTTATAGGGATATACAGGGATATAGGCTATAAAAAGGGATATTCGATATCCTATTACACGTGAGAATATATATAGGACGATAGGACGAATAGGCATGAATACTAGGTTTGTCCAATGTCGTCTAAACCCGTCTAACCCCATAAGATTGGACATCCTGTCAATCCTCCTCGATTTTGCAATAGTAGTAATCCCTTAATCCGATTGAGTCCCTTTTTTTTCCATATCCAAGACGCTTCATGACGTTTCCAACCCGGATCTGATGGGAGCGGTCATGTTTTCCGGGTGGGATGTCGAGGCATTCGGAGAGGATTTCGGACAGGTAGATCTTTAATGAGGCGATGGGGTTCTGGTCGTGCTTCTCGAGCCAGGGAGCGATGATCTCCTCCCAGGAGTCGTGCTGATAGCGGTCCGACTGGCGCGTCTCGGCTTCCCGCTGGTTGATCACGTGCCAGGGTTCCCCCGATTGGAACCGGTGATAGGCTTCGGCCCAGAGCTGATTGCGATCCTTCTGGAGTTGCTCGAGGTTGATGCGCCGGCATTCGATGGGCCAGAACCGGCGTCCTCCGGTCGCATCCTTCAAATACTGATCGTCGTTGGTCGTTCCCGCGAAGACGCATTGCCGGGGATAATCGGCATTTCTTCGCCCGAACGAGGCCCGGTAATTGTCGATGGGAGCCGTCAGTTGGGCCTTGAGCTGGTTGTGGTCGGCGCGGGAAAAAGCATCGAGGTCCGCGAACTCGAGACACCATTTCCCCCGTAGGTTCTGATGGAAGTCCTTGTGCCCCGGCGTCACGTTGACCTCCGAGACCCAGGATGTTCCGAAGAGCATCTTGAGTGACGTGGACTTGAACGTCCCCTGCTTCCCCTCGAGGATGGGCATCGTGTCGAGTTTGCATCCCGGCCGCATCACGCGAGCGACGGCGCCGATCATGAAATTGCGGCTGACGGCGCGGTAATAATCGAGGTCCGGCGTTCCGTAGTAACAGGAGAAGAGATAATCAATGCGGGGGATTCCGTCCCACGTGACGGATTTCAGATATTCTCGAATGGGGTGAAAAGGCGCATTCCGGGCCACCGCGTCGAGGATCCCGTCAAGCGTCTTGGGGGAGACGATCCCGGAAAAGGAATACCGTCCCTCGAGGCTCCCCGCGAGGCGGACCACCTTCCAGTCCTCGTAGGCGTCGATCTGGGAGCCGTTCACGAAACAGGATTCGGAGGTAAATTCGTTGTAGCGAATCTTTCCGGCGAGGATGGGATCATGGAGAAGGATTAATGTCAGGTTGTGGGTATTGACGGAAATTTTCCCCTGCTTCGTGGTCTGAAGAAGGTGTTCCCAGGAATCCCCCTCGTCGATGATGGGATCGGGAGGGCGCCGGTAGCCATGCTCACGGGCGATAAAGAAGAGCGTGGCCGTCGAGATATCGCCGCGCCCCTTGGAAAAGGATTTCCACGCGGTTTCAGCGTCCCTTTCGGAGTATTTATCGGGACAAGTGGAGCTCCATTCGTGCCAGAGAGGGCCTAGCTGTGACGAGGTGGCATAAAGCGCGAATCCGACCCGGACCCATTCGTCATGGGGAAGATCGGCGGGGATGGAAAAGAGAGCCTCCCGGATTTCCTTGAGATCGGAAGAGGAATCGGAAGGCATGAAAGATTGTTTTTGGAGAGGCTTGAATGCGAGGCCGTCAATCCATTTTCGAGGAAGGGATTCTTCCCATGACCGGTTGAGATCCTTGAATTGATAGGGGATCGTATGGCCCGCTTCCTTCCCCACGCAGTCGGAGGGAGGGAGAACGACATAGCCCTTATTCGCCCGGATATCGATCCCTGAGAATCCCTGCAGACGCTGGCAGGAATCGATCGTGAACCCGGTGGGGTAGACAAAAAAGAGATGACGTCCTCCGCTTCCCGTGATGGACTCGAGGGCTTCCGGAAGTTTCCCCCATTGGTCCTCCAGTTTCCGGAGATCCCCTTCCCCGTCTTTCCCTTTGGAGGTGTCGACATCGATGACGAGGATTCCGGAGGTTTCTCCCGTGGCCACTCCGATATTGGCATTGGGCGTTTCCTTCCACCACGTTCGGATCTGATCGGGATCCGAAGACGCATCGAGAAACCCGTTTTTCGTCAGGGGTCTTTTCTGCTTGGGGACAAGAGGAAAGATCTTGAACCCAATGGAGGCGTAACGCAGGGCAGATTCAAGAAATAGCGCCGCCTCCCTCTTCTTTTCCACGGCCATCGCGCGATCCTCCTTAGAATGGGATATCGCTCGAGGCATAGGCCGAAGAGGGTTGGGTGTGCTTCTTGGACTCATACTCCTGAATCACGGCTTTCTGGATCATCTCCCCCATTTTTGATTCTTTTCCCCACCAGACGAGGGCCACATATTTTTTGACGCCATCCTTTTCATATTCGCGTTGGGGACCGACGACAAAGGCGCGTTGGCCGTCCTGCTGGATGATGCGGCAATCCCGAAGCTCGAAGTCCGAATCCGGGAATCGGACCGTGCAGAATCCTTTGAGAGCCCCTTTCTCGACAAACCGAAAATCCTTAACTACGATGTTCATCTGACATCTCCCGACGTTTGAATGTTTTACAGATGGATTCCTCGAGGTGTAAATAGGTCTCAATTTCCCGCCATGCCTCCTCCGCCGTGTAGCAGACGGCGTGACGATAGCCGGCCTCGAGAAGACGGATCCGCCAATCTCCTTGAGCGTCCGAGAGCCCTCCCCGGCTCCTCTCCGTTTTGGGACGCTCCGAAGGCGCCTTCATTTCTATCCATATTCCTCCGTAAATCGACCGCATCGCGGCCAGAAACAGATCCGGCACCCCCGATTTCACCCCTTCGAGTTTCAGGCGGTTGGCTACGGCGGGGTGACGCTTCTCCCCGTTGGGGATGGCAAACAGGTTTTTAAGATCGGGGTAGCGAGTGAGATTGAGGCCGACGATCTTCATAAATGCGGCCTGCTCGGAATGCTCCGACCCTTCCCCCGTGCGGTTCTGTTCCCGGATGGGAGGGTTAGGGTTCCAATTCGCAGAGCGCCCTCGAGCGGCGATCTGGGCAAGCCTATTCAATCCCTCCGCATCCCGAGTTCCGTAGCTCATTTCTTCTCCTCCATGGAAATTCCCGAGAAAATGAGAGCGCGGAAATCGGCAATGGGAATCTTGCGGGATGTCAGGGATTGCATGAATCCTCCTGTTTAGGATTGAGAAGTGTGGGGCCATCGCCGGAAACAGGCCGGCAATGCGCGGAAGCGGAACGTGATCAGCGTTCAGCCCCACATGGTTGACGTCCTCCCCTCCCTAAAGGAAGGGGATTCCTCTTATCGCTAAGAGGCTTCCCTGCTTCGTCGCGCCCTTTTATTGACGGGTCGCTCCACAGGCCCACCCTCGCCGTCCGCGAGTGTATTCTGAGTGGCAAATGCCATGCGCTTGATATTGGTTGCTGCCAAAACGTCTCGGTCATGTGTTTGTCCACATGCCGGACAAGTCCATACCCGCTCAGAGAGCTTAAGTCTGGAATTAATGTACCCACAGGAACACAATTTCGAGCTTGGCTCGAACCGGCCGATCTTCCGGACATGCTTCCCGGAAGCCGTCGCCTTGGTCTCGCAAAGCCTCACAAATATGCCCCACCCGACCTGGCCGATAGCCCTGGACAGGTGACGGTTTTGAATCATGCCAGAGACATGAAGGTCCTCGAAACAGAGGGTGTCGAATTCCCGAACCAATCGAGTTGACAGCTTGTGCAGAAAGTCCATGCGCCGATTGACGATTTTTTCATGGCAAAGAGCAACAGCCAATCTCGCTTTATTACGATTGGAGGAGCCTTTCTTTTTTCTGGAAAGGCGCTGTTGCAGACAGGCGAGCCGCTTGAGCGCCTTGTCTAGATACTTGGGATTCTTGACTTTTTCGCCGGTAGAAAGCGTAAGAAAGTCTTTGAGGCCCAAGTCAACTCCCACGGCGCGTTCTTCCGTTTCTGACACCGGGTTTGGGACTTGGCTCTCGTCCTCAACCAGTACAGAAGCGAAGTACTTGCCTGTGGGGGTTTTTGTTACCGTGACGGTTTTTACCGTCCCGGAAAACGTTCTCGAAAAGACCGCCCGGATCCGGCCAATCTTGGGGAAAAGCATGGTTCCGGAAGAAAACTCGACCGAGACATGTTGAGGAAAAGCGGCGGCCTGCTTGTCCCACTTGGACTTGAACCGGGGATATCTCGTCTTTTTTCTGAAAAATGACGTAAACCCCTTTTCCAGGTGAAAGAGACTTTGTTGAAGAGGTTGCGAACAAACTTCCGTAAGCCAGGGATTCTCTTTCTTTAATTCCGGAAGTTTGTTGGCGATCTCATAGATCGAGATCCCCTTTTTGTCTGCCTGCCAGGATTTTGTTTTCAGTTCTAAGCCCCAGTTGTAGACAAACCGGCAGCACCCGAATTGACGGGAGAAAAAATCTTTTTGATTGTCGTCCGGATAGAGCCGGTACTTGTATGTCTTCAACATGTTTATAGTATACCACATATTTCTTTAAAAATCTCAAATGGACAGAAGCACGCCTTATATCTCCGGCCTGAACGCCGGAGTTTTACGGCGCTTTTTCGGTAAACCGCTCTTCCTGGATCCGGATGATCGCTCCCCTGATCTGGTCTTCCGTAGACTGAGGGAGTTTTTCGGGCCACGCATAGACCGCCTGGCGGGAGATTCCGAGGGCCTTTGCGAGCTTCGTCACGGAGCCAAATTTTTTTATAGCTTCCCTTTTTGTCATTTTCCAGTCCTCCAATGACTGCAATATACATTTTGCTTTTTCAGATGTCAAATAATTTTAATTTCCTTTGACAAAATACTTGACAAAAATTTTAAGAGGGTATAGTCTGAACCTCAGATCAACCACCCACCCCGACACCACGCCAAAAAGACCGCGATGATAGGGCACGCAGGGGAGAGAGGGAGATCGACTAAAGCTCACATTATTTATTTAGGAGGAATCATGTCGGACAAAGAAGAAAAGAAGAAGATCCAGATTAAAAATCGTTGGACGGGGGTGGTGATCATGGATGTTGAAGCAGAAACGCTCATCGGGGCCGACCTGAGCGGGGCCAACCTGACGGGCGCCGACCTGACGGGCGCCGACCTGACGGGCGCCGACCTGAGCGGGGCCAACCTGAGCGGGGCCGACCTGAGCGGGGCCGACCTGAGCGGGGCCGACCTGAGCGGGGCCGACCTGAGCGGGGCCAACCTGAGCGGGGCCGACCTGAGCGGGGCCGACCTGAGCGGGGCCGACCTGACGGGCGCCGACCTGACGGGCGCCGACCTGAGCGGGGCCAACCTGAGCGGGGCCAACCTGAGCGGGGCCGACCTGAGCGGGGCCGACCTGAGCGGGGCCGACCTGACGGGCGCCGACCTGACGGGCGCCGACCTGAGCGGGGCCGACCTGAGCGGGGCCGACCTGAGATATGTGCGCTATTTTTACCGAGCCATCTTCTCCTGCATTTTTATCGCCGGGGTAAAACTCAAGAAAGCGGAGGACTGAACCTGCAATATGGAACACTTTCCGGTCCATATTAGAGGCTGGCAGAGATAAGGAGGCTCCATGAATCTCTCACTCAAGATCCACACCCTCCAGTTCATTCAGGCCAAGATCGATGCGGCCAACGACTACATCTCGGACCTCGAATGGCTCGCCACTGAGCTTGAGTGCCCCGCATCTTTCCCTTATAACCTCGAGGCTAGGCGTCAGAGAGCGGAGGATGTGATCGTTGGATGCTCTGACACCTGCACCTGCACCTGTCCTCTCTGCGTGGCGGACAGGGCCATACGTGACGAGTTCCGGAGCGCCCCTCCCGACGAGTTCTACGCGCTGGAACGGCGCTATCAGGCGGTGAGCAAGAGGCTCCGCGCCGCTCTCTGGCAGGAAAGGTAGGAGCCATGCTCGACCGCATCCACGACCCCTCGGCGTCCATCGACCTCTGCGGGTGCGGAGTCGTCCTCGGCCCCCTCGACGGCGATCAGTGCGAGGAGTGCCGGATGGAGGAGGCGCGGGTGGTTTACGTGCCGAATTTCGCTTTGATCAGTTGGCTGATCCTGTGCCTGATAGGCTCGACTGTCTTCGCTGTCATCGGGTGGAAACTCTGGTTTGTAGTGAGGGGGTGAATATGAATTCTGATCCTGGCTTCTTCCGGGGAGTCATGTGGGCGCTGGCCTTTTCTGTTCCCATCTGGTGGATCATCATCGCATTTGTCATCTGGTGGAGGTATTGATGGACGCACTTATCGATCTATATAATGCGCTAGAACACCGGGAAAAGTTCGCCCGTTCCGTCCTCCGGGACGTGATGCAGGTCTATCGCATCGTCGTCAGGCTCCGGATGGCATCTGAGAAGATGGAGCGCGGGGAGGGGACGACTATCCTCAGGGAAGAGGCAGAAGCACTCCTCTCGGAAATGGACGGCATTCTCGTGTCCCTGGGGATCGACGCCGATGGGGCGATTAACGAGTTCAAGTCGAGGATTGAGCTGGGGTGGGATGAAAATGTAGCCAAAAAGGAGAAGGTATGAATCTCACATTCAATGTCTACGGAAAGTTCGGAGAGTCTTCAGGTTCATGTGAGACCTTATTTCACGAGGACGGTCGCATTGATATCAGAATCCTCAACATTTCCCATGAGGATGGCGTAACCGGAGACCTTTTAAACGATGTTCGGTCTCTTCTGAGGACCGAGTTAGTTTCGAAACTCAACAAGAGTTTTCATCTCTCCGGGGTCTACAAGTTGGAGGTTCTGGAAGGAAAAAGGATGGAGGTGACGGCATGAGCATTGCAGACAAGGTAGATCAGAACGCCCTGAGAGAAAGCCACGTCCTGAGACTTCCGGAGGCCACGGTGACTTGTCCGGAATGCGGAACGCTTCGGGGGCCGGACGAAATCAGGTTTATCGCGGACATGGGCTGGTGCCGTTCATGTAGTGATCTGCCGGCATACGTTAGAAAGCAGAGGGCGAAAAATGACAAACCGTGATTTCCGCTTCGACGGAGGGCCGACCGATCCTCCATCGCCGTCTTACGACGCAGAGAAGGAGATCGCATCCCTTGACGCTCACTTCGAGGAGATCGTCGGGGATCTTGACATGATCGGTCTTGACCACGGGATTGAGGTCAGGGATCTTCTGGCAGAATGCGAACGCTTGCGGAAGACGATCAACCGCAGATTGAGGGGGGAATAAGGATCGATGGATCGCCTCGGATTCCTCGGGTCTTCCGACGCGCCTATCCTGTGCGGGTATTCCAAGCTGAAGTCCCCCTACAAATTATGGCTCGAAAAGAAGGGCTTCCAGTTTGAGGACTTCGATTTCCGAATGCTCAGGGAGGTCGGGAACTACCTTGAGCCTCTGCTTCTCAAGACCCTCTCGGAGAAGATGGGGCTTCCAGTCTACGGACAGCAAAAGGAAGTGGTCCATCCGGCCCACTCCTTCATCCGGGTTCATATCGACGGCCTTTTCTCCGAGGACGAGAACATCGAGGCCAAGACGGGCGCATTCGGGGCCATCTTCCCGGACGGATGGGGGGAGGAAGGATCGGGGGACATTCCCGATGGCTACATCCTCCAGGCCGCCTGCCAGCAGGAATGCGGAGGGTATGCCCGGACGCATGTTCCCGTCCTGCTCCGGGGAACCTTCCGGCATTACATCGTCGAGCGGGACCGGGAGCTTGGGGAGATGGTCATCCACAAAATGGCGGCCTTCTGGAAGTCACTGGAGGATGACATTCCCCCCGAGATCCGGACCCCCTCCGATGTCCTGCTCCGATATCCCAAGGGAACGGGAACGGTGATCGCGGCGGATCGGGAGGTCCGGCTCCTTCTTGAAGACCTTCGGAAGACCCGGGGCTTTCTGGAACAGCTTGAGGAGCGCAAGACCAACCTTGAGGTCGAAATAAAGAAGTTCATGGGAGAGGCGGACGTGCTCACGGAAGATGGAAAACGGGCCGCCACATGGAAGTCCGACAAGAACGGGCGCAGAACTTTTAGGCTAAATTAAGGAGGAAGAATGTCCACCACCACCGTCAAGGATCAACTGAAGGGGACCACAAGCAAGACGGGAGCGGCCTTCCCGGTCCTACTCGAGTCCTACAAGGGGGAGATCGAAAAGGCCCTCCCCTCCCACATCAAGGCGGATCGCATGGTCCGGATCGCCCTGACCGCTTTCAGGCGGAACCCGGACCTCACCAAGTGCGATCCCCGCTCCGTCTTTGCGGCGGTCATCCAGGCGGCCCAATTGGGCTTAGAACCGGACACCCTCGGACGGTCCTACCTGATCCCCTACGGGACCGAGTGCCAGTTCATTCCCGGGTGGAAGGGACTGGTCGATCTCGTGAACCGAGACGGCAACGCAACGGTCTGGACGGGAGCCGTCTACGCTGGTGACTTCTTCGAGTACTCCCTGGGGGATTCCCCCTTTCTCAAGCACCGGCCCGAGGGTGAGGACGATCCCGAAAAGATCCTGTATTTCTATGCTATTGGACGGGTCAAGGGGGCGGAGTGGCCGAACATCGAAGTCTGGACCGCCAACAAGGTCCGAAAGCACCGGGACAGGTGGAACAAAGTGGGGAACAAGCACTACTCCTTCAAGAACTGGGAAATGTACGGGCGTAAGGTAGTTCTCCTGCAAGTTCTGAAATACATGCCAATGAGTCCCGAAATGGTCCGGGCGGTCGAATTGAACGATGCGGCGGAGATCGGATCGCAGGGCCTCAATGTCAAGGATGCGTCCAAGAACGAATGGAATGGCCCTCCGGTGATCGATATCGAGACTCCAAAGGACGAGAAGAAAGAGGAGAAGAAGGCCGACAAGCCGACCCCTCCGGCTACTATCACCCAAGAGCAATACGACGAGCTTCTTGGGGCGCTCAAGGCGTCAACGTCCACTTGCTCGGACAAGGAAAAGAAAGAAGTCATGGACGAAGGCCTTCGCCTCTTCGCTGTGGGATCGCTTCGAGACATCCGGGCGGAAAGATTCGCCGAGGCCATGACATGGGCCAAAGGATCTGTCCAAACGACTCATGGGGATCCGGCATGATGACGATCACAAATGGGAAGGAACGCACCGGGGAGCACCATCCCGGAGTGCGGGCGTATGAAGACAAAACGCTGAGGATCAAATGACCGGCCCCGAACTCCGCGCCATGCGGATCCAGAAAGGTCTCACGCAGTCTGATCTTGCGCGCAAGCTTTTCACGCATCAGACGCGAATCCTGAGATGGGAGCAGGGCAAAAAAATGATCGATTCTTCGGACGAATCCAGGATCCGGACCACTCTTTCCTCTATTCCCGATGTGGGTAAGGAGCCTGAATCGATATACGAGATCTACATGGCCAAGAAATTGCCAGAGAAATTGACAGAGGCGAGGGATGAGAAAGAGGTGAGCCATACCGTGGAACTTGGCCCCGAAACCATGAGAGCGATCAAGGATCTGGTGATGACCGCCGTTCGGGAACTGTCCCTCGTGATGGGTCCGGTCGATCCATTGGCGCGGATCAGGCGGGAAGAGGTCTCGCAGTCCGCTCGGGATGGGGCCGAATACCGCCGAAAGACTCAGGAGATTTTGGGGAGGGGGTATTGATGGATGTTCACTATTCCTCAAAAAATTATGAATGGGAGACCCCTTTAGAATTGTTCCAGAGATATAACGATGTTCAT